>Ga0172381_10004363_pt1 | contig 14672 bp, 15 predicted proteins | sample Leawel6488metaG_FD_119754 | JGI IMG/M metagenome (GOLD analysis project Ga0172381, IMG submission 119754) | Leachate microbial communities from a municipal landfill in Southern Ontario, Canada - Leachate well 64-88 metaG | ecosystem: Engineered > Solid waste > Landfill > Unclassified | place...
AGGCCAGGGAACGGCTCAACCGCTTGAGGATGTTAAAGAGCATTGAAAAGGAATTACGCTGACCATGAAGTTCCCTTTTAAATTCGGTAAAAAAGCCCCGAAAGAAAATTATTGCATAGGGGTAGATATCGGAGGCTCCGCGGTAAAGGCGGTAAAGCTTAAATTTACCAAGGATAGTGTGGAGCTTTGCGATCTGAAAATCGAGCCGGTGGCGCTGGACCTGCCGGCCGTGCTCAAAAAAATTTCCGATGCTTTCCAGGTCAAGAAGGTCAATCTGTCGATTTCCGGCAACTCTTCCATTCTGCGCTACATTAGTTTTCCAAAAATGAATGAATTCGAGCTTAAGCAGGCCTTGAAATTTGAGGCGGAGAAGCATATCCCCTTTACGATATCCGAAGTTAACCTGGATAGCCATATTTTAAGGCAGGACCTCCCAGATAATAAAATGCTGGTTTTATTGGCGGCGGCAAAAAAAGAAGTTATCGAGCAGAGGATCAAGCTGGCCGAGGACGCCGAGCTTAAGCCAAGCATTATGGATATCGATTCGATCGCCCTGATCAACGCCTTTAATTTTAATTATCCTTTGGAAAAAAGCGCGGATGAGAAAGAAAAAACAGAGGCCAAGACGGTGGCGATCCTGAATATCGGGGCTTCTCTGACCAATCTTAACATCCTTGAGGGGGGGATGCCCAGATTGAGCAGGGACATCCATTTCGCGGGGAATAATTTTACCCAGAAGATCGCGGACATGCTGGGTATGGATTTTTCGCAGGCGGAAGCGCTGAAGATCACCCCGGAAAATACCAGTGTAGAAAAGGTTACTATCGCGGTTGATTCCATTCTTTCCGGGCTGGCTATCGAAGTCAGGACCTCCTTTGATTATTATGAAACACAGAGCGCCTCTTCCGTGACAAAGATCTATTTAAGCGGAGGAGGGATCCTTTTTAAAGGCCTTTCTGAGAAACTGGCCAATCTCCTGGGTATCGAGGTTGAGGTATGGGACCCGCTGAAACGCATACCTTTGGCCCCTGGCCTGGCCCAGGTGCCGCAGGAGATCTTCGTCCGGATGGGGGTAGCCGCAGGGCTGGCCCTAAGGCAGGAAAAATGATCGAGATCAACCTTCTACCAGAAGAATTAAGGCGTAAATTGGCCAAGCCCGCGCCTGCCGCGCGCACCGGGGCAAAAGAGCAGGATTTGAGAAAATTCGTTTACGTCATTCCCTTTGCGGCGGCAGCAATATTGTTGCTGCATATTATTCTGGCCTTTATCCTGATTTTTAAAAATATCCAGCTGGCCGCGGTTAATAAGCAATGGAAGCAGCTTGCTCCGGAAAAGGTAAAGCTGGAAAGCGTGCAAAAGGAATATTCCAGCTCCTCCCAGGACACCCAGGCGGTAGACCTCTTGCTCTCTAAGCGGGTGGATTGGGCCGAGAAGCTGAATAATTTGAGCGCGGTCCTTCCCAGCGGAATGTGGTTCAATGAAATGCTGGTCTCCGGAGATAACTTTATTCTGCGCGGGTCGGTTGTTTCAACGGTCAAAGAAGAGATTGGCGTGATCAATAAATTCATGGATAGCCTGAAAAAAGACCCATCATTTGCCAGGGATTTCGACCGCCTGGAGCTGGGATCGGTAACGCGCCGGACGGTCTACGGCTATGAGATCGCCGATTTCGTTTTGAACGGAAGGCTGAAAAGCAGATGAACAAGATATTGGAAAATTTTCAGATGCAGGTATTACAGCTTGATAAACAAAAGATCATGCTGGTATTGGTGATTTTTGCCACGCTTGTCTACCTTGATTTAGCGTATCTTCTGGGTATGCAATTTAACATGATCAAGCAAACCGGTAAAAAAACGCAAACTTTAAAAGGCGAGATCGTTAATTTAAAAAGGGAGATGGTAAGGATCCAGCAGCTAAAGATCACCCAGCAGACCCAGACGGTCAAAGAACGGAAAAAGCTTATTTCCCAGGAAGAGATAGTTCCTTTGCTAAGCGAGATTTCCAGCCTGGCAAATAAAAATAACGTCAAGATCGTTCAGATGAGGCCGGCAATGGACATTTCCGGCAAGCAGGCGGTAGGTAACTTTTTCCCGGTAAACATCAGCCTGGAGCTGACCGGTAATTATCATTCGCTGGGCGGTTTTCTGGATAAGCTGGAACAGATGGATAAATTCATTGCCGTGGAGAGCCTTTCTATTTCCCGCCAGGGCAACGATTACTTTAACGAACGCATTAATCTCGGCCTGAAGACTTATGTCCGTCAATAAAATAATTTTCCGTTATTTCTGTGGAAGCCTGAAAAAAGGCGCCTTTCGCCGGGGCGGGGTGCGCATACTTTTAGCCGGGTGCCTTTTTGCCTGCACCTTCTTTGTCCTCCTGCTGCAGATCTTTGTTTTAGCGCAAGGGGAGGGTGATCCCAAATATGAATCTTCGGGCAGGCGCGATCCTTTTATGCCCTTGGTTACTTCCGACGGCAGATTAGTCAAGCTGGATTCGGATACCAGGCAGTCCGGGGTAAGCGTCGAGGGGATCGTCTTTGATCAAAAGGGGCTCTCGTATGCCTTGGTAAACGGAAAGGTCGTCAGGGTGGGGGACGCGGTAGGAGATTACCAGGTCCTTTCGATCGATAATGACAGGATCGTTTTTATCAAAGAGGGGCAAATTTATGAAGTGGTGATTAAAAAGGAGGGAGAGTGAGTAAATCCAGAACGGTTACTTCCTTAGCCTTATCTTGGATTTTATTATTACTGCAGGTTTTTCCTATGGCCGCGAGATGCGACAACTTATACGCTGCCGTTGAAAAAGAAGCCAGTGAGGCGCCCGCGCCGGGTGTTGTCGTTCCGCAGGCCGCGCCGGTGCCGCAGGGAGAGGTAAAGGAAAACGCCGTCCAGGCCCTTCAGGAGATGGCTGAGTCGGAGAAGCAATTGAAGAACTTGGCTGAATCGCAGAATGTGACGCTGGACTTTAAGGATGCCGATATCAGGAATGTCTTGAGAATCGTCTCTTATAAGTCCGGGGTGAATATTGTCGCTACTCCGGAGGTTATCGGCAATGTAAGCATCCGCCTGACCGACATCCCCTGGGAAAAGGCGCTGGATACGATCGTGACTACTTACGGTTTTGGATACGAATGGCTGAATAACAAGGTAATCATGGTCTCTACTCTGGAAAAACTGTCGCAGCAGCGCAGGGCCCAGGAGGAGGCGGCGGCAAAAGAACCGCTGGATACCCAGACGTTCTCTTTGAATTACTGCACGGCAACGGATATCAAGGCCACGGTGGAAAAATTGATTTCTCCGCGCGGGAAGATCACCCTGGAGACACGCACCAACATGCTGATCATTACCGAGACAAAATCAAACCTGATCAAGATCGCCGAGATAATTAAGAGCCTGGACAAGATGACCCCCCAGGTAATGATCGAGGCCAAGATCATCGAAACTACCTTAGGGAGCGCCGAAAGACTGGGCATCGATTGGCAGATCCAGGCCTCTTTAAGCGGTTCAACCCGGCCGACCACGTTTCCTTTTTCTACCGATGATTACAAGGGGGATTTTAATAAGATGTTCCCTAAGGTCGAATCCCCCAGCTCCCTGGAAAGGGTCACCACTACTTCTTACAGCGAAACCGGGGTGCCTTTGAGCACTACCACGACGGAACAATTATTCCATACCTTGGAACGCGGTTTCCCGGATGCCTCAAATTCATTGTTCACCTTTGGGACTTTAAGCTTTGACCAGACTAAAATAATCCTGGAGATCCTTGATCAACGCACGGATACCAAGGTGCTTTCCAATCCCCGGATCACTACCTTGAACAATCAGCAGGCCAAGATACTCGTGGGGTCTGTGGTGCCGATCCCGAACTACGAATACAGCAAAGACACCGGCACGCGCGTGGTCTCCGGTTATACCGACCAGCAGATCGGTATCGGGCTCACCGTTACCCCGAACATAAACGAGCAGAATTATATTACCTTGAACGTCAAGCCGGCGATCGATCAGATCACCGGGTTTACCGGGCCGAATAACGAAAGGCCGATAATTTCAACCCGCAACGCCGAGACAAACGTTATGGTCAAAGACGGCCAGACCCTGGTGATCGGGGGCTTGATCGCCGAGAAGAAGATCAAGTATAAAAAGAAAGTCCCTATCCTGGGGGATATTCCGATTTTGGAATATATCTTCAGCAAGAAAGAGGATTCCGTCGACCGCACGGAACTGCTCATCTTTATTACGCCGCACATCGTCACGGGAAGCAGCCTTTCCGAGGAGATGGTGGCAAAGCTCCGTTCCTTTGAAGGGGCACAGGCCCAAGATAAGGCGGTCCGGGACAGAAAGAAAAGACGCAATAAAAAATGAAGCGGTTAGGAAAACGCCATTAGATCATTTTTCCGACAGCTCCAGGTTAATATGGACACCAGGATAACTTTTAAATTCACAAAAACGGGCTCAATGAAATACATCTCTCATCTTGACTTGATGAGACTGTTTACGCGCGCATTTCGCAGGGCAGATCTGCCGCTGAAAATTACCGCCGGGTTCAACCCGCATCCCAAGCTAAGCATAACTAAAGCGTTAAAATTGGGTGTGGAGGGGTTTAATCAAGAGGCGTCGGTACTTTTAAAGACAGCTTTGAGTCCGCAGGAATTCGCCAGCCGAATGGAAAAACAATTGCCCGAAGGGATAAAGATAGAAGATGCCGAAAGAAATTTTTATTAATGTAGAACCACAGGAAAAACGCGCCGCGGTAATTAACGACGATAAGCTGGAAGAATTTTATATCGAGCGGCCCCAGGACAAGACAATCGTCGGGAACATCTATAAAGGGGTGATCGAAGCGGTTTTGCCTTCGATCGGAGCCGCTTTTGTCGATATCGGGCTGCCGAAAAAAGGGTTCCTTTATTTGTCGGAGATCGAGTCGGCCTATGAGGCGGTGGAGCATCTGCCTAAGCCTAAACAACGGGAGATTAAAAAGGGCCAGGAGGTGCTGGTTCAGGTGGTGAAAGAGTCTTTTGGGAACAAGGGGCCCAGGCTCTCGACGCACATCGGGCTTGCCGGCAGGTACCTGGTGTTGATGCCGCAGGATGACCAGATCGGGGTATCCCGCCGGATCGACGATGAAGAGGAACGCAAGCGCCTGAAGCTGATCTTTAAGGAGTTTCGCCTTCCGGGAAACGTCGGTATTATCGTGCGTACCGCCGCCTTTGGCAAGTCAAAGCAGCAGCTTTTTCACGACGCGAATTTCCTGCTGAAACTCTGGAAGCGCATGGAAAAACTGATCGAAAGCAGGAAGGCCCCCTGTTTGATCTATGAAGAATATGATCTGACCTTAAGGGTGATCCGGGATTCTTTCAGCGAGGATGTCTCGCGGCTCTATGTCGATTCGAAGGAAGAGTATTACCGGATCCGCCGTTTTATGACCACGTTTTTGAGCTATATGGCGCGCAAGGTGGAATTCTACCGCGGAGACGATCTTTTTCATGATAAAGACATCGAACGCCAGATCAGCAGGATTTTTGAGACCAAGGTTTATCTTAAATCAAAGGCCTATATTATAATCGAACCGACGGAAGGCCTGGTGGTGATCGACGTAAACAGCGGTGGTTTCAAGAAAAAGCTTGAACAGGAAGAAGCGGCCTTCAAGGTCAATTGCGAAGCCGCCGAGGAAGTCGCGCATCAGCTGAAGCTGCGCGATTTAGGCGGGATCATTGTCATCGATTTTATCGACATGGGCAGGGAGTCGCATCGCCGGGAGGTGCTCAATGTCCTTAAGCGGTCGCTGCGCAATGACCGGGCAAAATACGATATTTTAGGGATCTCCAAGTTCGGCGTGGTGGAAATGACCCGTGAGCGCATCCATAACACCGTGCAGACGCTGTCTTATCAGCCTTGTCCGTATTGCCAGGGGAAGGGGAAGATCAAGTCGCCGGTTACCGTGGGGATTTACGCCGTTAAGGAACTAAAAAAGCACCTCAAGAACAACAAGTCGCGGGAGGTTGCCTTGAGCCTGAATCCTGCGGTAGTCGATGAGATATTAAAGGACCGTAATACGATTAAGAACCTTGAGCGCAGGTTCCGGGCCAAGATAAACTTGTTGGCTAACCCCGCGTTCCATATCGAAGACGTGAAGATAAGCTAAGGACGGTTCGAAAATGAGAAAAGGTTTTACTTTTATTGAACTTATGGTTTCCGCGGCGGTGGTGCTGGTCATCGTTGTCGCGGTATTCCAGGTCTATTTCAGCACGATGAGTATGGTTACGCTTTCCCGGGAGATCGGCGTGGCTACCGATGATCTCAAGGATGTTGTCGAGAGTATCAAAGCGGCGCCTTTCTCGAATCTCCAGTCGCTTTTTCCGACGGGAGCGCCGGTTGATCCCGCCAGTATAGGTATCGGGGCCCTGGTCCTTGATAACGAAAGCATCGTGGTGACCTATCCGGCATATTCCGGGCCTTACGGGGCCAATCCTGACCTGCTCCTGGTCAGGGTTACTGTTACCTGGACGGGCAGAGACCGTCGCGGCTATACCCAGAGTTTCGATATCTTAAGATCCAGGGGGCTTTCGTGAGAAAGATAAACTCCGCCTTTTCGGTTGTTGAAACGTTATTCGCGCTGATGATTTTTTTGGCCCTGATGGGGATATTAGTGGCCGCGGTCATTCAATCAAAGGTAATTTTTCAGGCTACCGATATCAACACTACCTTGGCCGCGGAATCCAGGCAGATCCTTGATCGGATTTCTTCGGAGTTGATAAATTCCAACCGGGCGCAGGTGACGATCACGGAAAATTCCCCCGTTGCCGGGACCGATAAAATCAGCTTTCATCTGCCGAAATATGCTTTCGGGGTGCCGGTGTTGACCGCCGCAGGGAGCATTGACTGGGATCCGGATGTGATCAGTATAAACCTTAGCCCGACGGTCGCCGGGCAGTTGGTCCGGACGAGTAATTCTGGTTCCGTGGTAATCGGTAACGGGGTCAACAATATCAGTTTTTTTGACCATGGCCTGGATAGTGCTTTATACCTTGATGAAATACGCATGGTGCTGAATTTACGTAAGAGCGATACCGACACCAGGGCCTATAACATGAGTACGTCGTCGGTAATAAAATTAAGGAATTAACTATGAAACCCAAGGTTTCTTTAAAGAATAAAAGAGGGATCACCTTGATCGTCGCCTATATGGTCCTGGCGGTGATATTGGTCCTGACCGCGACCTCCTTGTACCGCGCCACCGCGGAGGCCGGCCTGGTAAAAAGAAACCGGGCCTACCTGCAGGCGTTTTATCTGGCGGAATCGGCTATTTCCGAAGGTGCTTACCAGTTGTCTTATCGTGAGGCAAACTACCTGGATGTGAACTCAAATAACAGCGATATCACTTATGCTTCCGCAACGCCGGGGTTTACCGTGACTTACGGCTGGACGGATCTTTTTGGTGCCGCGGCGGACACTAATATAGTGGATCCGCAGGGAATCGCCTTTTTCTTAAGGCGCTATCAGATCAGCGCTACCGCGGTAAACAATGAGTTCGGGATTTCCGTGACCCTAAACCAGATCGTTTCCCGCAGAAAGACCTATACATTTCAGCACGCGGTATTTTATGAAGATGATTTGGAGGTGCTGCCGGGTGTAAATATGAATTTCTCCGGACGCATCCACGGTAACCATGATATGTACCTGGGGACCCACGCTTCACTGACGGTAAACAGCGACTATCTTTATAGCGCCGGTAACATCTATAATCGCAGGAAAGATTCCACGCAGGATATGCTTGGTTCAGTCAATATCAAGGTCCGCGGTTCGGATCCCGCGGTTTACGAATTAATGAAGAAGGCCACTGATACCACGGCCCTGGATTGCGACCGTTCCGACTGGATCGACGAATCCCAGTTGCGCTGGAACGGCACGGTAAAAAGCAGTGTCCATGGGGTCAATGCCCTGGCCGTACCGGCAGTAGGCTCTATCCAGCCGGATGGTTTTTACTCCGCGAATGCCGGGATAAAGATTGTTGACGCCGCGGCGTACGATTCATCGGGGAACCTGATTTCATTTGATGATGATAACCCGATAAGCGTATCCACTTTTTACGACGCCCGCGAAGGGCGCAACGTCACGGTAACCAATATCGATATGGGGATTTTGGCCGCTTCGGGTTATTATCCCGCTAATGGCCTGCTTTATGCCACTCGCACAGATGCCAGCATTGCGCAGCCAAACGGGATCAGGCTGATCAATGGTTCGGAATTGGCGGCCCGGCTGACCGTGGTCTCCAACGACCCGGTGTATGTCAGGGGGGATTATAACAACGTGAACAAGAAGCCGGCGGCGATCATCGGGGATACCCTAAATATACTTTCAAATAACTGGAATGATACTACTCCGGCAAGTAGCCGGGTTGCCAGTACCACTACCGTAAATTCCGCCTTTATTGCCGGAATCAAGGCTACCCCTGACGGAGGGGGTGTCTATAGCGGAGGCCTGGAAAATTACCCGCGCCTCTTGGAAAACTGGACCGGAAAGAACCTGAATATCAGGGGTTCTTTTATCGAGTTGTGGTTCAGCCAGATCGCCCAGGGGAACTGGGTATACGGCATGCCGCGTTATACGGCTCCGGGGAGGAACTGGGATTACGACACTTCATTCAATAATAGCGCCAACTTACCGCCTTTCACCCCATTCGCTGTGGAGACCGAAAGAGTGGCCTGGTGGAAGAGCTAAAAATACGGTTACCAGGCGTTTTTCCCGCTTAAATCCGCTTTAATCCGACCTAATTAATTCTTGACGACCCCCTGTTTATGTGTTAACATTATAGCCTTAAACGATTAATGTTTTTCTAAAAGGAGAGCGCGAAATGTATGCAATAATTGAAGTTGGGACAAAACAATACAAAGTGACAAAAGGTGATACCCTGGATGTGGAAAAACAAAATACTCCGGAAGGCAAAGAGCTGACCCTGGGTCATGTGCTGTTGCTTAACAAGGAGAAGAAGGTTGAGATCGGGCAGCCATATTTAAAAGGGGTCCAGGTTAAGGCGGAAGTGATCGGGTGCTTAAGAGGCAAAAAAGCCGTATCTTTTAAATACCGCCGCCGCAAATCCAAGCATTGGAAAAAAGGCCACCGGCAGGAGTTGACCAGGATCAAGATCAAGGAAATTGAAACAGGAAGCTAAAGAATGTTCATTGACAGCGTAAAGATTTACGTGCGCGGCGGCGACGGCGGCAAGGGGTGTAACAGCCTTTATAAGGATAAATATACCAGGCGCGGGATACCCGACGGAGGCGACGGCGGCAAGGGCGCGGATATCATCTTAATGGCCGACAGGAATTTGCGGACCCTGCTGGATTTTAAGTATAACCGGCATTTTTACGGCAAACACGGCGGGCACGGCATGGGTAAGCAAAAAACCGGTAAAGACGCTCCGGACGTGATCGTGCGGGTTCCCTGTGGCACGCTGGTTAAAGACCAAAAAACCGGATTACTGCTTCAGGACCTGAAGGAGGACTCTCGGAGAGTGGTGGTAGCCGAAGGCGGCAAAGGCGGCCTGGGCAGCTATCATCGCAAAGAGGTTACTCCCGGCGAACCCGGCCAGGAACGCCAGTTGCTGCTGGATTTGAGCCTGATCGCCGATGTAGGCGTTGTCGGTTTTCCCAATGCCGGTAAATCTACCTTGATCTCGGTAATCTCCAATGCCCAGCCAAAGATAGCGGCGTATCCTTTTACTACAAAATTTCCGGTTTTAGGGGTGGTGCGCGCGAGTAAAAAGACATTTGTTATTGCCGATATCCCCGGATTGATCGAAGGTTCCTATCTGGGGAAAGGGCTGGGTGACAGGTTCTTAAGGCACGTGGAACGCACCAGGATCCTTGTGCATGTGATCGATATGTCGGGCTTTGAAGCCAGGGACCCTCTGGAGGATTACCGCAAGATCAATACAGAGTTAAAAAACTACAGCAAGGACGTTTGGGGAAAAACCCAGATTATCGTTGCTAATAAGATGGATCTGCCCGGGGCGCAGGGCAATCTGGAGAGGTTCAGAAAAACCTTTAAAAAGAAAATTGTGGCGATTTCGGCGCTCAAAAAAGAAGGCCTGGAGGAATTAATTGAAGCCATCGGTAAAAAATTATAAGCGTATTGTCGTTAAGATCGGCAGTAGCCTGTTTTATACCGCGGGTGAACTGCAGGCGAAAAATATTTTCGAGATTATCCGGAGCATCGCCGGACTGATCAAGGAAGAAAAAAAAGAAGTAGTGATCGTCTCTTCCGGTGCCATCGCCCTGGGGATGAAATTAATGGGCCTGAACAACAGGCCTAAAAAACTTCCTTTGCTTCAGGCCGCAGCCGCCGTCGGGCAGAATGAACTGATGGACAGTTACCGGGAGTTTTTTAGCGGCCTGGGGATGCGCTGCGCCCAGATCCTTCTGACCTGGGATGATTTTACGGACCGCAAGCGCTATCTAAACGCCAAAAATACACTTTTGAAATTGCTGGAATTGGGTTATGTCCCGATAGTCAATGAGAACGACAGTGTTTCTACCCAGGAGATCAAATTTGGGGATAACGATAAGCTTTCCGCCCTGGTTGCCGGGTTGATCAAGGCGGATCTCCTGATCAATCTTTCTGATGTGGACGGTTTTCTGGACAGGGATAAACAGGTGATCAGGCTGGTGGAAGAGGTCACCCCTAAGTTAAAAAGTTTGGCCTGTCCCAGCCAGAAACAATCTTGCGTGGGAGGAATGGCTGCCAAGTTGGAAGCGGCAAAGATAGTGATGAATTCCGGGATTCCCTGCGTCATTACAAACGGCAGGTTAAAGAACGCCGTGGTTAATTCCGTAAAAGATCCCGCGGGGGTGGGCACGCTTTTCGCCAGTAAGAAGAGTTTTAAAGCGCGGCAGCACTGGATAGCCTTCGGCACTAAGACCAAAGGGGTAATCTACGTGGATGACGGGGCAAAAAAGGCCCTGCGGGAGAAAAAGAGCCTTTTATCCGTAGGGGTCCTGCGGGTTTCGGGAAATTTTTCCTGCGGAGACGTGATCAGTATCGCGGATAAAGACAATTGCATCTTTGCCAAGGGTAAGTCCCGGATCGCCTCCGGTGAACTCGATAAGGTTAAAGGAACGCGCACGGAAAATGAAGTCGTGCATCGCGATAATATTGCGGTTTTAGAGGAATAATATGGTCAACCTAAAAGATCAGCTTAGTCAAATGGCAAAAGGCGCCCGGCAGGCCTGCCGGGAACTGGCTGTTTTGCCCCCCGGGATCAAAGATAAAGTCTTGAAGGAGATGGCAGCCGCCCTGTTAAAAGAAGAGGCGGTAATTTTAAGGGCGAACAGGAAAGATGTAGCCCTGGCAATAAAAAATAAAATCAGCCAGGCTTTTATCGACCGGCTGCTTTTGAGCGAGAAACGCATTAAAGAGATGTCCGATTCTTTGCTGGAACTGACGCGTTTGGCCGATCCGGTGGGCCGCGAGATCAAATGCTGGAGGAGGCCCAATGGCCTGCTGATCCACAAGGTCAGGGTGCCGATCGGGGTGATCGCCATTATTTACGAGGCGCGTCCAAACGTCACGGCCGAATGTATCGGCCTTTGTTTTAAATCTTCAAACAGCGTGATCCTGCGCGGCGGCAGCCTGGCTAATAACTCGAACGTAGCGATATACCGGGTGCTTAAAGCGGTGCTGGCCAAGCATGGGATCCCGGAAGCAGCGATAAACATGGTCACCACTACCGAGCGCAGGGCGATCGATGTGTTGTTAAAGCTCAACGAGGATATCGACCTGGTGATCCCCCGCGGCGGTGAGGAGTTGATCAGAAAAGTGGTCAAAAGCTCGTTGATCCCGGTGATCAAACATTACAAGGGGATCTGCCATGTTTATGTCGACGAATGGGCCGATTTGAACATGGCCGAAAAGATCTGTTTTAATGCCAAGGTCCAGCGGCCCGGGGTTTGTAATGCCATGGAATCGATGCTGGTAAACAAAGAAGTGGCCATCAGGTTCCTTCCCGGGATGCTCAAGAAATTCCGGGACGCCGGTGTCCAGGTCCGCGGTTGCCAAAGGACCTACAAAATATCCCGCGGCCAGGTTAAATTGGCCGTGAAGAAGGATTTTCAAACGGAGTTCCTTTCCCTGGTCCTTGCGGTCAAGGTTGTCGACAGCCTGCAGGAGGCGATCGACCATATTAATAATTACGGATCGCACCATTCCGACAGTATCGTCACCGAAAACGACAAAAACGCTGTGGAGTTTCTGCAGAAAGTCGATTCTGCCTGTGTATATGTAAATGCCTCGACCCGTTTTACCGACGGTTATCAATTCGGCCTGGGCGCGGAGATCGGGATCTCTACGGATAAATTGCACGCGCGCGGCCCCATGGCCCTGGAGGAACTTACCAGCTATAAATACGCGGTCTGCGGGAACGGACAGATCAGGGAATAGTCAAAGATGAGAATCGGCATACTCGGGGGGACATTTAACCCAATACATCTCGGCCATTTGATCCTTGCGGAAGAGATCAGGGAGAAGCTTGCCCTGGATAAAGTGATTTTTGTCCCGGCATACCTGCCGCCGCATAAAGATAACACCGAGATCGCCGCGGCAGATGCCAGGCTGGGAATGGTAAAACTGGCGATTGCCGGGAATCCCTGTTTTTGTGTTTCGGATATCGAAATCAAAAGGTCGGGGCGTTCTTTTACCATCGACACGGTTAAAGAATTTAGAAGGGCCTATCCCGGGGATGAGCTGTATTTTATTACCGGATCGGATCTTTTAAAGTATCTGGAAGAGTGGAAGGACCTGGAAGAGATATTAAAAATAGTGAAATTTATCGTGGCGACCAGGCCGGGATTTCCCCTGGAGGACATTCCAACTTATATTTCGACGATAGCGATCCGGGCGGTGGATATTTCGGCTTTTGAGATCCGCAGCCGGATAAAAAACTCTCGGTCCTTCAGATATCTGGTCCCGGAAGCGGTATTTAAATACATCGGAAAGAAAAAATTATATATATGATGAAGATAAAAGTCGCCCCTTCGATACTTTCCGCAGATTTTAGCCGGCTGGACCGCGAAGTCAAAAGGGTGGAACGGGCCGGGGCGGATTTATTGCATCTTGACGTGATGGACGGGCATTTTGTCCCCAATATTACCATCGGGCCGGTGGTCGTAAAACACATCCGTAAGGTTACGCGCCTGCCGCTGGACGTGCATTTGATGATCGAAAACCCGCAAAGGTATCTTGATAGTTTTATCAGCGCGGGCAGCGATATGATCACCGTGCATATTGAAACCGTTTCGCCTGCCTTGATCAAAAAGATGAGCAGGCAGTTAAGGCTCAGAAAGGTCAAATTCGGCATATCCCTGAACCCGGACACCTCTCTGGAAAAGATCAGGCCGGTGTTGAAATACGCGGATTTCGTATTGGTAATGTCGGTTTTCCCGGGTTTCGGCGGACAGGAATTTATCTCCGGTTCTCTGGGCAAGATCAGAAAGCTGCGCTGCCTCTTTAAAGGCGATATCGCGGTTGACGGCGGAGTAAACGATAAAACCGCTGGATTGCTTATCAGCGCCGGAGCAAATATACTGGCCTCCGGTTCGTATATTTTTGCATCCAAAAATACAAAACAAGCCATAGAAAGGATAAGAAATGCAAAGTAGCGTTGAAATTAAATTCGGCACCGATGGCTGGAGGGGCGTGATTGCCGATAATTATACCTTCAAGAATCTTAAAATAGTTTCTCAGGCGGTTGCCGACTATATCGGGCCGGGAAAAAAAGTAGCGGTGGGTTATGACACCAGGTTTATGTCGGAGGATTTCGCGCAAATTTCCGCCGAGATCCTGCGGAACAACGGTATCCAGGTGGAACTTTCCGACCGTCCGATCCCTACTCCCACGTTGAGTTTTGCAGTAAAACACAGAAAATTGGACCTTGGCGTGATGATCACCGCCAGCCACAACCCGGCAAATTACAACGGTTTTAAGATCAAGAATTCTTCCGGCGGCGCAGCGGCCCCGGAGATAACCAAGGCGGTAGAGGATGCCCTGGGTAAAAACGCGGTCAAGGAGAATAACGCGGGCGCGGGGACTTTGAAAAAAGACGATTTTACCAGGGATTACATAAAGTTTATCCGTTCCTACATAGATTTTAAAAAAATGAAAAATAAAAGATTTAAGGTGCTGCTTGACGCCATGCACGGTTCGGGGGACAGCCTGATCGCCGAGATCCTTAAGGGGTCATCGATCAAGGTTGAATTTATGCGTAATGATATCAACCCCTCTTTCGGTGGCAGAAGGCCGGAACCGGTGGAAGAGAACCTGCGGCTTTTAAAAGAGCGGGTCAAGGCGGGCAAGTTTGATCTGGGGATCGCCCTGGACGGTGACGCCGACCGCATCGCCGCGGTCGCCCCGGGAGGGATTTTTGTCCATCCGCAGAAGATACTCGGTTTACTCGCCCTGCATTTGAACCAGGACCGTAAATGGTCCGGCGGAATAGTCAAGACTATCTGCGGCACGACGATGATCGATAATATCGCTAAGTTCCTCAAGGTGAAGCTTTATGAAACGCCGGTAGGCTTTAAGTATATATCGAACCTGATGGAAACCGAGGATATCCTTACCGGAGGAGAAGAGGCCGGGGGGATGGGGGTCAAGGGGTATATCCCGGAGCGTGACGGCACA
>Ga0172381_10004364_pt1 | contig 14671 bp, 14 predicted proteins | sample Leawel6488metaG_FD_119754 | JGI IMG/M metagenome (GOLD analysis project Ga0172381, IMG submission 119754) | Leachate microbial communities from a municipal landfill in Southern Ontario, Canada - Leachate well 64-88 metaG | ecosystem: Engineered > Solid waste > Landfill > Unclassified | place...
CAATCCAGCCATAGGAGTTGTAGTTACCGCAAGTAGAAGTAGTGTCATTAGTAGAATCTCTAATGTCTACGTAGGAATTCTAGTCTCTGCCTCTAAACTCACCAATATCCTTCGTACCGCTACGAGTACTGTTGGTATAGTTACTACTGCAAGTAGAAGTAGTGTCATTAGTAGAATCTCTAATGTCTACGTAGGAATTCTAGTCTCGGCCTCTAAACTCACCAATATCCTTCGTACCGCTACGAGTACCGTTGGTATAGTTGCTATGGCTTCACGTCTTGGTAATATAATTCGTACTTCCACTGTTTCGATCGGTATCGTTGTAACAGTTGATCCGATTATTCATAAGGCTATTCGTATTGCATCCGATGTAGTCTCAATACTCGAAACCGTTGGAAATCAATCGATCCATACTATAGCCGATATCGTTTCGGTACTCGAAACCTTTGGACATCAATCGATCCATACTATAGCCGATATCGTCTCGATACTCGAAACAGTTGGAAATCAATCGATCCATACTATAGCCGATATCGTCTCGATACTCGAAACAGTTGGAAATCAATCGATCCATACTATAGCCGATATCGTTTCGGTACTCGAAACCGTTGGACATCAATCGATCCATACTATAGCTGAAGTAGTCTCGATACTCGAAACAGTTGGAAATCAATCGATCCATACTATAGCTGAAGTCGTTTCAGTACTCGATACGATTGTTCATCAATCCGTTCACGTTCTTACTACTGATGTAGTTTCGGTACTCGAAACCATCGGACACCAATCGATCCACGTTATTAATGAAGTGATTGGTATCTGGGAAGTAGTGGTGAGGCGTTATGATATTTTCCGTAGAGAGTTCTTGACAGTTTACGTCAATCGAAGATTCTTGATAGCCAAATATAATAAAAGGTATATTGATATTTGGATGCACGCTAGAGAATTGATAATTACTAAAGCACGTACACGCAAGTGGAGGTAAATTATGCGAGAATTAGAAGAAGTAGGATTAATAGTACCCAAGGGAGATTATGGATATAGTCTTACATTCTATGTAAAGAATGACGATGCAGGCGAGACCGTTTTTGACCTTACTGATTATACAGTCACATTAAAACTTTGGCCTGCGGGTCGAGCAGGTGCACCATACTTATCAGGGGTTTGTGTAGTTGAGGATGCTGTCGCCGGAAAATGTTACTACACAATCAAAAGTGGTGACCTTGATAAGGTGGGTATATTTTCGCTAGAGCTTCAAATGACAAAAACGGGCAAGAAAGAGTCTACAAGAAGCTACCAACTTCAGGTGACAGAGAGCCCATCAGCCGTATAATTTAGGCAAGGAGAGTACTATGGGTGATAGATATATAAGAGGTAGTACAATCACTCTCAGTAAGGACGTAAAAGACTTTGAGGGTGTTCTTTACGACCCTACGTCTATTGTGATAACCATAACTGACCCTCTAGGAGTTGTTAAAGTTAGTGCAGCCGCAATGACCACAGAAGCTGTGGGGGAGTATCAATATCAATATGCAACCCCATCTGATGGAGCTTTAGGTGTTTGGGCTGTACAATATAAGGTTACTTCTGTAGATTATGGTATTGAGACTTATGATGATCAGTTCGAGCTTATTATAGGGGTACCTATAAGTCTTCCTACCTATTGTACTCCTGACGATGTTGCATCACTCTTACAGGTGCCCCGATTCACATCCGAGACTATGCCATCTCGCGATACGGTAGTTCGCAGCATTCTTATGAAAGAGGCCTATATCGATTCTCGAACGAGTCAGAGTTGGCGTTTGAGGACCGTAACTAATGAAGCCCACGAGTATAAGATGAGTGGGATTAAGTTGTTCTGGAGACCAGTTAGAGCAATCACAAGCTTTCAACTTTATCTGGGGAGTGAGTGGACGACGTTGGCTGAAGGGAGAGATAAGGATTATATTGTTGATATCCAATTCGGTATAATTTACTTCGTCTCTTGGTTCTGGCACCCTACTCGCTATGTACGCTATGGGGCTCCGCGGCTATTTGGTCGTTACCATAATGCCCTTCAGGTTTCGTACACTTGGGGTAAGGTATTTGGAACTGATCCAGATACAGAAGTCATTAAGGAGATTGCTGCGAAGCTAGTTGCAATCGATCTATTTACATCAAGTGATTATTCTGACTGGGTACGTCAAGGGGCCAATATGGTATCGCTCGATAATAAGATTGATGTCTGGTCGAGACAGACAGATGATGAGTTGAGGAGACTTACAAGAATTAGGTCAAGGTAGCAAATATGTTAATGAAAGTTTTCGTACGGGTAAAAAACGAGTTTATATAGGAATAAGTATGAGAAAAGTAGCTAAACCAGGTTCAGAAGCACTAAAGGAACTACTTGACCTTAGGTGGAATGTTAATTACGTCAAGAAGCCAATAATTATTGCTGTTCAGAATGTGAATTACTCTAAGGTTGATGCCAACCAGGGCGACTTTGTTATTATAAGATTGGCCCCTGGTGGAGAGACTGAAAAGCCCTTAGGGAACTATACGTATAGAAGCCAAATAGCACCCCTCGTTGTCGAGATTAGGACGAAAGTTAGTAATCAGCGGATGCATGATATCAAATATGAGTTACGAAGAATCTGCTATGTCTATAAACACGATATTGGTGGTTTCCAGCTTGTTACATATCTTGGTTTTACTGACGATTCGGATAAAACACAAAACTACTGGACAGGAAATTGTAGAGTCGAACTATCACGCGTAGGAGTATATGCACTTGAGTAAGGAGGACTAGAAAATGACACTAAATGCACCCCCAATTAGAGGAGAAACTTGGAAACTCTCATTTGGACCAGAGTTTGTCTTTGGAACAGACCCAACTACAGCGTACATCAAGACAATCCTTGGTGTAGTGCAAGGAGCAACGATGCCCGATCCAGATATGGACTATCAACCTATTTGGGCATTGGGTAATGCATCAAAGCGAGACTTCTATATCGCATATAAGGGGAAGCTTACCCTGACAGGGGCAATTTCAGATATTTGGCTCCTGAATGGTGCCCCCCTCTTTCTACCACTTGGAACAGTCGCGACTGTGGGATCGGCAAAGGCCGGGGGAAATACTACCCTGACAGGGAATCATGCTATTGGAGTAACAGCATTGACAGTTGGTGATTCATCGAGCTTTAGTACGAGTGATATTTGCCAAATCGGTACTGGAGCTACGGCTGAGTGTGTGAGGATTGCATCAGTTCCTGGAGGTACTAGTATCACTCTTGCTTATCCAACACGTTTTGCTCATGCGGGTGCGGAAGCAGTTGTTGAAAGACAATCCCCATATACTCATACGATTTCTGAGTCATCGATTCTCAGGACTATCGCTCTTCAGCACGAGATGTATGATTCTGAGGGGGCAGTCAAGTTGATTCGTAGGTGGTTAGGTGGAAAGTGCGGAAGAGCTTCTTATTCGGGATCAGAGGGTGAAGAGCTTAAGATGAGCATCGATGAGTTGCTCTTCAATAAATATCTCAAGACAGGTGATGGAGGGGTAGCTGCCGTAACTCCTGTGTATCCCACTACTGAGCCTTACATCTTCAGTTATGGGGCCTTAACGCTTTGGGGAACGGAGTTCGCGAGAGTTAAGAACTGGAGTATTGAAGTATCGAATGAGCTTGAGGCGAAGTATTACGTGACTGATGATGCTACAGCTCGACTGCCCTATGAGTTCCGTGAAGGCAAAAGAAACTATCGGATTTCGATAACTGTTGATATCGTTGACTCCACGCTGTTCGATGAGCTTGTCAAGTTTGGTACAAACCAGGGGAGTGCAGTCGATAATGTCTTTAAGGGGTTTGATATCTCAATCGTCTATACTAGGGGCTCAAACGATTCTATTACGTTTACTTTACCACCTACAGCAGCGGCCGGTGGGGGGGATGCACAAGGTTGCTTCATCAAGAATGCCCCCCACAATATTGTATCGGAACCTCAGGTTCCTGTACAGCTTGATATTTTAGCCCGAGCGATGCAAATTACTGTAGCCGACGCAGTACCGAATTGGTTCGATATGGTATAAAATAAGGAGAGGAAAATATGTCAGACAAATGGCGAATGGATCAAACAGTCAAGGAGGTAGAGTTTGAGTATAGGGGAGAGACCGTTGTACTCAAGGTAAAGCCTCTTACGTGGAGCAAGAAGAATCAAATCATTTCTCAGTGTACAGCCTACTCAAAGGATGGTGAGGGGAAGTTTAATCTCGATCACTACAATAAGGAATGCCTTAAGTATATGATTATTGAAGCCCCCTGGGGTAAGACTGATCATATCTTCCTTAGCGAAATCGATGAAGTCCTTGGAGATAAATTATCGAAACTCATTCCTGCCCCTGGAGTTGAGGGAGGCGAGAATATGGGTTTTTTCGCTCAAGGATCCGAAGGTGCCTCGACGGAAGAGGAGAAGTTACCGACTTAATATTATGGAGGAAGATTATACATACAACGTTGTTAATGCAAGGCTTCTCTGACGAGTCATTGGGTCAAATGACTGATGAAGAGGTTCTTGAGTATTTTACAATAGTGGAAGTAATGAGCGAACGTCAAAAAGAAGCCGTGGAGGGAAAGAAAATTGGCTGATGGAGTAAGCGCTGGCGAACAAGTAATCCGTATTAGAATTGAGGATATCGCTTCTGGGTTAGTGCCTGGAATAGGTAGCGGAGGTAGACTTCCTGGAACAGTTCCACCCCGACTTCCAGCCGTACCACCAACTATGGGTGAGAAAATGTCTAAGGACATTGGAAAGCAAATGGGTAATTTGGGTAAGACTTTAGGGAAGGTTGCTTTAGGGGTCATAGGGCTTACTTCAATTATTGGTGTCATTATGAAGAGTAAGGTTCTAGGTGCATTTGGTAATGCCTTCCTTACCTTACTTGGTGCCTTTGTTGACGTTATGTTAATGCCTCTCATCCCAATATTTTCGCAAGTGTTGAAATTGATACAACCAATACTCCCCGATATGATGGATTTCTTTGATAATCCAGCAAAAGCTATTCTGGTTGGTCTTGGTGCGATACTTGGAGGTGTAATCGGTGGGGCAATCGGTGGAGTGCTCGGTGGAGCGGTTGGTGCTGGTTTGGGAGGAAAAATAGGTGGGGCAATTGGTACTGCCCTGGGTGGACCCCTTGGCACAATAATTGGTGTTATCGTTGGAGCACTTATTGGTGCAGCTATTGCTTTACTAATTTCTAAATGGGATGATGTTGCTAAGTGGTGGAATGGGATAGCAGTGGGTGTAAGTGAGTGGTGGTCAAAAGTTACAAGTGATGTAGGTAAGTGGTGGAATGAGGTTACTTCGAATGTTGGAAACTGGTGGAGTGGAGTCATTGGAAACGTTGGAAGTTGGTGGAGTGGAGTCATTGGAAACGTCGGCGGTTGGTGGCAAGGAATTATAGGTAATATTAGTAGTTGGTGGCAAGGGACCATAGGTAATATCGGCTCTTGGTTCCAAGGAGTTATTGGAAACGTTGGAAGTTGGTGGCAAGGAATCATAAGTAATGTTTCCTCTTGGTGGAGTGGCCTTATTGAGACAGTTAGGTCTTCTTTCGTTGGTGCGATTAACTCTATTATTGACTTAATAAATCGTGTACCCTTTGTTAATATCCCAAAGTTGCAAAGTGGTACCCCTTATGTGTCCGAGAATATGATTGCACAACTCCATAAGGGTGAGAGGGTAGTCCCTGCAAGTCAAAATACGTTCAACTTCTATCAGTCGTTTACTTATGCGAGCCCATCAAGTTATCTTGCAGGTCGAGATATGGGTGCAGGATTTAGAAGCAATGTAAATACATCAATTTTAAGGAAACAATAATATGTCTCTTTTAATAACATTTGAGAGGTCAACAGGAACACCCACCTATAATTTGAAGGCGCATACGTGCGAGCATGCTGGAACGAGAATGCCAACACAGGCTGGGCTTCCAGATAAGGAAGTAATGCTTTTAGACTTAGGGATTAACGTTGAGCAGATAACAGTTTCTGGAACTGTGGATACAAATCCAACAAAGGCAGAACTTAGAGATGCGTGTGCAGACTGGTATGCGGATATTGCAGTTGATAAGTCAACTAAGGCAATTACAGGCTATGCGAAGCTTACCATTGGCACTAGTGAGGCTTATTATGGGGAAATAAAACAATACTCATTTAGGTTAGAGGAGGCAAAAGAAGATAGACAAGAGTTTAGCTTCGTATTTCTAGTCTCGAGTAAAGTACCATGAAAGCAACAGAATTTTATTATAGTGATAATGGTACACCTGACGTTTGGACGAAGATCAATATCCCTAGTTTCAGATATACGGACAGTGTTGGTCTTAGAAGTAGACTCATTCAAGCGACGATTCCCGACGCACGGAATATTTACGTAGATGACTTTTTTGCCTACCAGCGAATTAAGTTAGTCGAAAAGCAAACAGGTGATAATAACTTAGTATTTCTTGGGCGTGTTGAAGATGTAGCTCCTCAATTGAATGACTCTTTTGGGCAAGTTGTGGTTGTTTCATGCCGAGATTATGTCCAGGAGCTGATAGAAAGAAAGGTCAATTCTAATTATAGTACGGCTGAGAAGCGTAGTGCAAAGATAAATAGGGTCATTACTGATTATGCTTATGCCGGGGCTGGATTTGCACGCACGATTGAAGCGTCAGGTTCTGATGGTACTCTAACTAGAAACTTGACGAGCTCTAAAGTTTCGCCCCTTGAGTTTATTGAGGAATTAGCTCAAGAAGACCCATGGACGAACTCTACTTGGGATAATCCTGCTGGTGCTGTTTGGAAGTGGAATGGTGCAGCTACTTGGGCTAATGATACTGTTGAGGCTGATTCGGTTGCGGGTACTCCATTTGCCTTGATGGGGGGTACAACACATCGAAGATACTTTGGTCGAAATAATCCATTTGCTGGACTTACATTCAATCTTGCAGTGAACGGCTCATATGGCACAATCACGTGGGAATACTGGAATGGTGTAGCCTGGACTGCTTTTATACCTACAGCTCTTTATGCCTTTACTGGGAATGGTTCGATGCTGTTTGATCCCCCAGCTGATTGGACGGCTAGAACATTTACAGCAGGTGATCCACATGCAGGAGCACCACCTGATGGGACATCTCGGTATTGGATTAGGATGAGGGTTTCAGCTATTACAGTAGATGCTACGGTTAATCAAGTTACTATAGTACAAGGAAACGGTTACGATTATCGAGTAGATGATGAACCCCGATTCTTCTACTTCAGGAGAGGTTCACGACCCGCAGGAGGCCCAGCTACAAACGGACTTACGATTCAATTTGGGGCATCTGCAAGTGCAAAAGTTTTACCCATGCTTTCAGACTACGAGTTTTCAAATACACCCAAGGAGATAGTAACTCGGGTAACAGTGCGCGGAAATGATGCGAGTGGAAACTCTGTTACCGCAACCGAAACTGATTCTCCGCTCGAAACCCAACTCAAGATAGTGAAGGAGAGAATAGAGTACGTTTACGGTGCGACTACTTCTGCTGAAGTTACTCAACGTGCGAAGTCTTTATTACGCGAGAGGGGTAATAGTGTCATCACTCATGGTAAAGTAGCAGTATTAGGTTTACCATTCTATTATATAGGTAGTACCTGTACCCTTCTTCGAGCAGGTGACTTAGTTAGAATCAAATGTTCCCCCCAGGCTATAGATGATGACTTCCTCGTACTAGAAATGACCTATGAAGAGCCCGCGTGTGTTACTACACTTACTCTTCTCTCTCACGCTTGGGGAAGAGGTTGGGTCTCTGGTGATGATATGGATTCAACGATTACCGAGATACGTAAGGGTCTTTCGATTCCGATGGCAAGTATTGGTGACCTGATTGTAGGAACAGCAGTAATTGCGGATCTTTCAGTTACCGATGCCAAGATTCTTAATCTATCTGTATCTAAATTGACTACAGGTAGTCTTACTGTTGCAGCTACATTAGGAAGTGGGGGGGCATTACAAACTGGGGCAGGAACTAGTAGAGTTGAAATAGTACCCACTGGAATAAAAGCATACGATGCTGGAACTCAAAGAGTGGCAATAAATAGTGATGGTTCGGGTTGGTTAGGGGCATCATCAGGTGCAATTTCTTGGACGAATACTGGAGTCTTAACTCTAGCGGCCGCAACAGTTACGGGTCTTTTAACCGCTGCTACAATATCCGTAACTAACCTGACTGCTGGTAATCTTACAGTCGCGGCTACAATGGGTGGTAGTGGTGCAATGAAATCAGGTGCGGCTACAGCACGAGTTGAAATGACAACCTCTGGAATAAAGGCATATGATTCTGGAGGTACGCAGCGCGTTCAGATAAGCAACGATGGTTCGGGTTGGTTTGGAACATCAACAGCCTTTGCTTGGACGGCCGCAGGGGCACTAACAATAACCGCTGGTGCGTCTGGAGTGAAGATATCATCTTCAGGTGTAAATATATGGGGCGATGGGATGTTGACAACCCGCCCGACTGAAGCTGGTACAATTCAATGTAAAGTAGATTCTACAGGAGCCATTTCAGCAGGTGGTGGTGCAGTTGTATTGAACGCGACTGGTATTAAAATTACTAGCTCATATGGAAGTGGTGCGTGTAGCTTTGTTTATGGCTCTTATACAGGATATTTATATCTTAGTGCTTCTGGGAATTTAGTTCTTTCCTGCACTGGCAAATTTATTAACGTTCAAAATTACCTCGATATATCATCAGCGGAGTTCGGTATATATAATGATTCAGCCGCTTACTGTATGTTTAGTACTTGGAATGATGCACGAACTAGTGCCTACGTTGATCATATATATTGCCCTGTAACTGCAAATTACGGAATGATGGGTCACCCAAGCTATTATTGGTATAAAATGTATAGTGCCTATTATTATTATAAGTACGCTCCTACCTCATTTCAAACGCATGACGATATCTCACTTGTTAAGAGTATCAAGACCAAGAAGGAAAAGGATAGGGATCGAAAGGTAATGGAAGTATTTGATATAGCTTCTTTTCCAAAAGAGTGTATAGTTGAAGAGGATGAGATTGAACTTGTAAATAAAGTTGAAGTTATGGATGTAGTTGATGGAGAGGTGAATGGAAAGAAGATAATGAAGAGTGTCGAGAAGACAATGAGAGAAGAAAGAAAGACGGGCAAGAAGGTTCAATTCTTTGATATGCAAGCTGTGAATGGCTTAATGATAGGTACTGTTAAGCAAATGGCCGAGCGAATAGAAACACTAGAGGCATCCCTTGCAAAGTTACAGAAAACTATAAAATAATCTTAAGGAGAGGAAAAAGATGGCCAACCAAGCAGAACAAGCACTATTCAGTTTCACGTTCAATCCAGAAACTAAGAAAGTAGTCTTTGCGGGAAATATTGATGTGATGACAGCCCTCAGTATTCTACAGGGAGTAGCAATTGATGTCTCTACGCGTAACGCTTTAGAGGCTGATAGAAAGAAGAGGGAAGATGAAAGTAAGGCTGTAGGAACAACGAAGAAGAAAAAGTGAAAACTGTTAGAGATCAAGTTATCGATATGATAAGGCGTTCCGTCCAAGATCTGGGTGATGTTATTTTCACTCAATCACAACGTTATGTACCTCGGGATGATGCTACTTTAGCTAACTCCGGTAGTATTGAGTATGATTCAGAGGGAGTCACTATTAGGTATAGAGCAATTCATGCATCAGCCGTTGAACACGGGCATGGAGAGGTAGTGATTCGAAATCCTAGAGCACAAACAGTAAGGGGTCACACTCGGAGAGATACAAATGGAATGCCTCGGACAGTTTCGTCATACCGTCGAGAGTATACAACGGGCGCAATCGCTCACTTGAGACATGGAGGAAGAGATATCGGGTTTCGCGTAGTAGGAACTGAAGCACACCCTATTCCAGCCCGAGAAGGTGTATGGTATCTCGCTAGAGGAGTGGCTGATGGTGTAAAGATTTTCCCTAATATCCTCGAGCGAAACGTGCGCTTATTAGAGCGATAGGAAAGTAGTCATCTAGACGTATAATACAACTATGCAGGAATTTATTGTGAAGGCAAACAGAACGTATTGTGCAACAGATGAGGCTCTTAGTTTAATCGATAACGCAACTTCCTTCTTCGAAGAGGGATATTTTTATTCACCACGATATAGGCGTCATGTTTGGGACGGCAAGAAGCATTTGTTCCGAAAGGCAGATAGAAGCTTCCCCTCTGGGTTACTAATTAGAGTAGAAGAAGCATTTAGGAAAAAGGGTCTGCCATATAATGTTGCTGAAGATTTTACAACAGGTAAAATCAACGGAGAACAATGTCTACATGGGTTAGAATTGAGAGACTATCAGACAGACGCCATTGAAAAAGGAATTCAATCCCGTTATGGTATCTTTCATATGGCTACTAACGCAGGCAAGACTGCGGTTATGGCTGGTCTAGCACAAAAGGTGAATGGAAAGGTACTTATTCTAACTCATAGACTCGAACTTCTCCATCAGACTCAATCCAGACTATACGAGTGGTTGGGAGAGGTAGTGGGTATGATTGGGGATGCAAGTTTTTGTGATACCCACAGGATAACAGTAGCAATGGTTCCGACTCTCACGAAGAGAATGAAGGGAGAGACTAAAGCGGCCAAAGAGATGAGGACAACTTGGATACAGCAATTCGATCTACTGATGGTAGATGAATGTCATCATATGGGTGCTTCAACTTGGTATGATATTGCCCTACGATGTACTGCACCATACAGGTTTGGATTTTCAGGAACACCTATCAGAACAGATAATAAGGACTTGATGCTTGAGGCTGCCACTGGGCCCGTGATTTTCAAGACATCGAATAAAGATCTTATTGACGCGGGTGTTTCAGTTAAACCTATTGTAAGATTCATACCAATTAATAGTCCCGTGCTTGAAAATGATTTAGAGTGGCAGGATGCTTACCATAATGGCATTATCGTAAATACTCCGAGGAATGAGCTTGCTATGGATATTGCCTCTGAACACGCAGTTAGAGGTAGACGTGTATTATTGTTAGTGACAAGTATTCCTCACGGTGAGAGATTGCAAAAAATGAGTGACGAGAGAGATCTTGGTGCACGATTCATTCATGGAAGTTGTAGTTCGGATATAAGGCTGGAAGCCATCTCGGATTTTAAGGAAGGAAGACAATTGATACTCATCTCCAGTACGATATTAGATGAGGGTGTAGATATCCCAACCATTGATGTGCTTATTATGATGGGTGGAGGGAAGTCACCTATTAAATTACTCCAGCGAATCGGCCGTGGATTAAGATGGAAGACTTCAGGAACTCTTATGGTATATGATTTTCTTGATCTGATGGATGTTGATCGGGATCCACCCAAACGTAAGAATCAAAAGCCCAAACATGGTTTCCTCACGATGCACGCTATTGAAAGGTATAATTATCTTAAGGAGCAAGCAGGATTTGAGGTTACTGTAGAGGAGAGATCCATTAAATCGAAAAAGGAGGAAACAGATTAAATGGCGTGTAGTATTTCTGGAGTCATAATTCTCAAGAAACCAAGACATAGCGCCGATTTCGTTCTGATTGAGAATCGGTTGAAGTCGATTATCTGCCAAGCGGAAGAGCGTGGTCGAGACTCATTTGGTGTTGACATCTTCTCTCAGGATGGGGGAGTCTTTCATTTTAAGGAGCTCGGTAAAGCGAGTGAAGCTAAATGGCCAACGGGTTTTATTAATCGAGATACAGTTTGTGCTATCGCGAACAATCGAGCAGAGCCCACCACAGAGTGGATACGAACGAAAGGCAAGATGGACATCCAACCGTTCTGTGATGAAACAGAGACAGTATATATTACGCATAATGGTACAATAGCAAACGATGCCGATCTACGTAAGAAGGTGAAGATTGAGAATCCAAAGACGAAGATAGATACTCAATCTGTTTGTGAGTATCTAAAGAAGAAGTGGGATGGAAGGTCGAGGGATGGGTTGAGGGAAATCTTGATGAACGATATAGTTGGGTCATTCGCATTCGCTATTTATGATAAGAGGCAACCACATCTAGTTACGCTAGCTGCAAACTATAAACCACTTCACGTATTGTATGACAAAGAGCTCGAATGCTTCTTCTTCAGTTCATTCCCACGGTATCTGGAATCGGATAAGATTCCAATATATGATAGGATGATTGTTGAGCAATGTGGACCGTATATGATATGGCAGTTCGATATCTTATCACGCCATATTGGTAAGGCTTCGTTGTATCCTATGGTAAAGCTGAAAGATAAGAAGAAAGTACTCGTGATTTGTTCGGGGGGACTAGATTCAGTTGTAGTTGCTACGAAGTACGTTCGAGAAGGTCATGATGTAACTCTGCTTCATTATAAATATAAATGTAGAGCCGAAGCGAAAGAAACGGATGCTGTATTAGCTGTAGCTAAGAATCTCGGTTGTGAGACTTTATTCTGTGAACTCGGTGATGTATTCAAGAACGTAATTGGTCATAGTAGGTTAACCGATTCTGGAACACCCTTGATGACCGAACGAAATGGAGAAGCCTCGGCTGAATTAGCTTGGGAATGGGTTCCAGCGAGGAATCTTATTTTCTATAGCCTCGCAGTTGGTATAGCTGAAGCTCATGGCTTCGACGTGGTTGCCCTCGGTAATAATTTAGAGGAAAGCGGTGCTTATCCCGACAACGAGGCTATCTTTACCGAGGAGTTTGCTCGATGTTTACCATACGCGGTTAATTTAGGTAAACGAGTCCAGGCTGAAATGCCCGTGGGACATTTAATGAAGCATGAGATAGTAAAACTTGGTCTAGGATTGAAGGCTCCGTTGGAGTTAGTGTGGTCTTGTTACGAAGCAAGAGAAAAGCCTTGTGGAGTTTGTGGGCCATGCTATATGCGGGAAGTTGCATTTGCCATGAACGGGGTGAAAGACCCCTACGAATATGAAACACCTAAACCTAATGAGTTCTGGGTGGATTGTATTCCATATGGACAGAAATAAAAGGAGAGGAGTAAATGAAAGCATACAATCGGGAACAACAGGAGAGAATGGCATCATTCTTACTCGAGGCGTTCTTAAACGTCTATGAGAACCAAGAGGTGATGCGGAAGAATCTCGTTGGTCTACTTGACATCTTAGTAGACTTCGGTTTATCTCCAGTTGAGGTAGAACAATTGAAAGATGGATACGTAACTACAGGATTGGTTGGGAAGCTATTCGGGGTTACATCTGATACTGTTGCATATTGGTGTGACTCAGGAAAGATAGCAGCCGTGAAAACACCTGGTAATCATCGTAGGATGAAGATCGAAGATGCAGTGGCCTATATCGCGAAAACTAAACGTGATCTTTTTAGAGCCCACGCGAAGAAAGTTGAGGTAGAACATAAAGCACAGGACGCTAAGCGTGGTGAAAACAAAATGGGACACGATTTGGGGCAGTCGGGAGCGGATTTGAATTCAGATTTAGAGAATCTCGAACAAATTCGTGACAACGATGAGTCATCCCGTTCCACAGGTGAAAATAGGGTATCTAAAGATACCCTCTCTACAACTATAGACCAAGAGTTAGGCAATGCGCCCGGTGAGGAATCTGAAGAGGAGAGTTTGATAGAGAGTCTTGGTAAGATGTGTATATCTTGTTTAGCACGGACCGAGGGTAAATCGTGCTTCGGTGTGACCCCTGGGGATGAATGCATTAACGGAAGTGGTCCGCAGTACGCTAAGGGCGTAGCGCCTTCGGGGGTGGAAGGAGTAGGCTTTAGCACCTTGAAGCCGCAGGCGCAGAACGATGGATCGTTTGGCCGGGCGAGGATGCACTCGAACGATGGTAAACCCGAGGCGAAAGTCCACACTGGAGAATCGCCCGCTGAATTGCCAACAGCCGAATGGCTAACTGGCAAACAAGTAAAGGCGATACTCCACATCGAAGATAACGGCCTCGAGTCGCTACGGAAGAATAACTCGGTCGAGATACAAGAGATACCGATCGGTAATACTAAGAGGATTATGTACAAACGTGACTCGGTACTATTGCTACGTGGTACTGACATAGTAAAGTCCAAAACGGTACATCCTCGGACGAATGAGTTCATACGATGGTATTCTGGACGGTACCGTGAAATCACGGGACAGTCGATGCCGACTACCGAAGCAACTGGCGGCATTGCCAAACGGCTTGTGAGTCAATACGACTACGAGGAGCTACGTGCAGCAAGTTTACTTTTCCTAATGGTTGCACGATCAACGGAGGCTGAAGACGAGTTCCTGAGGAAACAAGGCTTTACGTTGCAGAAGTTGCAGAGTGCATTACCTAGTATGCAGTCGCGTCTGAGCACCCGAGTGCAGTCGATGATAGGAAACTACTTGTATAGCAACGCTAGTGCGCCTGTCGAAGATATGACAAACGCAGACACGGAACTCGAAACACTCGAACGGCGTCTTGCGTTTAACCAAGCGGAGGCACAGAAGACGAAATGAAGAGAATGAAACTTGAGTCAACGGACGGCGTAGCAATATTTGATGAGAGGGAGGCTAATCGGCGAAGGATGGAAGTAAAGATTGGTATCATTCCAGGAATGCTTGCCGTGTGGGAAAGTCATATCGCCCACTTGTGTCACGAGAAGTATATGAGGGGCATAAGTAAGGCGAAATG
>Ga0172381_10004366_pt1 | contig 14664 bp, 25 predicted proteins | sample Leawel6488metaG_FD_119754 | JGI IMG/M metagenome (GOLD analysis project Ga0172381, IMG submission 119754) | Leachate microbial communities from a municipal landfill in Southern Ontario, Canada - Leachate well 64-88 metaG | ecosystem: Engineered > Solid waste > Landfill > Unclassified | place...
CACTCCCTGGCCGGTTATCGTGGCCGAGGTTACCGTGCCGATCTTGGCCGCCAGCAATGCTCCAATCATCTCGATGTTGGCCTGAATGGCCCGCACCAGGATCATGGGAAGAACTGAGGCATAGACCAGTTTGACAGGGAACCGTCCCCGCGCGCCCCGCACACGGCTGTGAGCCAGTGGTATCTCAATTCGGGTGGACTCTACAAAAACGACCAGCAAAATGATCATTATGGTAGATATAAGTGCCAGAATTCCGCCCGTAACGAGAATGAATCTCAGCCCTTCCGATGTGAAGAGGGTATCAAAGCTGATCAGCTGCAGCCTGATGATATCGATCCATTTGGGTATGATGCCAACAGGAAGCCCAGCATCGCCGCTCGCCGGATTTATGATGCCCGTGACCAGTTGCTGGCTAATTCCTGCTACGATAAAGAGTCCCACACCCGAACCGACGCCCCATTTTGAGACAACTTCATCCATATAGACGATGAGAGATCCGCCTACGAAGACCTGAATAAAGATCAATAATGATATCATGCCCAGGGAAATGCCCAGTGTACTAGCTAAACCAGCATCCGGCAGCAGATAGCCCCCCAACACCTGCGGCAGGGCCTCAACTGCGACCATAACAAATACCAGGGCCTTTTGCGTGCCCTGATAAATGGCCTGATCGCGGGGTTCGCTCAGATTGAGCTTGATGATCTGGGCACCAACGAGAAGCTGCAATACTATGGATGCGGTAACAATTGGACCGATGCCAAGGAGCATCATCGTGCCGAAGGATCCGGCAAAGAAGGCACGATAAGAACTGAAAATATCTATGGATGCTGTGGAAAGCCCAAATAGGGGTATATTTCCCAGGATGAAGTAAAGCAGCAGTATGGCTAAAGTCCAGCTTAGCTTTCTCTTAAAATGGACGTGCCCAGTGGGCCGCTCCACGGAGGGGAGCCGGCGCACAAAGGGCTCTATCGCATAAAAGAAACTCTGCTGGTTCATACTACTACTGCCTGACCACCAGCAGCCTCAATTTTGCTCTTCGCCGTCACAGTGAATCCAGCAGCGCTAACGTTAAGCGTTCTGGTTACCTTGCCGCGACCCAGCACCTTCATCTCGGAAAGCTCAATTTTGCCATCCGGGCCTGCCATCTGGTCTAGCACGTCCACGTTGACCACCTCGAGCTCCACGGAGAGAGGCAACTTGACGAATCCGTGCTTGCCCATCTGAGTTCCGAGAAGCATAGAGCGCATGAAGTGATGTTTGCACTTACCTGAATCTCCACGGCCGCCGCGAGACCCGCCTCCGCGCGCATTCTTGTGCTTGCCGTGGTAGGTTCTGTGCCCTCTTTTTTCTTTCGTATTTGGTCTAACCATGGTTCTACCTCATCCTCTTGATAAGATCCGCCAAGTCCGTGCGAAAGCCTAGATCTCCGCCCTGTTGCGCGGTCTTCTTGATGGTCTTTAAACCCTTGCGGGCCGGATGGAGCCGGAATATGGGCTTGATTTCCAGATCCTTCAGGCTTGCTCTACCAGAGGTGATGGCACCGGCCAATTCCTTGAAGGAGCTATAGGATGTATTCTCTTTCAAGAACTGCTCTGTCAGCCGCCTGTTTGCACTCAGTCGTCCTCGCTTCTCGAGGAGCAAGGCCAGCGTGTCATCGTCTATCTTGCCCCAGGCCACATAGTCCTTTACCTTCTGGATCATCCCCCGGTAATGCGCATCTTCTTTGACGACGATGCAGTGATTGACTCTGTTTATGTGCAGCATCGCTAAAGTGGACTTGATCCCGGGCCGAAGGTTCAGCTCGCCTCTCAATCTCACTATGGCAAACATCTTCAAGCCCTCACAGTTACAGTATTTATGAGTGCATTGTAGGTGGCCTTGGCGAAATTGATAGTCGTCCTGGTCGAACCTGCCGTTCTTGTCCACACATCCTTGATGCCTGCCATGTCCATGACCTTTTTGGATGTGTCGCCGGCTGCGATTCCAAGCCCGCGGGGCGCCGGGATAAGCACTACCCTGACGCTTCCGGATTCGCCTACTACCTGATAAGGCACTGTGTGCGCCTGGCCGCAGCCGCATTCCCAGCTACCGCAGCCTCGCTTAACCTTCATGATATTTCGCTTGGCACTATCGATACCCTTCTTGATGGCTTTGCCCACCTGGACATCCTTTCCTTCGCCAAGTCCAATGTAGCCGTCTCTGTTTCCTACAATTACCGTGGTTCTGAATTTGACCCTCCTTCCGGAGTCCGTCATCCTCTGAACCATGTTGATATCCAGAACTTCATCCTCAAGTCCCGGTATCAGTACATCTATCAGGCCAGCCTCCTTAATAGGCAGACCCGAGGCAATTGCCTCATCAAAGGAAGTTACCTGGCCCTCAAAGACGAGCTTGCCCAGCCTTGTCCTGGGGACCCACTCTTCCTGGTAAAAATCACGCTTCTTTTTCCGATCCATAAGTTCACCCCAGTATCTTCGCTCGAACCTGCTCGAATTGGGCCACGATATCTGCTCCCGTGTGTTTCTTTATGTGCTCGCCGGAAATCCTCTTCTCATCGGGGAAGATCTCTGAGCCATGAGGCACATTCACACCAGCGTCTACGATGCCTTTGATGGCAGCATAGATTCTGTTGCCTTTAGTGGAGGCATGCAGACCAATATCTGCGATACCTTCATCAATGCCTAGGGCCAGCATCTTCTTTCCGAAGAGAAGGCCGGTAAGATAGGCAGCCGGTATATTGCTCTTGCTAAAGGTAAATCCGAAGTCCTGCAGCTCTCGGGAATTAACCGTCAGGAGCGTTTTATCGCCATTCTGCTCCGCAACCACCAATTGCAGCAATGTGTTGGCATTGCTCTTCCTGACAACAACGCGGGGTTTCTTCGATAGTATTAGCTTATATCTAACGTGATAGTTGGTCTTACCCTCTCTTCTTCTTCGGAAGGGGACTCTATATCTCGGTCCTGTAGCCAAGTTATTCACTCCTGGCAAGGCCCTTAGCCTTGATGAATGAGTTCATGTGCGCCAAACTTCTGTACTCGCCGCCCTTGGATTTGCGATAAAGCAAGCGGTAGGCATGGCGATCTATCTGGCCGCCTTCACGAAGCTCCCGAAGCTTCTTTCGCAGAGCCCGGATCTTGGTCATCCACTGCTCTTTTCTCGGGGATCGGGCGCCTTTGGCACCTCTTCTATGTCCCGCTCCTTTGCAGTGACCATAGGCACGCTTTATTGCTCTGGCCCTAATTCTGCCCCGGCTGTTGCCCTTCTTGGGCTTGGCCTTGATATTTCCGGCCTCTACCTGGGAGCGAATGTCCTCTCGGGTAATAGCATCGGAAAGCTCGCTTGCCACCTCTGGATCGGGATTGATCCAGACCCGGCTCTCGCCGATTTTAAGCTCCGATGCTGCGAGGCGCCGCTGCGTTGTTAAGCCCGGCATTTCTAGGCACCACCCTTGGGATTGAGCACCCTAAGGCCAGCCTCTGCCGCCTTTGCCTGCATCTCCAGGCGTTTCTTCATGCCAACACCCGATGCTATGCGTACCACAGAGCCCTGCACCTTTTGCAGTTCTGCAACGTTATTAACCAGCACCTCAGGAAGGCCGCAGGGATGAAATCCCTTAACAGCCTTGGGGCTTCCATAGCCAACTCTGACCAGCTTGCCTTTTGCTGCAATCTGCTGCCGGAGTTTGTTGTGCAGGCCGCGAGGCTTTCGCCAGCTGGTTACCAGCCGCTTCTTTTTATGTGAATCATGAAAGTTGAACTCGGGCTTCTTTGATTTCTGCCGGGTTCTTACTCTCAGTAACCTCTCTGCCATCCTCGTCACCTCTTGTCCACCAGGTATATTCCGTCCTGGAATATCCTGATATCGAAACCATGCACCCTGGTAGCCTGCTCAATATTGGCCATGGTCTGGCCAACCTGCTCCTTGTCGATGCCTGTGATCGTTACTTCATCTTTGCCGATCTCGACCTTCGCGCCCGGTAGGATCTTGGCGGATCGAGACTTCCTTTCGCCCAGGAAATTGTTTATAATGAGCTCGTTGGAAGCTGCCTTAAGCTGTATGGGAAAGTGAGAGTACACGACCTTCATCTTGTACTCAAATCCCCGGCTTACGCCTGCAATCATATTGCTTATGTGCGCGGCCAGTGTCCCCACCATTGCTCGGTGCTGCTTTCTATCGAGCCTGGAATTCACGATCAGTTGAGATTCCTCTTTCTTGATCTCTATCTCAGGATAGGAAAGCTGCCTGCTGACCTCACCTTTCGGTCCCTTAACCGTAACGGTATTCCCGTCTACGGTTACAGCAACTCCTTCTGGGATCTCTACCTGTCGTGCAATCTCTTTGACCATTGCGACCACACCTAATACACGTAAGCCAGGAGCTGACCGCCCAGGAATTGGTTCCTGGCATCAGAATGGGCCATGACTCCCTTACTGGTGCTCAATATCAGAACACCGAAGTTCCTGGCGGGGAGGAAGCGCTTCTCCCATTTCTCCATCTCGGTCACCTTGGTTGAAAACCGGGGCTTAATTACGCCGCATCGGTTGATCCTTCCCAGGAGCTTCACTCGGAACATTCCCGACTTTCCGTCGTCAACAAATTCGAACTCGCCTATGTATCCTCGATCCGCCATAACCTTCAGAGCTCTTCCTATGAGCTTGGAGGCGGGATGAATGATACATTCAGGCTTGCCTACGCTCTCCGCATTCTTTATTACGGACAGGGCATCGGCCAGTGGATCCAATAACAATGCAACCACCTACGAATATTTTTCAAAACCCATCTCAGGGGCGATCTCTCGGAAGCACTGCCGGCAAATGTATATCCCGTACTTTCTTATCAGGCCGTTTTTATTTCCACAGCGCTTGCACGGGTTTGCACCTCTTCCGAAGACCTTCTTTCCTTTCTTCATGCTGCCTCCAAGATCTCAATGCCGAACTTCTTTGAGACGAACTCAATAGTATCGTCTTTATTCAGCCTCTGCCGGCTGGGAAGTTTCTTTTGCGCCACGCGCCGCATTGCAATCCTATAGCCGGCCCTCTTCAAGGCTACGGATACGTCCATGCCGAATATGCCGATATCTGGATCGTATCGCATGCCTGGAAAGTCGGTGTGCTCCTCAATGCCGAAAGAGAAGTTGCCTTGCATGTCGAACTGGCTCTTTTTCAAGGTATTTCCGGCAGCCTTCAGGGCTATGACCAGGAAATCTTCTGCAGCTTTTCCTCGCAAGGTAAGCTTTGCACCGATAGGCTCATTCTTTTTGATGCCGAAGGTAGGCAGAGTTTTCTTGGCAATGGAACGAACGGGCTGTTGCTTGGTAATAGCCTTCATGATGGTTTCGGCGTTTACCAGCCTCTGACCGCTCTCTCCTACGCCCACATGTACGACAACCTTGTCAACGCGGGGAATTAGATTAGCATTCATCTAACTGCCCCCAGCTTGATGACAGGCTGCTCTTTTCCGATCATGTAAACGTAATCCTTGATGGTCTCAAACTCCTTGTCGCCCGATATTATGATGCGATTATTCTGGGAGCTCTTCACGGTTATGATCTCTTTGATCTTCCCCGTTTGGCCGGTATGCTTTCCGCCTACGACCATGGCCAGATTGCCAATCTCAAAGCCGATCCGATCCTCAATATTCTTATCGGGCAGTGAGAGGACCAGTGAATCGCCAACCTTAAACTCGCCTTCTGCCAGCTTATTTGAGCCGTCTGAGAGGTTAAGCTGCTGCTTTTTGCCCGAGATTATGGTTTTATTATCAATTCGGGCCAGCTTTTTCATGTCGTTCGTCTCAATAAGGTCGAGATAGAACATTCCCTTCTCATCTTTGAGCATCCTATATTGCTGGTTGTTCGAGGGAATGGATATTACATCGAATATGCCTACAGGCAGCTTGTAATCCTTCTGGATTTTTCCATCTACCAGTACCTTGCCCTCGTACAGAGCCCTCTTTGCCTCGCGGGCATTATCTACCAGCTTAAGCATGTCCCGGATTACCATCACGAGAGGCATGCTATCCCCAGCGGAATGAGGCCCGGGACTGGTCTTGGCAACCCATGCGTGGGTCTTTCTTGCGATGGGCCAGCTTACGGGAACCGTTACTCTCTTTTGATGTCTGCTCATTCTGATCGCCTCGCGAAGATCTTTTCCCTCTCTGCGTCTTCAAGAATGAGCTTGATTATCATGACGTTAGAGGGATGGATAGTTCTCGGCACTTCAGTTCCGTCAGCCCGGTAGTTGCTCACGCCTGCTACTTTGATGGTGCACCTCTTAAGGTCCACATCTTCGACCTCTCCTTCGGTGCCAGCGTGATCGCCACGCATAACCTTGACGGTGTCGCCCTTGCGAAGCTGTGCATTGCGCCTCTTCAGCTCCTCACGCAAAGCTTTGCTCAAGGGTGCGTGCATGTACTTTTGACGCCTATGCAGCGGTGCGGTATACCTCGCTTTCCGCTGCTTCCTTGGCTGTTTTGTAATCATAATCATCACACAATCATGGATGCCGCGGAAGCGATCTTGCTAAATCTTTCCGCTACCTCGCGGGCCACCGGTCCCTTAACCTCAGAGCCCTTGGGAACGCCCTCATCATCTACGATAACGGCGGCATTATCCTCGAATTTTACCCTGAGGCCGTCAGGCCTTCGAAACTCTTTTCTCTGGCGGATGATGACAGCTTTAAAGATCTGCTTTCTCATCTCCGGACTTCCTTTCTTCACAGATACTACCACTACGTCCCCAATCCCTGCACAGGGCTGTCTATTTTTCACGCCTCGATAATTCTTGACTGCGATGACGTGTAGCGTCCGCGCACCTGTATTGTCTACACAATCCAGGTATGCGCCAGTGTTGATCGCCCTTGGGATCTTGGCCTTTTGTCCTTTCATTTCAAGACCTCCACTACTACGTAGGATTTGGTCCTGGAAAGGGGCCTACACTCCGCTATCTTGACACGATCCCCTGCCTTGGCATCAATGCAAGGGGGGTTGTGCGCATGGATCTTGGACTGCCTCTTCTCGAATCGTTCGTACTTCGTTGCTTTCTTCTCGAACTTACGCATGACTACCACGGTACTGTCCATCTTGTCGCTGACCACGGTGCAACTGAAGACCTGGCCACGTACAGGCAGGCTACCATGGAAGGGACACTTAGGATCATTGCACTCCTTTTCCGGCGCGCTAACGTCCAGTCCGATATCCCTCATAACTTCCACCTCGTTCTCTGCATTCTCTTGCTTATTCTGTTCTCTGGCTGTGAGATCAAGACTGAACCGTAGACCCTCACATTTTGTCCATCGGGCAATGTGAAGATCAGGTTTGTATTCTTTTTGGCAAGGCGCAAAACCTTGGCTTTCGTCTCCAAAAGGAATGTATTCCTGGTCTCATCCACAACTTGGCCTGAAAGCCCGACCTGGCCCGGGTTGCTGCTTGAAGCAACCAGCATCTCAAGGCCGATCAGCTCATGTCTTGCCAGGCTTTCAGGATTCAGGTTCACTTACTTCGCTCCGTTTGGATCGTCTTGATCCCCTTCGCTCGGTTTGGATCGTCTTGATCCTGGCGACCGTTCTGCGGATGTCTCTGATTCTCCCAGGCTTTTCCGGGGCGCCACCTGCAGTAACGATGCCTCTCTCTCGGATGAGCTCGCTTTGAAGCTTTCTCAGCTCCTCTGCAATCTCCTCCGCGTTCATGTTTCTGATCTCATCAATCTTAAAGATCGCCATATCGGATCACTCTTCCTTGGCACAAGGCTCACTATCAGCCATCTCTTCGGGGAGAGACGCATCCTCTGTCACGCTCTCGTTCGCCTTCACGGATGACTCATCCAGAGGAGACGGCACAGCCACTGGCTCTGACTCTAAGAGCTGATCCAGATCGCTCTTCTTCTCGGGAGCAGGCGTTTCCACGGGCACGGGCGGCTTGGCCGCGGGCTTTGTTTCCACGACCGGCACAACTACCGGCGGTTTTTCAATCCGGAAGTCGTCGGGAAGTCGCACGTCGGGCGGGATGATCCTGACCTGGCAGCCAATTACACCCAGCTTCTTTACGGCTACGGAGTAGCCTTTATCCACTAGATCAATAGCTGGCTTGCCGGAGTGCTTGATGTATCCAGAGATGAATTTCTCGGTTCGGGAACGCGGGCCCGTTAACTTGCCGCTGATCACAATCTCGCAGCCTAAGGCGCCCGCATCCATCACTCTTCTCATCATGGACTGGCCTGCCTTTCGGAAGTACCAGCCGCGCTCCAGAGAGGACGCGAGACGATTGGCCACAACTCTGCCGTTCAAGTCGCCGCGGCCCACATCCTGCACGTCTATCTGGGGATTGTCCAGATGGAATTTGCGGTCCAGGTCGCGGGTGATCTTCCTGATCAATTTACCGCCTTTTCCTATGACCATGCCCGGCTTTTCCGCATAGACAGTTATCTGAGTGCCCATGGGTGTGCGGTTCATGACCATGCCGCCGTATCCTGCACGTTCCAGCTCTTCCGCCAGATACTCATTGACGAGAGCTTTGGATAGGCCCTCAGCCACGAACTTCTTTTCTACGGACATCAGCTCTTCACCTCGGTGAGGACCATCTCCACAGAGACCGTCTCTGTGTTCTTGGGGGTGGCTCTTCCCATGGCGCGAGGCATCCATCCCTGGATGGTTCTGCCCTTCTTCGTGCCAGCATGGAAGATCCTCATCTTCTCGGACTCCATTCCCTTGTACTCGGCATTAGCAAGTGCATTATCCAGGACGATCAAGACCGCCTTGGCGGCCTTTTCCGGATATCTGCCGGCATCCCATCCCACTGCGCCATGCCTGTGGGCCACATTTCTTCTGTAGCGCTTGAAGGGAATAGCCCTCTTCAAGGCTATTACATCTTCCAGATAAGCACGGGCGAGGTTAGCCCTCATGCCTTTTAGCGTCCTGCAGATCTCGTGGGCGTGCTTAGGTGAGATGTGAAGCTCCATCCCCATGGCCCTTGAAGAGCGTCCTGCAGGCGTAAGCGAATAATTCAATCTGCCCAATCTCACACCTCACTTCAGCGGCACATACTTGCTTGATCTGGTAGCGCCCACGCCTGCGGCACCGTGCTGTACGCGACCGCGGGTCATTGCGAACTCGCCGAAGAAGTGCCCGATCATCTCGGGCATGACCTCTACCTTTTCGAAGCTCTTGCCGTTGTAGATCTCGAGATTCTTGCCCACCATATCAGGCATAATTATCATATTCCTGATGTGGGTTCGAACCGAGTCCTTGTTCTTCAGGCTTGTCATGAGATTCTTGTTCTCCTTGACAAGGCCTCTTTTGATCGATCTGCGTTGCCGCGCTGGTAAGAGCCCGGCAAGCTCCTCTATACTCAACTTGGCGAGGTCGGCAACCTTCCGGCCCCGATACAAGAATTCTTCCTTTCTCTTTGGAAGCTTGGATCCTGCTTTCTTAGCCAAAACCTTTCACCTAGCGCTTACCGGTCTTCCTTGCGGCAATTGAACCTACCTTTCGGCCAGGAGGCGTATTTCTGCTGCATGTCTTTGGCCGTCCTGGATGTTGGCGTCCGCCGCCACCGAAGGGATGGTCTACGGCGTTCATTGCAACGCCTCTGACAATGGGCCATTTCTTGGCCTTGGACTGGAACTTAAAGAAGCTCTTGCCTGCCTTGACCAGAGGCTTGTCCAGACGGCCTCCTCCTGCCACGACCCCTATGGTCGCCATGCATTTCGGAGAGAGCCACTTCATCTCACCACTGGGCAGCTGTACTACGGTTTGACCTGCATCATGAGCCACGAGAATGGCGCACACCCCTGAAGCTCGGGCGAACTGGCCGCCGTGACCAGGCTGTGATTCGACGTTGCAGATTGGTATGCCCTCGGGGATCTCCGCCAGATGCAGAGTGTTTCCCGGCTCTATGGGAGCCGATATGCCGCATGAAACTTCCTGGCCCACGTACATGCCCTCGGGAACCAGGATGTATCTCATCTCGCCGTTGCTCAAGGCCATGAGCGCAACAGGAGCTGATCTCGCGGGGTCACGCATTATTTCCTGGACCACGCCTTTTATCGTCTCATCGCTATCGACTTTTATATGCTTGATGTCCGCCCTGTACCTGTGAGAGGGTGCCCTGTACGTAGGACCACCTGCACCTCTATTCTGAGATATGATTCGATGTCCCATATTTTACCCACCTACAGTAGTCCCAGCCTTGTGGCTAATTCGTTCGCGCTTCCCTCTCCGGCCAGCTTCACGACGGCCTTCTTTTCTCCCCGAGAGGTTATCATGGTCCTGACTGCCAGGACATCGATATCATAAAGCTCCTCCAGGGCCTTTTTGATCTCCGGCTTGGTGGATCTCATATTCACCAAAAACTCCAGGGTATCATTGGAGTCGATCATGCCGGTGACCTTTTCAGTGACGTAGGGACTCTTGATAATCATTGTACTGCCTCCGCGCTGCCCTTTTTGGCCAGCTTTTCCAGGGAAGACTCAGTCCAGACAGTCAGCCTTCCGGCTTTGGTCCCAGGGGCAAGCAGCTCAGCGTTCAGCTTCTCCACGGTAACGAAGTCCACACCGGGGAGATTTCTGGCGGCTTTTCCTAGTCCTGAATCGTTTCCAGCGACTATGAGCAGGCTCTTGCGGCCTTTATATTTCCTTCCCCGCAGTTTGCCCTTGCCGGCACGAATATGTCTTCCATCCTTTGCCCTCTGAACGTCATCCCAGAGACCCGCTGCCACCAGGAACTTGATGACGTCTGTGGTCTTGCTCAAGGATTCGAGGTCGTTCTTGGCCACAACAGGCAACTCTCTCGTGAACCTGTGGCCTCGTGCCTCAACCAGTCCCGATGAGGCCGTAGCGGCGATCGCAGAGCGAATGGCTTTGCGCCTTTCCTTTTTGTTGACCTTTTCGGTATAGTCTGCATTGGGCTGGGGGGCGTGAGACCTGCGGCCGCCTACGGCCATGGGTACGCCTGCAGCTTTCCTGCCGTTCTTCAATCTGGGAATTCTGGAGACGCCGTGTCCCGGACCCCATGACTGGGCAGAAGTATTCATGCCCGCATAGAAGTGAGGTCCATAGGCCTGGAGCCTGTTGGCCTGTGCGGCTAAGACGGCCCTCTTGATGATGTCCGGCCGATATTCCTCCTCGAAGACTGGAGGCAGTTCAATCTGGCCGCTTGCATTTCCCGATAGATCAATGATATTTGCCTTCATCGCCTAGACCCCCTGCTTGGACTCTTGGCTCACATAGAGAAACTCGGGCACTTTCACGAAGTTCTTTCCGGGTCTTATGGCGTGTCTTATTCTGACCATCCTCTTGATGGGACCGGGAACGCTTCCCTTGATCAGAACATATTGATTCCTAACTATGCCGTAGCCGGGAAATCCGCCTTTCGGAGTTATTTGTGCGCCGTCGGTTCCGATGAACATGAGTCTTTTATTGAACTCTGTCCTCTGGTGGTAGCCCATCTGGCCCAGCTGCGGTACGCGCCAGCTGATATGAGATGGATGCCAGGGACCGAGGTTGCCCACGTGCCGCAATTTGCCGGTGCGAGCGTGTTTTCTCTTGGCGATGGCAATTCCCCAGCGTCGCACTGGACCCTGGGTGCCCTTGCCTTTAGTGACTGCAGAGGCATCCAGAAGATCTCCCAGCTCAAAGACGCTGGAGACTGGAACCTGCTGGCCCAGCAATTTCTGCGCAAAAGCGAGACGATCCAGCATGGAGCCGCCGCTCACCGGCATCTCCATGAGCTCTGGAACCTTCTTGGGAATTCCGGTTATGAGCATGGGATTGGTGTGCACCACTACTCTAACATCTACGATATCGTCGCCCAGAGCCCGCAGGTCGTCGGCTGAGGTTCCGTGAGTTTTCTTGGGAACGGTCAGAGCGCGAGCTAAATCGGGGCTCAGGTTCTCAGACCAGGCCTCTCCCGCAGGCCGAAGGCCGCCGTTGTAGTTCTCGTAGGCGCGCACAGCCACCACATTCATGGGGGGCACCTCCAGAACGGTTACGGGCATGGAGATCTCCAGGCCCTCGGTGAGGCTCCTCGGTCTGTCGTCGATCATCATGATGTGGGTCATGCCGGCCTTGTAACCGGCAAAGCCTGCCATCCTGGCCTTGTCCTCCTCGGGCCAGCTTCGGATTCTTGGGACCTCGCTCTTGGCCCTCTTTCTTGGGCTGTAGGCCAGCGAACCTCGTCTTGGTCGATGTATTGTTGCCATTTAGTCCTCCAAACGCACCAGATTGAGAAGGGCGAGGGTCGCGAATACCGCTTCTTCCACGCGAACCGTCTCAGTTCCCTGATGCGGGATGGTGTTGATCATTTCATATCTGTCCATTGATTCCTTACTCAAGAAGGCATCCACGCCTCGTGCCGGTGAGCCGAAGACCACCGCAAGGTCGCGCTTGTGGCCTATGTGTCCCATGTTGGATAGGATTTCAGGCGTCATGCCTTTTCCGTACCGGGAAGTGAGGACAACATAGCTACCCTGCTTATGCTTTTCTGCAAGATAAGCTTCAAGGCTCTCCACTATCTCGGTCTCGTATCCCCAGTAATGAGGGATATCCTTCGGGTCCACAGGCTCAGCGGCGAGCGGCTGCTGCGAAAAGATTCTGACATTTAGGCGCTGCCCCACCGGGATTTTTTCCTCGGTACGAAGGGGAATTGGGCGATTGATTCCGATTTCCACCCAGACGCCGCTATCAGATCCGACGCTTTCAACGACAACTCCGACGCGTAGCTCGCCAATCTTGAGCGATTCTGATTTTGAGTCTATTGGATGATGAGCCGTACGTAGCGGCGGCAGCATCCCAACATGGCATAGCTCCTCCCGGCGCGGGATGAGCATCTTTCGCAGGTACTGCGGCGTTTCCATGTAGCGCAGCACCATAGCCATGAACCGCGAGTCATTGCGCTCGGGATCGCGATAGATCACGATGCGGTTAAATTGGAAGACTGCTGCTGCCCGGGCGATTTGGCCAACCTTGAGCGTGTTGACACGCGAATCCCTACTCTCCATGGTGAGAGAGGACGGGATAAGGATGGCTCTCTCGCGGTGTCCGGTCATCAGGTTTCCCTACTCTGAAGAGAGAGGAGGTATAAAAAGGTTTGGAGAAGGCAGACCGAGGTTCTGCAAAGTCTTCAGTCCTTTAGCTCAACTCAAAATGCGTGTTACATATATGCAGTGGTCGGACCTGAGTAAAATGACCGACCCATTTCCAGAAGGACTTATATTCAAGCTTCATGAAGGTATTGATGAGAAAACTCCTACATATGCTTTAGGACTTGAGATCAAGGGATAATAAATGGATGAAGCGGATCTTACATGCGACAAAGCAAAGCGAAGGCTTGAACTGAGTGATAAGGAGCGACAATCCATGGGAAATATACATGATTTGATGGTCAATGATGCTCGACAATCGTTTTTTCAGCTTGAGAACCTGGTATCGAGCCTAGATGCAAAAGCATTTGGCGTTGTTGCAATTGGCTCAGTATGGCTCTCCATTTTTACATACATCCTTACAATATTTAAATTTTATATTTTATACATACCATACTTAATATTAATGGTAGCGATATTATCTATAATTGGCTGCATCTTTCCGCGCAAATGGAAACGTGGGAGCAGCTTATTAAATATTAAGGAACATGGTAATATAGACTTTGAGGATGCTGCAAATGCAATGGCAATGAACTACGCAAAATGGGAAGACATATTAGACAAAAAATATAATGAGAAATTCAAATTCTTTGAAATCGGGCTAGGATTAATGGCAATATCAATCATTCTAGAAATTAGGATACTCATTTACTTGATTTTCGGTCTTTAGCAACAAACTCCTTTTTAAACTCAACTTCTGTTTTTGGATTAGTCTTCGCCTCTCTGCCACCAATTCTTGCAGTATATTTTTCCTCATTTTTGTCGCTCATATGCATAACCAAAAAGACAATCGGATTCTGGGGCTATAAAACCATCGCATAAAATAAAGAACTGCCAGCCAAAGCGTCTTGACAGAGAGGAGATATCTCGATGGCAGCAAAGACAGGCTGAGGTCAGGCTTTGGGGAAGGCTGCCTCGATCAATCCTTGGCCCCGGTCCTCTTCGTAAGCTCCGGATACTTCCTTTAGCAGAGCATCGAGCTGCTCTTGAGATAGGCCCAGTTGAGAAGCTGCAACGGAAAAAGTCTTAAAACTCTTATTTGTATTTGAGTGCCGAATGCTGGAAAAAATCATGTAGCTCAGGGCGATTAATCTCAAACCTCCCTTTGCCCTGCCCTGTCGCCAGGCAACAATGCCGAGATCACAGAATGCGTAAGCTTCGCCACTCCGATTGCCGATCTGCTGGCATATCTTCATGGCCTTTCTGAAGCTTTCCCGCGCCACTCCGTACTCACCCCGGCTCAGGTCGATGGAGGCTAGATTGTGCCAGGTCTGAGCTTCACCCGCTCTATCACCGATTTGCCGCCTGATTTTCATGGCCTTTCTGAAGCCTTCCCGCGCCGCTTCGTACTCGCCCTTGTAGAAGTCGATAGAGGCTAGATTATGCCAGATCTGAGCTTCGCTCGCCCTATCACCGATTTGCTGAATGATCTTCATGGCCTTTCTGAAGCTTTCCCGCGCCGCTTCGTACTCGCCCTTGTGCACGTCGATCGAGGCTAGATTGTTCCATGTCGCAGCTTCGCTCGCCCGATCGCCG
>Ga0172381_10004367_pt1 | contig 14662 bp, 12 predicted proteins | sample Leawel6488metaG_FD_119754 | JGI IMG/M metagenome (GOLD analysis project Ga0172381, IMG submission 119754) | Leachate microbial communities from a municipal landfill in Southern Ontario, Canada - Leachate well 64-88 metaG | ecosystem: Engineered > Solid waste > Landfill > Unclassified | place...
CATATTTTAACCTTAATGCTTCGGCTTCCTCTAATGTCAATTCGACTACCTCCAAAAAACGCATAGGTACCCCTAGAGGCTTGAAGTATCTTGCCCGTGGGCTATAACTAATATTTCTTACAAGACGAGGTCTAGGCATCTTCTCTAACCATCTTAGCGTGGCACTTCGGGCAATCCGTTTTAGAGCAAGGAACACCACGCTCATGGGTTACTTTGTACCCGCAGGAAGGACAAACACAATTCCCCATTGGCCCTCTTCCACCACCTTCATCTAAATTCTGTCTGTTTTTACCAAGAGTTCGTCTCCAAGAAACTGTTTTTCCAAAGACCCCTTTTACAAAATTAGATTCAATATCATGCGATTTTATTCCTATCGAAACGTATTTTAGGTTTTCTATCGCTCCAATTAAGTTTTCCCTTAAATTTACCGATAATTCTTCTGCCTGCTTGACAGTAAGGTCTTTGTTTAAAAGTATGTCAAAATCCGCAGAAACGGCCGCTCCGCGTTTCTGTGTTTTTAGATCATCAATCTCAACATTCATCTTTCTAGCTATAGATCTAATCTCTTCATTAACTTCTTCGTCAGCCGCTTCATCAAGCAAAGATCCCATTGCCTCTCTAGCTAATCCTATAGATTCGTAAATAATGTAAAGCCCAATTAACAAAGCTAAAATAGCGTCTGCATATATAAAATATTTGACAAAAACCAAACCTACAAATACACCAATTGAGCTAAAAACATCCACCCTTGAATGGACACCGTCAGATACCAAAATTAGAGAATTTTCTTTTTTGCCGTAATAAATCTTAATTCTTGCAACTACTTCATTAATAATAGCCGAAAGACCCATTACCAAAAGCGTCAACCATCCAATAGATGCTTTTTCGGGATTCATCAAACTACCATAAGATTCGTAAACAATCCCTGCTCCAGTTACCAATAAAATCAACGTTATCAAGCCAGAACCTAGAGCATCAAATTTATGGTGTCCATATGGATGCTTTTCATCCTCTGGTTTACCAGACATCCTTACTCCAATAAAACCAATTAACGATGAAACGATGTCAACTCCGGAATGGATAGCTTCGGCCATAACTGAGGCCGAACCAGATAATAAAGCAACCAAAAATTTCCCGATCGTCAAAACGAGATTCGCGAAAACTCCTAAAAGTGCTACCTTTTGCTTCATTTTATATTTATTTACAGCAACTCCGGCGGCTTTTACAAAGCCGCCGGAGAAATATTACTGCTGATTTGATCGCTCTTTTTCCTCTCGAACAGCTTTAAGTTGCTCTTCGAGCATTTTTTCCTCTTCTTCAAGACTCAACGGTCCCGCATATCTACGGGCTCCCCAAAACATACGTCCCCCTAAACCGCGACCTCGACCGAGACCGACACCACGATTACAGGAACCCATACCTCTTCCAGTCATTGGACCCATACCGTTAGGTCCTGTTCCATCCATATATGGCATAAAACCACCTTTCATTTATTACTTATATACTCACGTTATGATTATATACCCAAAATACTTTTTTGTCAATGGTGGATATAAAAGTGATATAATAGTCGAAATGACAGAAAAAAAAGATAACAAAGAGAAGACAGAGGAAAAATCAGCTCAAAAAACAACCGATATTTTTAGTCAGTCTACAGTTTTGCGCTGGAAAGCACCTGATTATTACACATCTGAAAAAAGCCCTTATTGGTCACTCTTAGTTGGTTTAGTAGCAATTATATTATCGCTAATTTTAATTTTCACAGGGAATTATTTCCCGGTTATTATTTTAGTTCTAGCAGTAATTGTCACGTTTCAGGTAGCACATGAAAAACCAAAAACACAAGAATTTGCCCTAGACAAAGGAGGTGCTCTAATCAGAGAACATTATTATCCATTCGGTGAGCTAAAATCTTTTTGGATCGTACGCCACGAGAGAAAATCAATTCTTTATCTTGAGCCAGTAAGCATTTTTAGATCTCCAATTGTTTCACCGCTTGGCAAACAAAGCGTCAGCGAAACAAGAAATTTCCTATTACAATATCTACCGGAGAAAATGGAATATGGAGAACTTTTAAGCGATAAGCTAATCAGACTATTTAAATTGTAATTCTTTTAGGTTCTACTTTTTTTTAGTACAAGAATGTGCGATAAATCAATTAGGGTATCAGTTTATTTAGATTTTTTATGAAAGTATTAGTAACAGGCGGCGCCGGGTTTATAGGAAGCAATTTAGTCGACACATTGATTAAAGCAGGTCATAATGTTTTTGTTGTCGATAATCTGTCAACCGGCAACAAATTAAACCTAAATAAGCGAGCAAAATTTTACGAAACAGATATTTGCGACAAGATAGAACTTCAAAAGATTTTTGACATAGAAAAACCTGAGACGATTTTTCACCTCGCAGCGCAAGCAAACGTTTCTGCGAGCGTCAAAGATCCCGCCTTTGACATTAAGGTTAACGTCATCGGTACAATCAACCTACTCGAGCTTTGTCGTGATTTTTCGGTTAAAAAATTTGTCTTTTCTTCGACAGGTGGCGCAATTTATGGTGAAAACGCCCCTCGTCCAACACCAGAAACCGCAAAGGAATATCCGCTCACCCCTTACGGCATGGATAAACTACAGGCCGAAAAGTATATAGAGTTTTTTGCAAAAAATTTTGAAATGAAACCAGTTATCTTACGCTATGCAAATGTGTACGGACCACGACAAAACTCTCATGGCGAAGCTGGCGTAATAGCAATTTTTACCGCTAAAATGCTCGCTAACGAAAGTTATCAATTATACGGTGATGGTGAGCAGACAAGAGATTTTGTTTATGTATCGGACGTTGTAGACGCTAATTTAAAGGCATTAGAATTTAGTAGTACTGGTATCTTTAATATCGGCTCTGGTAAGGAGACATCGATAAATGAAATCACTGGAATCTTAAAAAAGATAACTCAAACATCGGTTGAGCCGACAATTAAACCAGCTAAACTAGAGCAGCGTTGCAGCTGTCTTGATAGTAGTTTAGCGCAAAAAACCCTTGATTGGCATCCAACTATTTCGATCGAAGAAGGAATGAAAAAGACTGTCGCATTTTATAAAAACTATTAATTTAAAAATGAAACTAGCTATTGTTATACCTGTTTATAACGAGGGAAAAGTTATAAAAAGCGTAATTGACAGTTTACCTAAGAAACTTAATGGAATTGATAAGATTATCGTTCTTGCCGTGAACGACAACTCAACAGATAACTCAGCAAACGAAATAGCAAAAACAAACGCTATACTGGTAAATCATCCAGTAAATCTTGGGGCTGGAGCAACAACAGTCACAGGATTGGAGGCAGCTAAAAAAATCGGAGCTGATCTTGCGGTAACTATTGACGGCGATGGACAGCATAATAGCTCTGATATCGGTAAACTTATAAAACCTATAACAACAGGTAGGGCTGATTTGGTTATTGGAACCAGACTAAAACAGGCAAAAGGTATGCCCATAATAAAACAAGTTGGTAATTGGGGACTAAATATTGTAACTTATGCAATGTCAAGGATGTGGACAACCGATTCACAGTCAGGGTTTAAATGCTTTTCCAAAAAAGCGATGGATATGATGGATATACAGTCGCTAGGTTACGAGTTTTGTTCTGAAATTATCATCGAAGCCAAGCAAAAAAAATTACGAATTGTCGAAGTACCAACCAAAGCCATTTATTCAAGTTACTCGAAGAAAAAGGGGCAAAGTGTTTTTAATGGAATGAATATTGTTGTCAAACTTCTAGTAAAGAAAATTATAGGATAAATATGATAGTAATCGCAAAAATTTTTGCCGCTATTTTCGCCTTAATTGTTATTTCACGTTCAATTGTAGACTACAAAAGCAAAAAAGAATCTCTATTAATGACGGTATTTTGGATTATAACATGGCTAGCTATTTTGGTGATTGCTTTTTTTCCCAAACTAGTGGACGTTGCAATAGAGGCAGCAGGAGGAAACCGATCTGGTATGGGAACAGTGTGGGGAATGGGATTGGTTTTTGTGATGTTTGTAAGTTATCGAATTTATGTCAAAGCAAATAGAATCGAAAAACAACTAAACGAGATCTCAAGAAAATACTCTCTTTTATCTATAAATAAACCAAAGACCAAAAATTAAATAAGTTTTTTAAAATCATCCAAAATCGTTTTGGCGATATCTTGTAAAGAGAGTTCTTTGTCCTTTATCGGTTTTAATTTTATAGTTTTTATCAGATCAAAAAATTCGGATGGTTTTTTATAGTTGTAATAATAAATACCACGAGCACCGGATTTATCCGGAAAAATATCCAACACACCAGATAATTTCGTTGCAATAACGGGTTTCTCACACGCCAAGTATTGATATATTTTACCAGGAAAAATAATATCGGTAATCTTGTTAATTTCAAACGGATTGATACAAATATCAGAAAGATTAAGATATCTACCCAAATCTTGATAATCGACAAAGCCAGTCATTATGACCCAATTCTCCAGTCGATTTTCTCTAATGATTTTCTTCAAATAAGATCCTTGCTCTCCATGACCAATTATCAAAAATTTTAAATTCGGGTAACTGCTAATATTTTTGGCAAAATATTTTAAAATCTTATCAAGTCCCGAAAAATTATATAACGTCCCGGCAAACGTAATTACCTTGTCGGTTTTTTTTATACCAAGAGATTTCATAAGTTGAGTATTTTTTTGCTCTGGGTAAAAAAGATCTGAGTCCGAACCACTTGGCAAATAAGTGGTTGTCTTGGGGTTCGCCCCTAATTTTATTGCATACTTTGTTAATCTAGGGGTAATAGCGGTCAAATAATCAACTTTTTTGTAAACATATTTTTCCAAAAAATATGTAGGAGTAGAAAATATTCTATATGGGACAAGTTGGTTTAAAACATCTAATAATCTAAAATAAACCGGAACTTTCAACTTTTTTGCTAACCTAATAACCTGATACCCATTAGTAGGCACAGAATATAAAAAGATCACATCGATCTTTTTGTCAAGAACAATTTTTTTTATTTCATAATAATGGCTAATGGCGGCGCTTGTACGACTTACGCCAGGTATTTTAATAAACCATGGGCGAACCAGAGTTACACCACGCCTTTTATTAGCTTTTCGAACACCTTTAATAATTTTAGTTTTGGAGGCTAGATCAAAAAAACTATTTTTTTTCCAATTAGTTTCAAAATCAATTACATAAACGTTATGCCCTTCATTTGCCCACAATTCGGGGATTATCTGATATTCAAAAACAACCTTTTCCAGATATTCCGTCTCGTGAATAACCAAAATATTCATAAATTAAAAATATTAGGTAAAAATCCTGCTACACACAGTCTTTTATATTTAGTTTTTTTCTTATAATATGCAACTATGAAAATCGTTCACGTCATACCGTTTTATGCCCCAGCTTGGGGCTACGGCGGGCCTGTTAGGGTGTGTTATGATCTGGCAAACGCTTTGTCGGACAAAGGACATAGTATTACCGTTTTAACTACCGACGCATACGACCATACTAGGCGAATTAACAAGGATTGTGAAGACACAGGACCGGCAAAAGTAAAAAGATTTCGCAATCTTTCAAACTACTTAGCGAAAAAATACAATTTTTTTTTACCTTTGGGCTTCTCAAATTATTGTAAAAAAAATATTAAACATGCAGATATTGTTCACCTGCATTCTTTTTACACTATTTTAAACATAATCGGAGCTAAGTACGCAAAAAAAAATAATATTCCTTACATTATCCATTTTCATGAAAGTATTCGACCGACACAAGAAAGAGGCAAGCAAATATTAAAGCAGATTTTTATAAAGCTATGGGGAAAAAGGATTTTGGAAAATGCAAAATCAATTATTGTCCTAAGCTCCGGTGAGCTAGAGGAGCTTAACCTTTTTGACAGTCGTTTAACAGCAAAAGCCGTAATCATTGCAAATCCCGGTCCGGTCTGGGTGGGAATAAATCCCAAGAAAATCTCCATTAGAAAAAAATATAATTATTCAAAAAACGACAAAATTTTGCTAAGTCTCTCTAGACTTAGCAGATTAAAAGGCATCGATATGCTAATTAAAACGTTTGGCGAGATACAAAAAATAGATAACTCTTTCAAATTAATTATCGCCGGACCAAGCGAGCCAGGTGTAAGAGAAGAGTTGGAAAACCTAGCACTTAAAACCGACAAGAATAATGTTAAATTTTTTGGGATGGTCGATCAAAGCACAAAAGAAGACTTCTATTCCATAGCCGATTTTTATTGTCTTTTTTCTAGATATGAATCATTTGGTGTTACAATTTTAGAGGCGCTTTCTCATAATTTACCAGTTTTTCTCAACAAAACAGTTGGAATTGCCAGGGATATAGCAAACAATAACTGTATTAAAATCATTGATAGCACTGATAGCAAGGCAACAAGTAAAATGATTATTCAACAATTCAACAAAAAACAAAAAATGGCAGTTGATTGTAAAGATGTTCTTGAAAAATACTCTTTAGAAAAAATTATCGATAAGATGATAAAACTCTACAAGGGGGTCGTATAACCCTTTCTTTTTCTGATTTATTAGCGATATTGAAATTTTTATTATATTTTGGTTTTTCTGCCTTTGCGCTGTATTTTCCACTACAGACACTTTGCAAAAAAGAGTTAACTCTTAAGCTTAGCGTACCTGTCTCTATCTCGACACAAATTATTTTTGGATATTTTTTTTACTGTTTTGGAAAAATTTCTCTGTATCCTCTTTTTTACTTTACAGTAATTGTTTTATTAAATATTCTGGTCCTAATAAAAACACAACCGAATTTTAAAAAAACATTTAAATCTAATTGGAAACAAGTGTTAGCTGTAACCATTTTTTTTGCGCTGTTAGTCTTCCATTTCTTTTATGACTCGCTCTCCACTTGCGCTCCCGGGACGATTGACACAACCCATCACATCAATTATTTGTTTAAAGATCTTCACACTTATGGTTATTTGAACTTCCCAACTTATCCTCCCGGTTTTCATATCTTACTTTATCCTCTGACTTTTATATCTTCGCCAATCCAATTATATAGATTTGCCGGACCGGTAATGGGGCTTATTACAGTGTTTTTTATTACTCTCACGTATAAAGACATCTTTAAACACAAAGTTTCCATAGTAGTTTTTGTCAGTTTGCTTTTGTTACCGATTTTTAATCAATTAACATTGCAGCTAATTGGATTTTTTCCTACAGCCTTGAGTTTCTTGTTTGTAATTTTTCTAATACTTATAATCACCGAACAAAAAATATTCCTGTGGGTTAAGTGGGTATTATCCATAGTTGTGCTTTCCTCGCTAGGAATAACTATCCCCTACTTAACAATTCAATTAATTCCATGTTTTGTCGTGCTGCTAATATTTAGTTTTTTTAACTATAAAGTTCGTAATCTCAAAATTTATAAATCAATTGCGATAGCAACAATCGGACTTATTTTTAGTTTCGTATTCGCTTTTATGCACGTCTATATTCAAGGGTCGATTCTTAAGAGAACATCCGGTTTCCCGGCTATTGAGACAGCGAAATCCGATAACGGTAGCATGGTGATTAAAACAACTTATCAACAAAAAGACGATCTAGTGCGCCGGCTACCTGAAACAATTAGAAAAATAGCACAAACTCCATTTGCGGAAAATTATATCCTACCAATGGCTCTAACCGGAACGGATATTATAAAAATAAAAAATATAAGACCGCTAAATAATGCCTTGTCTATTGGAGCATATGGGATGATAGTGGTCGCCTTGGCAACTGTTATCATCAAGAGTAAACGGGTAGAACTGGCAATTATTTCTGTGCTTGTGATTGTTTTTGGAATATCAACCCAAACAGGAATACTTGAAATCAGCACATATAGAGGACGTAGCGGCTACTATATGCTTTTGTTTTCCATAATCCTGATTACTTGCTTAGTTGATCAATATTTAAAATATATAAAAAAATATCACAAACCATTATTTGTAATAATCTTCTTATCCGTTGCGTTATCTTTGATCCACCCCCCGACTTATTACAGGATCTACTATCCCGAATATTTTGAAATAACTCGGGAAATTCTCAATCAACACAAGGGTAAAAATATTCTAATTAAGACAAATATGTTGGCTTTATCATCTTTATCACCGATGATTAAAACAGAAAACTTGTCAGAGAATACCGATTTGAATAAATGCGATTCTGACAAGTGTTTTTTGATGCTAGAAAAAAAATATTTACACCTTGATCCGGTTTTATCTCAAAGCTCATACGCCGCCGACAAAGAGGCAGTTAATTTTTTGAAAACACAAGGAGAGCTTGCTCAAGCACAAGATGCGCTGACAAAACGTATTATGGAATCACCAGAAATTAAAAATGCAAATAAATATTTTGAAAACGAAAATATAGTCATTTATGAGACTAGCAGGAAATAATTTCTTCGCATAAATCTTTATATTACTTGAAAATCACGCCCTAAAAAATATCATAAATATAATTATGTTTTTTTACATCAAACACAGCAACCGTAAATTCCATTTGAATCAGCTAAGAAATCTAATTTTTTAATGCTTTTTTGTAAAATAAGTCAATCTTCTCTTTAATAACATCTTCCGATAATCGATCTTTTGCTGTTTGCCAATTGATCTCTGCGGCACTATCCACTAAGTCATTGTCTATTAACGCTTTTTTAATAGATTCAGCGATTGTCCTAAAGTTTTCACAGGGAATAATAGCTCCGCTTTTATTATTCACTATCCACTCATCGGCACAGGCCGTATTTGATTGAATAGGAAATGAACCCATCACCATAGCTTCTAGTAGCGACGTACTAATAGCATCACTGATACTAATGCTAATAGAAATACGAGCAAGTGAGTGCATTTTTAGCATTTCATCGTGACTACTCCCAAGAGGAATAATTTTTGTCTTTATTCCTGTTTTTTTCGTAAAAGCGTTAACCGCGCCCGCAATACCGCTTCTCGGCTGAATAGAGTAAACAACTAATGTATAGCCCCTAAGATAAGGCGCACATTTTTCCAGTGCCTTTAACGCAATAAGAGCACGTCCCGACCAATTCTGGTACCCTTTAAGCATAATTATTCTTCTTTCTGATGTTCTAACTTTATTACGGATGGGTCCCAATTTTTTTAAATCAAAACCCCCAGCATTAGGAAAAACAGGCAATGCTTTATCGTGCTTCAGACCATATTTTTCCGCAAGACAAACATCTCTTTTACATTCGCAAGAATAAAAATCGCAGTTTTCCAACACCTTCTTTATTTTTACTTTGTGCTTTTCAAACCGACCAAAATAATAGATATCACTACCCCAATTAGTTGCTATCCACGTTGGGAAATCACCTTTAAAATCCTTTTTCACTCTGTTAACTAAATATCCTCCAGATTGGAATTCCATAGAATGAATAATATCTGGCTTAAAAGAACAAATTAATTTCTCCAATTGCCTCTCTCGATAATTTCTAAAAATCAGTTTCTTGCCACAACGTAAAAAATAGGCAACGAACCTGTTTTTGATTGGAATCCCAACAACTCTTACTTTCTTATTTACGTTATATGCTGTCGCATAAAAACTGTGGTGTATCTCAACCCCCTTAAGTTCATTTGAAACTGCGCCTGCATCATAACTTGGGAAGAGTTTAATTTCCCAATCTTGGCCTGCGATCTGATTAATCCATCTTGCAGTATGAACCGAATTACTAAAACCAACAATTAGTATTTTCATTATCAATTAAGCTTTAAAAAATTGTCCATTTGTTTTTTTTGATATTCAAACGTTAAATATTTTTTAAATGCAATTGCCTGATTTTGCAGAGTAGATTGATTATATTGTCCACGCGAAATCATTAAAATAACTTGCGCAAGTTTTTTATAATTCAACGTGTTACAAACAAAACCACACTTATTAGCTCTGAAAAACTTAACCGGAGAACTATATTCTGGTGCGTGAACTAAAACAGGACGATTGCACGCTAAATAGGACGTGAGTTTACTTGGAAAAGACGTTTTAGAAATATTTTTATGCTCTAAATCAAACCAATATGGGCAATAGTTCAAATCAGTTCCAGATAGTATTTTTAGAACATCTTCCTGAGATTTATAACCTAGGGCTTCAATCGGCAAACCCAAAATAAATTTTTTATTAAATTTCCCTATTAATTTTATTTTTATATCTCGATCATCTACCTTCCAACACAAACTATTTAAAGCTTTTATCAGGCACATCCATTCCTCTTTTGCATAAATCTGACCAGCAAAACCAATATAGAAAGTTTTGCTTTTCTTATAGGCACTGCGAGTTGAGTTTGCAAGACTACCCAAAAAAATAAACGTTGGTATTTTGTGCTTTTTATATTTATCCCGCATCATAAATGAAGCACAAGCTATCGAGTTACTTTGAGAAAGAGTTTTTTCGTAACATTTGACGGTCTCCTCGAAACTAATCATATCAATATTAGTATCTTTTAATATCCAATCTGGCTCATCCCAAATTTGGCATTTTAATGGAACTTTTAACTTTTCGCTCAAAGTTAAGGCAGATAATATCACAGTCCTACCTTGTAAAATTGCCCAAACACAATCGACATTGTTTTTTTTTCCGTACATAACCGCTTGTGAAATAATTATTTTACTAATGTATATATGTTTTATCTTTTCAAATACACGAGCCATGCAATCACCGATAATACCACCGCTTAATCTTATCGCGTTTTCTACTGGTCGACGCATTGTTTTAATATGAACATTCTTTCCCGGAAACTCAACTGGAATTTTTCTTAACGGGTCAATAACACAAAAACAAAAATATTCGTTTTTTTTATCTAGAGACAAGAGTTGATACAACATAAGAGCGCCAGATGACATTCGCGACGGAGGAATCGGTGAATAAATTAATACTTTCATTTCAAAGCTCTCTTAAACCTCAAAATATTTTTATCAATATCAAACTCCCGTGCAATTTTGAGTGAATTTTTTTTAATTTCTTTTACCAAATCTTTATTTTCCCGGATTTTTTCAATTGCCTCTATTAATAATTGTTCATTTTGTTCATCAACTACAACACCACAATAATTTTTCCTGAAAAAATCACTAATAAAAGAGTTTTTGGGAGCATAAACGATAGTTGGTCGTCCGCTTTGCAAATATTCACCCATTTTACCCGGTGCCGATGTTCTAATAACCTCCGGATAAGGAGAGTTAAAAGCAAGCGGTAAAAACAGCAAATCTGCTGAAGCAAGAACATTAGCGACATCGTTTTCTCTCAAATGCGGATGATAGATAACTTGGTCTGTTAAAATACTGCTTTTGAGAAGATCTTTTTTGGGCTGAGCTGTGTATAAATGTAATCTTGCATCAGGAATTTTTTTTATACAGGAGACGAAACTTTTAAAAGCATCAAGATGAGCATCATAAACCGCACCCGTGTAAACTATATTAAAATTATTTTTTGTAAATTCAATCTTATTTACATTTCCACTGGGATTAATCGGGTTACGGACAATCACTATTTTCGAGTTTAAAAATTTATATTTATTGGCCAGAAACTCGTTTGGGACAATTAACGACTTAGAAAATCTGAATATTGGCCTGTGTATCACCCATGCTAAAAAGCCCATAAATCCCGTCCATTGTGACACATAATCGTCAAACAAATAACATACCAATTTAATTTTTGTTTTTTTTGCGCACATATAACAAGCTGGCAAATCAATAAAATCCCCCGTACAAGCAACCAGAGTATTAATATTCGGATATCTTTTTAAGATTTTAGCCAACTCTCTACTTCTCTGATTAATAGCTCTTAAAAAATTGAGTGGTTTTAAAAAAACAAAACAATAAATTGAATTAATCCTCTTGTAAAGAGGAATTGTTAAATTTTCACATGTCAATATATTAGTAGATACAATGTTTTTATCTTGATTGGAACTTGCAATAATCAAATAATCTTCCGGATTAAATTTTTTAAGTATTCGGTAAAGCATTACAGCTTGCCCAGAATAACTTGGCGGCACAATATGTGAGACAACTGCAAATTTTTGAGTGCTCATTTTGCTCTCATAATCTTTTTTATAACAGGTAACAATCCAGTTATTTTTAACGTTTTTACAACAATATTTATTGCGTTAGCGCGACTGAAAAATTTGTTTATATCAACATATTCACGTCCAATAACTTTTTTAAGTATTTTTTTTCTAAAAAAAAGCTCTGAATAAAGTAGAAACGAGTTTTTTTGTCTCCCTGTCTTCGATACACTCGAAAATTTTTCAATATCTTGTAATAAAATCAGCTTCTCAACCAGTTTTCTCCATAGCCAAACGGTATTGGCAATAGTAAAACCTTTTTTTAAAATCACCTCTCTAGCAGTAAATTTTCCAGATAAAACTCGGTCGATATTTTTACATAGCGAGTCTGAAAAGATACCAACCTTCGCAAGTTCCTCAGAAGAAAACTCATTAAAAATACCTACTTTATGCATTAGTACGGGAGTATCGCACAGACAAGCTTCCAGTGCCGCTAAGCACTGCGTCTCCACGGGGGAACCAAGAATAAAAAAATCTGATAACGACAACAATTCTGCTAGTTTTTTCTGGCTTATTTTATTAAAAACTATCGCATTTTCTGCCTCAAAAATTTCGTCTTTTTTAGTCACCAAAATCCACTTGATATCTCGGCGAGCTAAGACACAGGATTTTACCTCATTCCAACCTTTAACAAGTGAAAAATCTCCTACAAAAATTCCGATTTTGTCACTATCTGCATAGTTATACTTTTTTCTCAATTTAGCTTTATTTAGTGGTCTGAATAATTCACTGTCAATGCCTATCGGAATTATTTCGGGATCAAGTTCGGAATACGACACCGCAGTCGCTACTGAATTCGCCACAACTATTTGCGAACTTTTTAAAACCGCCTCTTGTTCAATTGAAACTCTATTCATAGACCGTAAATCGTCTTGAACAAAAGCAATAGTGGGCAGTTTATCAGAAATTTTTTTTATAAAGGTTCCGTTTTGAACAATAACCCTAGTCGAAGACCTATGCTTTCCTATATACTTACATGCGTTCTGTGGAAAACTTTTATAATTGCTCGATGTTATTTTGTAGTCTAAAGGATATGATCCGGGTAAGCCCTCGAGAAGAAAATTCCACAACACCCTTTCCCCCATTGTTCCCATAGTTAAATCATTGCATATCGCTATTTCCGTTTTATTATTAATATTCTCTTTGTTACTATCCATTTCCCCACACTGAAAGTGATAAACTAAGGAGTTAAACGATGTTTGATGCTTAACACCAACAGTAGCAAGCTTTTGCATTAAAACTACATCCCCAGAAATTAAGTTGTCGTTTTGTTTCGCAATTTTAGGTCTGAAAATATCAGAACCTTTTTTAATATTACCCTCGGGATATCCGCCAACTTTTAAAAAATCTTTTCTCTTTACTAATAGTGGCATAAACAGTCCACCGTCTTTAATACTATTTTCCCGAATAGTATCTGCATAGATTTGAAAAGCGTTCTCTTTGTATCGATTGGCAGTACGCCCAAAGTTTTTTTCAATACCATATTGCCCGCTTCTTAATTTTCCCGATTCAACAAGACGAGATGCCACGCAGTTGTCCCCATTTAACGCACTAGTAAGATTTTCAAGCCATTTTGGCGTAAAAGCCATATCTGAGTTAATAAAAATAATATAATCGCCCTTCGCCTTTTGTGCGGCGAAATTCCAAGCTCTATAAACATTATTTATATACCATTCTTTTTTTTGATCCCTACTGTTATTGAAAACATAGTGAGGAATATAATTATTTCTTAAATATTGAACCACCTCTGGGGTAGCATCATTAGCAATAAAATAAAATTCTTTGTCTTTTAAATCAGTGTATTTTAAGACTTGGTCGTATACAAATTGTAGCCACTGCGTGCTTTTATAAACTAAGCAAGCAATAGAATATTTTGGTCTTTCTACCAAGGGTCGATATTTTTGAATGGCGGAAACGGATTCAATAAACGGTTTACGTGTTGGTGCAGGATCTTTTTTGTACAATCCTGCAGGGAATAGATCGGAAGAAACTAGTTTGGTAATAAGTTTTTCTTCGCTTATCAAGCGATCGAGCATTATATAACCACGTTGCCCGTGTTTTTTGTAGGTAAAATATTTATACGCAATATTGAGATCGTCGGCAAAGCCAAAATGAATTACCGAAATGGGTTTATAGCGAACTATTTTTTTAATAGAATCAGGAACAAGTAATCGATGAAGTCCTTTTTTGGCTTTATTAAAACAGGTGTTTGTATTAATACGCCACAACCTGATAAACCAACCATTATCATATAAACTATCAACCCGTTGCCACGAGTTGCTACGCCATAAATTTATCTCGTGGAAAGCAAGACCATCAAGCATATTTTTTTTACAATAATCACACGCCTCGCATAATCTCTTGGCATTCGAGTTAATTACCTCGTCAGCATCCAACCACAAGACAAAATCAGTTCCTATTTGCTTGGCTTTCTCTAAAAGTTGCGCCCTATGCTCGACCTCATTTGCAAAATCATTTACCGCGCTACGTATTACTACATCAGCTTTTTTTTGACAGTATTCATAGCTTCCGTCTGTGCTACCGTC
>Ga0172381_10004368_pt1 | contig 14661 bp, 12 predicted proteins | sample Leawel6488metaG_FD_119754 | JGI IMG/M metagenome (GOLD analysis project Ga0172381, IMG submission 119754) | Leachate microbial communities from a municipal landfill in Southern Ontario, Canada - Leachate well 64-88 metaG | ecosystem: Engineered > Solid waste > Landfill > Unclassified | place...
ATAGAATTATATATCAGGTAACATATATGATAAGTTTTACAGAAAGAAACGGTGGTGCATGTTTTGTAAGAAATCAATCATAAGGTATATATCTCTTGTAATCATTATTCTCATGATACTGTCACATAACGGCTGTGATGACACCGTCACAACAGATAACGAATACGGTGATATTTTGGAATACAGATCCAAGAGTTCTTTGTCCAACTCCCTGGCGTATTTGTATTATAATTCCGATGCTCTGGAAATAAGCATACGCGGTCTCTTCTTGATTTAAAGATCCTTCGACTCTGAGGTTCAGGCTCATTCACCGGACTGGATATCGAAATGATGTGAGTGTGGATAAGAAGTCATATATGCTGTATAAGCGGGACCATATAAATTACAGGGAAAGACTTAAGGATTCATGCCATATCATACAGAATTGTTTCAGGACTCTTGATATATTAAAAGACAAACAATAAATAACAGTATAAGTTGGGGGTAAATATGGTAACAGTGACAAAAGATGATATGTATAAGATCGCATTCCTTTTTGACGGATGGGATGAGACGATGATATGGACATGCCTTCAGGGCGTTATGGGTAAAGCATGGGCTGATTCATTGGGAAAACCTGTTTCGACACAGATCATTACAGCAGATTTCTGTTTCCTTGCAGGAATACCGGATGAAGAACTGGTAAAAAACTGTGCCGGCAAAATTGTGACCTCTAAAGACGCGTCATGGTTTGAAATGATCGAATCGGTCTGGAAGGGCAATGCCAGAAAAGCCTGCAGGTATGCGATCAAAAAAGAACCGGATGTTTTTGACCGGGAGAAGCTTGCTTTTTATGTAAGTAATATTCCGGAACAGTTTGAACTTGCGTTTATAAATGAAGAGATTTATAACGAACTGTTAAAAGAAGAATGGTCAGAGGATTTCTGCTCGAACTACGATTCATATGACGATTTTAACAGACGCGGTCTGGGGATAGCTGCCCTGTATGAAGGCAGACCTGTGTCAGGGGCATCTTCATATATCGTATACAATGGAGGGATAGAGATCGAAATAGACACTAAACCTGATTTTCGAAGAAAAGGACTTGCGACAGCCTGCGGATCAAAGCTTATCCTGGAGTGCCTCAGCCGCAACCTTTATCCAAGCTGGGATGCTTATGATCTTCGCTCTGTAGCGTGTGCTGAAAAACTTGGATATCACATGTCGCACGAGTATACGGTATATAACATAGAAAGATAAGCCTTGATCATATCTGACATATCGTTAAGGATGTTATTTGTATTTGAGTTTGTACCCAAACAGGGAAGTGAGTATATTTTTGATCTGCTTGTCACCGGGTGAAGCGTGCGTGAATTTAAGCATTTCACCGCCCTGGATCTGGATAAGAAGATCACCGCCTGATGCATTACTTTCACTGTCGCCTGATTCATAACATTCGAATCGGATCTGCGAGATCATGGAATAAAGTATGACCTGATTTAAAGGATCTTCAGCAAGTATGGCATTTATGTCCATCGTATAATACTTTTTTGAATAGTCCGCCCAGTAACTCATCATTGCTGCACTGCCCTTAAAGAACCCTAGTCCCTGAGCCTTTATATCCGCCGCGACTTTTGCGCTTTCTGTTTTCTGACGCTCTCCTGTAAGATATGCCAATACCAGACGATCCTTCAAAAAAATGATATTGCACGCATCCGTTTTAAACAAAGAGTATCTGCGGGTAGCTGTAAATACCCAGACCGCCTGTTCGGTTGGCTGTGAAGACTGCTGTTTCCCGCAGTCAGTGCAGAATTTCGAGCCGTCTGCCATCTGATGTCCGCAATGGATACAAAACATGTATTACCTCCTGATGATCATATAGGACAATTATATAAAACAAAGCATATATATTACAACCCATACTTTTTATATATTTGCTCTTTAGGATATTAAAGCGGGAATCCTCGGTTATTCAATTGCCGATGTAGTTCACTGTACTGCAGGACAGGTAACAGGAGTTCTCAGGCTGTCATAAAACTGATAGCTCTGGGATATATGTATGTATATGATTTCGGCGGCATCATTGATTGGCCTTACGATACAGTCATCGGCATAGACTAGTATCTTATTATCTGCTGGACTTCTAGGTTTACAGCAATTATAATATTAAATATGTAAGAAAACGAAATCGAACAGATTTTTGTTCGATTAGGCAGTGATTCTTTTCACTTAACATATACATTACGGAAAGACAGGCAGCATGAGTTACATCATCGAGTATGAAATATGTGGCATTCTGTGCATCATCATCATAATGGTGAACTACTTCCGCGTAAGGCATTTCGACAGTGTTACAAACAGGCTTTTCGGGTTGATGATCGGGACAGCGACAGTCGTTCTGATACTTGATGTCATCACTGCCATAACGATCGATCTTGTCGCAACTATACCCTACTGGGTCAACTATCTTTTAAATACAGCCTTTTACTCCATACAGACATGTCTTCCTGTCATTATGCTGTTATATACTATGTCACTTGCCGGAAAGCTTATGAAGTGCAGGATGATGCAGGCACTGCTTCTGTTTCTCCCTGCATTTGCCATGATCATGATACTCCTTGCCGTCAATCCGTTTACCGGCGTGTTCTTTTACATAGATCAGATGATCGGATATATCCATGGACCGTATTTCGTTGCTCTTCATATCACATGCGGCTTCTATATGGCTTTTATCATGGCTTTCATCAATATTTACCGCAAAGATATGAAAAAAGTACAGTATCTGACTATACTGTGCTATCTGCTCATCACTGTCGTCGCAATGATAGTACAGTATTATTTCCCTAAGCTTCTTATAACAGGCCCTACGATCGCGCTTTCCATAACGACTATGTATTACACTTTACAGAACCCTCAGGATATGCGGGATATAATGACTAAGATGTTCAATTACAAGGCTATGATACAGTTTCTTAAGGAACTCATGGACAGCAACAAATTTTTCAATATAATATCCGTGGATGTAAATGACATAAAGTATATAAACAGGATATTCGGATTGAGTTATGGCAATCAGGTCCTTATCGAAGTAGGGAAGTTCCTTTCATCCGTCTCAGATGACATATGGGTATTTAGAATGAAGGACGCAAGATTCGTAGCCATCACATGTGATAAAAAAGCATATGAACAATTGAGAGGGGATATCATCAACAAATTTGACAGCCCATGGGTCGTAAACGATACGAAAATAGTTCTTTCGTCGATCATATGCTGCATGCCTGATCTGGATCATGGAAAATACACTGTTGATGAGATGGTGAACCTTCTGGAGATCGCTATTTCGAATGCTGAACCAAACGGAAAAAAAGGAAAGATCTTTTCGCTTGACGATATCCTGCTAAATGAGCTGGACCGTACCATGCAGATAGAATATGCGCTGAATGATGCTATAAAAAATGGCGGGTATTTTGAAATGTACTACCAGCCTGTATATTCGACCGCTAAAAAATGTTTCGTTGGGGCTGAGGCGCTGCTGCGTTTCAACCATCCTAAATTCGGTATCCTGCTGCCTTCTGAATTCATACCTATTGCTGAGAAAAATGGCCTTGCGCTTCAGATGGATGAGGCCGTAGTCATAATGGTATGCGATTTCATGAAAAAGTATGACCCAAGGAACACTTTAAAAATGAGATATATCAGTATCAACCTATCAGCGGCAGAATTCATAAACAGACAGATGCCTGAGAAACTCACATCGATACTGGACAAATCTGAAGTGGATCCCGGTTCCATACTTTTCGAGATCACTGAAACAGTCGCCAATACATCCAATGAAAATGTATCGTCATGTATCAGGCAGTATCGTGATAAAGGCTATCAGTTTGCTTTGGATGATTTTGGCACCGGATATGCGAACATATCACAGGTAGTCGGACTGCCGTTCCTGATAGTAAAAATAGATCACAGCCTTGCAATGGGCCAGCATATTGTACTGGAGAACCTAATGAAAATGTTTTCACAGCTTGACCTTATAACCGTCATTGAAGGCATAGAAACTTCCGGGCATCTGAAGATGCTTGAAGGTACGGATTATGACTACATCCAGGGTTTCTATTATGCTCTTCCTATGCCTGCAGAGGAATTTGTTGAGTTTATAAAAGAAGAAAACGAAATAAAATAGCTGTGCGATTAGCAACTGCATATTTTAATTAGTATATTTTTATATTCTTTTCTGTTATCATCAATATGATGATTAACCATTAGAAAGAGTTTTGGAATATGACAAAAAGCACGATCGATCTCGAAAAATACCTGAGCGATGGGATAGAAGCTCTGGTAAAGGAAGCCATTAAAGTCACTCTCAAAGAACCAAAAGAAAGCATGTTTATGATGTCTTTTATGAATGCATGTAAAAAAGCAGCCCTGATCCGCAGCAGGAATGAGAAGATCGGTGAGCACATACCTTCATTCCTCATATCAAGTATCACAAGTGAATGTAATCTTCACTGTAAAGGCTGCTATTCAAGAGCAACCCGCGGGTGTTTTGACGGAGTCGATAATACACAAATGACAAAAGAGGAATGGTTGCGCATATTCGAAGAAGCCATGGATATGGGTGTGAGCTTCATACTGCTCGCAGGAGGCGAACCTCTTATACGTAAGGATGTCATTCTTGCTGCTTCTACTGTAAAAAGCATACTGTTCCCGGTCTTTACGAACGGAACGATGATAACAGACGAATATCTGTGCATATTTGATGATTCCAGGAATCTGCTTCCTGTCTTAAGCATAGAAGGCAATGAGGAATATACGGATACAAGAAGAGGATCGGGAATATACAGAAAACTGATGGAAATAATGGAACATCTTCATGAAAAAAAGATAATATTCGGTGCTTCGGTCACAGTTACAAAAGACAATCTGCCGGAAGTGACATCAGAAAGCTTCATCGATATCCTGAAAGGAAAAGGCTGTAAGATCGTTCTTTATGTCGAGTATGTGCCAGTCGATGAAAAAGGCGGTGAAAATGCTTTCGGTGATAAGGAACGGATACTTATGGAGCAAAGACTCTATGAACTTAGGGATAAGTACAAAGATATCATATTCATATCATTTCCGGGAGATGAAAAATCATCCGGAGGATGCCTTGCAGCAGGACGCGGGTTCTTCCACATAAACGCAAGCGGAGGAGCCGAACCGTGCCCGTTTTCGCCCTATTCGGATATCAATATCCGGAATATCCCTTTGATAGAAGCGCTTCACTCGCCTTTGTTCAGATCGCTGAATGAAAAAGGTTTTCTTACCGGCGAGCATACCGGAGGCTGTGTGCTGTTCGAGAAGAAAAATGATGTCGAAAAGATCGTCGATACGGATGATCAAATGAGGAGGTCGTAATGCAAAGCAGATTGTCAAAGATCGTTTATAAATCACTTAAAAGATATGTAGGACCGATGAATGCGTGTGAAGCTACAGATTATGTAAAGACACGCCAGGATATGGAAGATCTGGCAAGGATGCTGAAGATCGATAAAAATGTGGAACTCACATGTATAAATCTTGAGAACTGTTCTATGGAATATGTACATGTCCCGCATGCACCGGACAACAAGATCATCATGTATATACACGGAGGCGGATTCACTTCCGGCTCTGTGATATGTTCAAGAAAATATATCACTGAATTCTGTCTTAAGGCAAGGCTGAACGCGATAAGCTGCGAATACCGGCTTGCTCCGGAGCACACATACCCTGCAGCTCTGGAAGACTGTGTGGAAATATATGAGTATCTGCTTTCGAACGGTTATAAAGGCAGGGATATAGCGATCACAGGCGAAAGCGCGGGAGGCACTCTCAGTCTTAATCTTGTTCTATACCTTAAAGACCATCATATGGACATGCCTGCTGCGGTCTGTGCCATGTGTCCTGTCGGTGACATAACGGGAAGGCTCGACAGCAGGGAGAGGAATATTAAAGTTGAAGCTCTTCTCCAATTTGACCTCGACGGTAAAATACGCGAGACTTATGTCGGGAATGCCGATGCAAAGGATCCATATATATCACCTATATACGGTGATTTCCACAATTTCCCTCCGCTTCTTCTGCAGCTTGGGGAAAACGAAATACTATATGACGACAGCGTGATGCTTTATGAGAAAGCAAAAAATGCTGGTGTTAAAGTCAGTCTTTCCATATGGGAGCATATGTGGCACGGTTTCCAGCTTGTAGTCGGGATGCCAGAAGCAAATGAGGCGATACAGGAAGCGATGGAGTTTATGAGCAAATACCTGAAGAATGACCGTTACAGAAGTTTCAGGGTGATCAGATAAGATATATAAAATGAGCAGTTGCTTAATGGACTGTAAAGCATTAAAATCACTAAGTATATATGAAAGGTTCATGCAGCATGGAAAAGGAAAAAGTACAACAGACCACAAGGGAAAAATTTATACAGTTCATCAAATTCACGCTGTTCTCAATATCAGCGGGACTGATACAGTTTGGCAGCGATGCGCTCTTTTTTCAGGTATTCCGCTTAAGTGAATGGCTGAGTTATCTGATCGCTCTGATACTGAGCGTAGTATGGAATTTCACGCTCAACAGAAGATTCACATTCAAATCCGCTGAAAATGTACCAAAAGCGATGGCTCTGGTACTTGCATACTATGCAGTATTTACTCCGTTAAGCACATGGTGGACAAACGAACTGACCGGATCCGCCGTCGGCTGGAATAATTATCTCGTTCTTATTATAACAATGGTGATAAATTTCATTACTGAATTCCTGTTTCAGAGATTCGTTGTATTCCGTAAATCGATAAATACGAACGATATCGCAAAAAGGGAATCTGAAAAGGAAAAATAACTATATAAACAAATACTGACAATCTCGTGCTTTTATGATATATTTGATTTAACAAGTCATATAGTTTTTAATGTTATCTGCTGGATTGCTATTAATGTACTAATGATAAGTAAATAAGCTGCAGAAAGAGGAATAAAAGCAAGTGAAATACCTTAAAAAACATATCATCCTGATGATCGTTATCGCGATAACACTGGCAATGTTCGTCGGAGCATATATTTACATACTCAGCGATATCAAAAGCGTCGGAAGTAATAAATATGTCGATCTGGATAATGAAATATATCCGAGCGTGGATTTCATCGAAATAATGACTGTGTATGGCAACAATTACTTCAGGAACTATGACTATATCCATGAAGATCCCTTATTCAGTTATATAGAATATGATCCTGTTACCGACAGTTTCGATATGGACAGCATCGAGGGAACTGAATATGAAAATACCTCAGTAAATATAACAGGTGAGGGAAAAGTACCTGAAAGCGGTATATTAAGAGGAGAGATGAATCTAATTTTCAGTTTTAATAAGTATTTCAGGCTCATACATTACAAGCATCCTAAGATCACATGGATATATTATACAAGTGAAAATAGTTTTATAGGTATGTATCCGTGGGTCTCTTCAAGTCATTTCAAGTATTCCGACGAAATAAAAGATATCGCATTTTATTCGATTGCGACCCCTCAGAATAACTATATGCGAAAAGCTCTCTGGACACCGGTTTATCAGGATGCGGCCGGGAAGGGACTTATGGTGACGCTTTCAAGCCCGCTGTATTACAATGAAGAATTTAAAGGCGTCATATCATTGGATGTGACTACAGATACTCTTAGTGATATACTCAACTGTAATTATACAAGCTACCTTATAGATTCGGAAGACTCTATCATAGCTGCATGTGATAAAGTCCAACTGAATGATCAGATAGTCAAGATCAATGAAAAATTGGATATTTCCGATGCGCAGATGACGAAGATAAGGAATATCAGGAACGACAGCATCAAACTTGTCGGCGGGTATTATGTATATAAATATTCTTTTGATTCCGCACCGTGGAGCATGATCATTACTGAATCGCTGTTATCGATCATACTCAAATCCCTTCTCATATCGGTACCTGTCATACTCATATGCCTGCTTTTACTGATCATGGCAAATGAAATAAATCACAGGAAGCAAGCGGAAGAGCAGATAAGTGAGATGGCTTTGAAAGATGAACTTACCGGCTTGAAAAACAGAAATTATCTCTACTCGATAATCGACAGGATGATGTCAGATGCTGACATAACCAAGCAGAAGCTTGCGGTGTCGATTTTTGACCTGGATCACTTTAAGAAAGTAAATGACTCATACGGACATCCCATAGGAGATGAAGTACTCAGGCAGACCGCACAGATCGCAGAAGGCATGATACGTAAAACCGATATCCTGGTAAGGCTTGGCGGTGAGGAGTTCATGCTCCTGCTGCCAGGAACCGATATCATAGGTGCATATGAAGTCGCAGAAAAGATCCGCATAGCACTGGAAAACAGGATCCATCCTGTCGCAGGCAAATGCACTGCAAGTTTCGGCGTCACTGTCAAAACGGAAGGTGAAACATTTATAAACCTGTATAAACGTGTTGATGAAGCTCTGTATAGCGCAAAAGACAGCGGGCGTAATCGTATAGTAAGTTATGAAGAGGGACTGAAGAAGCCAATAGCTTCAGCCCGCCTTGACTGGAACAATGAATGGAACAGCGGTAATGCGACCATAGACGACGAACACAAAGGATTACTTAGCACAGCCAATGAACTTATGTATATGTCAATGACAAATACTGAAAGTGAACAGATAGAGAAACAGATCGACCTATTAGTAAAGCATATAACCGATCATTTTACCGATGAGGAAACCATACTGATCGAAATAGGTTATCCCGACTTTACAGCTCACAAAAAAATGCACGGCGCTTTAAAAGCAAAAGCATTGCTTTTCAGCCAGAGCTTTAAAACCGGTGGGATGAAATCATCATATTTCTTCTCATTTATGGTCGATGATATAATTCTTGGGCATATGCTTGAGGAGGATGTAAAATTCTTTGGATACTTAAAGAAATATAACTAAAATAAGTGATCATCACTTGATGGTTTTCTTCGAAGTTTTTAAGTATGCGAACCAATAACCGGACCCTATTACAGCTCCGCCTATCATATTTCCTATTGTGACCGGGATCAGGTTGCAGGCAAAAAATGAACCCCATCCAAGACTGCCTGCGGCGATGCCATACTCATATGAACACATTATCCCTGCAGGGATATAGTACATATTAGCTACACTGTGCTCAAATCCAAGGAGAACAAAAAGCATCACAGGAAAGAACAATGCCGCTATCTTGCCGCCGGTATTTTTTGATGAATAAGCCATCCATACTGCAAGGCATACAAGTATATTGCATAATATGCCGCGTATGAGGGCATCGGAAAAAGACATAGATATCTTCGCCTGCGCGATCGCGACCGCTGACGATGCAAAAGCATTACCAAACAGTGAAAATGTATGGCTATAAACCGCAAGAGCGGCAATTATCATGGAACCTATGAAATTGCCTGTGTATACGATGCATAAGTTTCTTATCACTTCCGTGATTTTTACTTCTTTTTGAAGAAGGGGGATCAGAAGCAGACAGTTGCCTGTAAAAAGCTCACTCCCGGCAATGAGGACCATTGCAAGACCGGAAGGGAATATGCATGCGCTTATAAGCTTTGCGAGCGATCCATTTTCTATCGTTGCAGCGGCTGCTGTAGCACCCAGGCTAGCCAGTGCGATGAACATACCTGCAAATATACCCAGGGTCAGCATTTTCATGACAGGCATCCTTACTTTTTTCTGACCTATGGAAATATAGTTATCTGCGATCTCAAATGGCGAATACATGGATCCTCCTGAAAAAATATGAAATTCAATAATATTCAAAGTGTACCACAATATCGCGTTAAAATGAAGTTGTACGTCGATATGTGTTGTAATATAATCAATGATATGTGGATTCGAGGCGGATATGATAAATGACTACGTGAACGAGATCAGAAACAGTAAGTTTTACACAGGAAAAACACTGAAAAAAATAGGTACTCTGAAAATAGGAATAGTGGAGACCACTCCCGTAATATGGAAAGGAAGGCTGCTGCGTTTCGAATGGATGCGTAAAAGCAATGAATACGGTTATCCGGTCAATCCGAAAGGTTATGACTATTACCACTTCGTAGATATGGAAACAGGTGAAGCGACTCCTGAATTCGGGATAGGACATACATTCGGATGCCCTTATATAGAAAACGGTATCGCATATGTATATGGTGTAAAAGCATTATGGGGCGGAAATGTCATAGACATGTTCTGGTCGGAAGATCTGATCAGCTGGCAGACAAAAACGGTCTTTGATCTTCCCGGTTGGGCTTTCTTCAATACTTCAGTGTGCAAGGGGCCGGATGGATACACAATGGCTGTGGAAATAGGGAAACCTGCGGAATTTACCGGTAAACCATTTACCATACTGTTCGCACGATCCATAGACCTTTATAACTGGGAGTTCCTGTCTCCAATGGAACATGAGTATACACGCGAACGTTATGCTGCCTGTCCTGTTATAAGATATTTCGACGGACAGTACTATATGATCTATCTTGAAGCCATGCCTCTTCACAGGTATATGCCGTATATAGTCCGTTCCAAAGACCTTGAGCACTTTGAACTGGGCATGCAGAATCCTGTGATGACGCCTGACAATACAGATAAGCATGTCATTGATCCGGACGCATTTACAAAAGAAGAACTGGACTATATAGAAAGCGCAGTGAACTGTAACAACAGTGACATTGATCTTTGTGAGTATAAAGGCAAAACGGTAATACTTTACAGTTGGGGGAATCAGGTAGGCAAGGAATTCCTTGCGCTCGCGGAATATGATGGTACGCTTCAGGAATTCCTGGAGTCATTTTTCTGAAAGGATCAGTATGAAACAGGTTGATTATTCGTTAATGAGGGAAAATTCGAAGTTTGTCTGGTATGTTAATATGTCGCTGTATACGCTTGCAGAGATCGCAGACGTGACATTGCATGATCTGTTCACTGATCATAAAGCCGGTATAAAGCTGTACAGTGAGGATAATTACAGAAAATTCTTTGATGTATATGACGGCTGCGGGAAAATGCGAAGGATAACACCTGCGACTCCTCCTGTATCATACGGACACCTTAACGGCCTTGGAGTACCTCTTGTTTTTCCACAAGGCAACGGAGAAGTGAATTACGAGCGAAGTGGATATTCGATTGATGAATGGATAAAAATACTTGACAGACCGCGTGATTATGCAAAAGAAGGATTGGCTCCCTTCTATATTGATTACCTTGCTAAAATGAAAGAAGCATTCCCCGGTAAACAGATAGGTTTCGGTTACGGTTACGAAGGAGCGCTGACAACTGCTTATACCATGCGGGACATGCAGCTGTACTATGACCTGTATGACGATCCCGAAAAACTTAAGATATTACTTGCAAAAGTATCACGTAGCGTAACGGATTTCAAGAAATTCCAGTGTGAGGTTTTAGGAACGGATTACAGAAACACATCATATATGTGCGATGACTGTGCAGCATTGGTCCCGCCTGACATGTGGGAGGAATTCGTAGTGCCTTTTATGGATATGATATACTCCGACGTCAATGCAGACAGAAGATCGCTTCATTGCGAAGGCCTGACAAATAAGCATCTTGGGTACCTTGAAACGCTCGGTATAACGTGGTATGACCCGTCAGTATCGCCTAAACTTGATCCTGTGCAAGTCACTGACAGCTGTAAAGTGCCATATATCTGGAGGATGTGTGAAATATATCACAGGCTCATGGACAGGGCATTAGCGAAGGATTTTGTTTATGCCGCAGTACGCGACGGCGCTAACGGTGTCTTCACAACTGCCGCAGGCCTTGAAAACCAGTCTGTAGAGATCATAAAAGGCTTTACCGAAGCCTGCGAAACTGTGGACAAAATGTTTGGTGAAGGTTATAAAAGAGAAGATATAGGCACACTCGTATCTCAAAAGGGAAATGATGTGTTCTGGGAGAAATGGCGTAAGCAATACATAGGTGGTTGATGTATATAGATGAATTATACAGGCTATTTGTATAAAAATCATATGGATGCTATAATAAATGCTATATTATTTAAATAATAAGAAAGGAAATGGTGAAAAGCTATCGGCTACGAATTTATTCCATACCTGTGGGTCACGATCATTCTTACAGCCATAATATGTCCTCTGATTTATTATGTATGTAAAAACCGTCATGTTCTTGGCGGCAGATATTTTCTTATGACCCTCATATTCGTGCAGATATGGATCGCCGCGCAAGGAATGGAAATGGCTGCGCAGGATCTGCCGGTGAAATTGTTCTGGGCCAATATCCAGTACCTTCCTATCGCGCTGACGCCTGTAACATATCTTTTCATGTCCATGCAATTCACCGGCCATAATAGATGGCTGCTAAAACGCTGGCACGGACTGTTTTTTCTGATCATACCTCTCATTATGAACATCCTGATATGGATCGATGGAACAACGGGGTTACTAAGACAGAATGTCCATCTGAATACTGATGGACCTTTTTCCACTGTAGGAAAGACCTTCAGCCCCCTTTTCTATATTTTTGCCGGATACAACTACCTGATACTGCTGTTTACCCTGTATATCCTTGTATCGTCACTTAAAGGCAAGCTTTCTATATACCGTAAACAGACAGGGTTACTGCTTGTAACCCTGATCCTGCCGTTTATGGCCATAATCCTGCATAACACCGGTGTGGATTTATACAATGTGGACGGCACACCTGCTGTCTTCGGTTTATGCGCGATAATAATATTTTACGGGATATTCAGATATAAGCTGTTTGATGTGGTCCCGATAGCGCATTCACTGATCATAAACAACATGAAGGTCGGCATGATGGTGTTGGATGAAGAAGGCAGATTCCTTGATGTAAATCCCGCAGCGAAAAAGATGCTGGATTTTGCTTCAGCTGATGTCATAGGCCACTCGGTCCTGACCGAACTCAACGGATATACAGAACTGCTGCGTGTATTCAGGGAAGGTAGGGAAACAGTCTGTGAAATGGATTTTCAGATAGACGGAAGACCATGTTACTACGAAATATCGTTCATGCATGTCACCGGATTTGACAAATCATTTATAGGATGGCTTATACAGATATATGATATAACAAGCAGAAAAGCCACTGAACTGATAATCAAGTATGCTGCACAGCACGATCCTCTTACGGGACTGCCAAACAGAGACTATTTCAAGTCATTATTTGATGAAAGACTGGATTCTGTCAGAGCGAACAGCGGAAAGCTTGCAGTGGCTTATGTCGACCTGGATAATTACAAGAATATAAACGATAAATACGGCCACGATGTCGGTGATAACGTCTTAAACATCGTGGCAAGAAGGCTCCAGGATAATTTGGATGCATCAGCCGCCGTATCAAGGATAGGCGGAGATGAATATATCGCGGTATTACCCGGATCAGGGAATGATGCGGATCTGAATATAATAGGCGATAAGATACTCGGTGCTTTAAGAGAAACGATCAGATGTCAGAATGTAGAATTGAATATTACGGCAAGTATAGGATTCAGCGTATATCCTGATGACGGAAATGATTATGAGGTCCTCATAAAAAAGGCCGATCATGCTATGTATAATGCGAAATTCAATAACAAGAACAGTTATTGCAGATATAAAGAATAACGTATAACAGTATGTGATCCGGAAGATATTCCAAGAGGTACAGATCATGGAAAGTATGAAGGAAAATATTCTTAACAGACTCAGGAGAATGGAAGAGAAAATCACCTGTGACGTTGATATGCACGAAAACATATTTGAGATTACTGAATTTGAAGACATGGTCAGGATGGGTACTGACAATGAAGGTAATGAGATCCTGATATGGAGCGATGCATTGCAATGGGCTTTGAACCGCAACAGATATGTGCATATCCCGTCAAATGAGAAAGTCTACTATATTGATAAGCTTATTATCATCAACAGCGGGAACCATATCATTGCGGATAAGGATGCCGTCATATGCCTTGTCAAAAGCGTAAGGACATGCATGTTCAGAAACAGGAATGTGATCTATGGCTGTATATCTCCAATCGATAAAAGCGGTATGCTTCCGCCGGACCGTGATATATCGATCATCGGGGGTACATGGATGGAGCAGGACCCAAAAGACAAAGTACAGGTTTCTGATAATATATTTACTGCATTTCTTTTAAGTAATATAAAGGGGCTTATACTCAGAGACATGGTAATACAGGATATCCACGGATTTGCCATGCAGATAGGCAATGTGACGGATATGATCGTGGAAAATATAAGCTTTCCAAAGACTTACGGTGACGGGATCCATATCAATGGTTCAGTTAAAAATGCTGCAGTGAGAAATATATCCGGGACCACAGGGGATGACATGATCGCATTGAATGCATGGGACTGGCCGGGTAGTTCCGTGAACTTCGGTAATATTGATACGATACTGATCGAGAACATAACATCATTGGGGGGGCATAAAGCTTTAAGAATGCTCCCCGGCAGGAAATATTATGATGACGGCAGCATGTGTGAATGCGATATTAAAAATGTAATTATCAGAAACATCAGCGGGATAACGGAGTTTAAAATGTATATGCAGCCGCCGACGTATACAGTAATTCCTGTAAAAACAGCTGTAGGCCGTGCAGACCATATATATTTAGAGAAAATAGAGCTTG
>Ga0172381_10004369_pt1 | contig 14661 bp, 11 predicted proteins | sample Leawel6488metaG_FD_119754 | JGI IMG/M metagenome (GOLD analysis project Ga0172381, IMG submission 119754) | Leachate microbial communities from a municipal landfill in Southern Ontario, Canada - Leachate well 64-88 metaG | ecosystem: Engineered > Solid waste > Landfill > Unclassified | place...
AGTAAGTTTACCGCGGCCTTCCTTATACATATTAAGGATGTCATTCCTGCCGCAAATAATGCCTCCGGTGGGAAAATCTGGCCCCTTTACATGCTTATAAAGTTCCTTTATAGACGCCTGAGGTTTATCGATCAGATAGGCTATGGCATCGCAGACTTCGTCTAAATTATGCGGCGGCATGTTGGTCGCCATGCCTACGGCAATGCCGCTGGCCCCGTTTAAAAGCATATTGGGAATCACTGAAGGCAATACTTCCGGCTCTGTAAGAGAGTTATCAAATGTAGGAAAAAAATTAACGGTTTTTTTCTCTATATCCTGGAGTATGTAGTCGGTAATACGAGACATTCTGGCCTCGGAATAACGCATGGCCGCCGGCGGGTCCCCGTCAATAGAGCCGAAATTTCCCTGCCCGTTTATCAGCGGATAACGCAGAGAGAAATCCTGGGCCATTCTTACAAGAGCATCGTAAACGGCCAAGTCTCCGTGCGGATGATATTTACCCAAAGTTTCGCCCACTATCCTTGCGCACTTTTTATGCGGCTGGTTGTAGCGCATATGCAAATCATGCATAGCGTAAAGGATTCTTCTTTGCACAGGCTTCAAGCCGTCACGCACATCCGGGAGTGCCCTGCCAACAATTACGCTCATAGCGTAAGAAAGGTAGGACTCCTTCATTTCTTCTTCTAGGTACTTATCGACTATTTTTTCGTTTACCGGTTCTGTCATTTTATTTTGGCCTCTTTCTCATACCCCGCCAATGCCTTGGGTTAAACATCTAAATTCTTTACCTGATGCGCATTAGCCTGGATAAATTCCCTGCGAGGCTCAGCCTGGCTGCCCATAAGAATAGTAAAAATCCTATCGGCCTCGACAGTATCTTCAAGTGTTACTCTGATTAAGGTCCGTTTTGCCGGATCCATTGTGCTTTCCCATAACTGCTCAGGGTTCATTTCTCCCAAGCCTTTATAGCGTTGTATATTCATGCCTTTAGTTGCTGCTTTTCTCACTTCCCCAAGAACGCCTTTTAAGTCGTTAACCTTAATTTGTTCTTGGCTGTCTTCGATGCTAATAGAAAAGTGCGGGTTTTCTTCGGACATGTATTCTTTTAAAGACACTCCGATTTTGATAAAGCTTTCGTTTATTTTTTTTATCTCGTGTGACTCATAAATTTCTACATATTCGAGTTCTTCTAAGTCGCCATACGCGCTTAGCTCCTCCTCATTTAAAACAAAGACCGGTTTTTGGTGCACAGATATCTTATGCGTAGGGTATTTGCCCTTTTTTTGGTCCACGGCCTTGATATACCCTTCAAACGGAACACTTTTGCGTTCAAGAGATAGCTCTATCTGCTCGAGAGCGATTAAACCCTGGATTATTTTCTCTAGTTCTTTGGGAGTAAATTTTTTCCCTTTATTGTTGGATAACTGCACAGCTTTTACTCCTAAAGACAATATAATATCATTCATCTCTTTTTCTGTGTGAATGTATTCCTCCCAGTTTTTTTTCTTAATCCTAAACAAGGGTGGTTGAGCTAGATAAATCTTGCCCCCCTCTACTAAGGCCAGCATGTGCCGGTAAAATAAAGTTAATATAAGAGTCCGGATGTGTGAGCCGTCAACATCGGCATCAGCCATAATGATTATTTTATGGTAACGTAATTTATCGATATTGAAATCCACCCCAACCCCGGTACCAAGAGCAGAAATGATCGTGCGCACCTCTTCACTGCTTAATACTTTATCCAAACGGGCTTTTTCAACATTAAGAATTTTGCCTCTTATTGGAAGTATGGCTTGGAAGTTTCTATCTCTGGCTTGTTTAGCTGAGCCGCCGGCAGATTCGCCCTCTACAATATAGACTTCGCAAAACTCAGGGTTTTTTTCCGAACAGTCGGCGAGCTTTCCGGGAAGATTGGCAGAATCAAGAGCCCCTTTTCTTCTGGTCAATTCACGAGCCTTACGGGCAGCTTCTCTGGCTCTAGCCGCAAGCACGGCTTTCTGAACTATTGAATTAGCGACTGATGGTGTCTCTTCAAAAAAAGAACTGAGCGCTTCTAGAACAATAGAACTTACCAGCCCCTCCACTTCGGAATTACCCAGCTTGGTCTTAGTCTGGCCTTCAAATTGCGGGTTAGGAATCTTGACGCTGATTACCGCACAAACTCCTTCCCGGGTATCGTCACCGGAAACGTTGTTCAAATTCTTTAAAAGGTTCTTGCCTCGGGCGTATTGGTTAAGTGCCCTGGTAAGAGCTGTTTTAAACCCGCTAAGATGCGTTCCTCCTTCAAGCGTATTTATATTGTTAGCAAAAGAATAAATGCTCTCGGCGTAACCATTATTATACTGCATCGCGCCCTCAATCCAAACGCCATCCCGCTCCCCTTGGAAATGTATTATTTTTTTATGGACGGGGTCTTTATTTCTATTTAGGTATTCAACAAAAGAAGCGATACCCCCTTTAAATTTAAATACTGTTTCTTTATCTTTGGTTTCATCAGTTAGTTTTATCTCAATATCTTTATTTAAAAAAGCCAGCTCCCTAAGCCGCTGCGACAATATATCATAAGAGAACTCGTGGACAGAGAAGATTTCCGGGTCGGGCTTAAAAGTTATTTTGGTTCCGGTGGACTTTGCTTTCCCGATAACTTTGAGTTTAGTTTTTGTTTTCCCTCTTTCAAAACTCTGGTGATAAATCTTCCCTTCTCTTTTAACCTCGGCTTCCAACCATTCGCTAAGAGCATTTACACAACTCACCCCCACACCATGCAACCCTCCACTTACCTTGTAAGCTTTGTGGTCAAATTTACCTCCGGCATGTAAAGTTGTCAGCACCACTTCCAACGCCGGCTTATTTAGCTTTTTATGTATATCTACGGGGATTCCTCTGCCATTATCAATAACCGAAACACTATTGTCGCTATGAACAACAACTTCAATTTTATCGCAGCCAGCTACGGTTTCGTCGATTGAGTTGTCCACCACCTCATACACCAAATGGTGTAGGCCCCGGGAAGTAGTATCTCCTATATACATAGCCGGCCTTTTGCGGACAGCTTCAATACCCCCTAAAACCTGTATGGTAGTCGCGTCGTATTTTTGGGTTTGTTTGGCGCTCATATCTATTTTATTTTGAGTGTACCGTTATTCTCTTAACCTCTGGTAATTCTTTGTTTATTTCCTCTAAGAGCGTTTTTTTCTTTAGGGTAATATTATATGTACAACTTGAAGAAGGTGAATACAACACAACTTCCTCTTTTAAAATCTGTTTAATAAAGATACCTTCCCGTTCTTTTATATTGAATACTTTTTTTACCGCTTTCTCAGCTTTCTCTCGCTGATGAGTAAATTGAGCTTGCCGGGAAAAAAACCCGCTTAGAATATCTTTAATGTGTGTGGTCATTTACGTTTTCATTGGAAGGATTAAATACACATAATCTTTACGCCGCAAGACAGCCGGTTTGTCTGGTCCGGAAAAATGTATACACACTTCCTCTTCTTCTAAATTTTTAAGGGCGTCTGTAAGATAGTTGGGGTTAAACCCTATATCTAAGTGTTGCCCCTCATACCTAGCTTCTACCACTTCCCGAACTTCCCCCAACTGAGGTGTGTTTTTATAAACAACAACCCCTTCTTTTTTGAGTTCTATTTTTACACCTTGGTAATCGGAGGTTGTTAATATGCTGGCCCGTTTAAGCGCGTAAAGAAGCTTCGTTCTATTTATAAAGAGCCGTTCTTTAGTTTCTTGTGGGATATATTGTTTATAATTAGGGAATTCGCCCTCAAGTGGACGGGCGATGAATTGCACCTCTCCTATATCAAACCCCACCCTATTATCTTCGGTGAAGACGTATAAATCACCTTCCCGTTCTTTTATTATCTTATGTAGTTCGGTTACGGCTTTTATGGGTAAAATGAAAGATATTTTAGTTTTTACTTCGGGTTGCCCACTGGGCAGGTTTTTTTGCATAAAAGCCAAGCGTTTACCGTCTGTGGACACTAATTTAACTGTTGCCTCGTGTATTTCGAATAATATCCCCCCTAAGACATAGCTGCTATCGTCATACCCTACACAAAACGATGTGAGTTTAATCATTTCTTCCAAAACCACCATATCGAGCTTTATTAGAGATAGTTCTTTCGGCTCCGGCGCGAAAGGGAAATCTTCTGTATTTACCGTATTCACCTTAAACTCAATCTTTTCACATCTTATAGAAAGGTTATTCTTTATTGTTTCTATTGTCACGTTTCCCGAAGGCAACTCTCTAATTATAGAGAGAAATCTTTTCATAGGAATCGCAACCTTCCCTGTTTCTTTTATATCAGCTTTTTGTTTTGTGGTTATAGTTAAATCTAGGTCTGTTGTAGTAAATTTTAAATATTCCTTCTCGCTAGATATTAAAACACAACCTAGAGATGGAATATTTTGCTTTGTTGTGGTTGGACCAAGAACAATCTGTAGAGCGGTTACTAATATATCTTTAGTAATAATAAATTTCATAGTAGCTTTAGTAGTATTACCTGTGGAAACTGTTATAAGTGAAATTATTGTATCAAAACAAAAAAGAAAAACAAATATTTATTTATAAAACCTGTTAATAACTTTTAATTTCTTGTGAAAGGCTGTTGATGGTTAATTTAAGGCTAGAATTTTTCTCCATATCTGACCTCATTTTTTTACAGGCGTAAAGAATGGTTGTGTGGTGTTTGGCCCCAAAGACCCCGCCAATCTCAGGTAAAGACAATTCTGTTAATTCCCGGATTAAGAACATTGCTATCTGGCGCGGCAGAACCACAGTTTTGTTACGTTTGTTTTTTTTCAGCTCTTCCTTGGGAATATTAAAGTGTTTTCCCACCCGTTCCAAAATACTGTCGGGGGTTATGCGCTTGAAAATCTCTTTCACCATGTCTTTTAAAATTTCCTTTACCAAGCTCAAGGTTACCGGCTTATTTTCTACCACAGAATACGCTATGATTCTTACCAGAGCGCCTTCCAGCTCCCTTATATTGGTAGTAATGTTTTCAGCGATAAAGTAAATCACTTCCGGCTCGATTTTGATAGGATCTTTCTCGAGTTTTTTTTGCAAAATTGCTACTCTTGTTTCAAAATCCGGAGGCTGGATGTCTACAACCAATCCCCAGTTAAAACGGGACACAAGCCGTTCCTCCAGCTTTGGTATTTCTTTCGGAGGTTTGTCCGAAGAAACGATGATCTGTTTGTGGTAGTCGTAAAGAACATTGAAAGTATGGAAAAATTCCTCCTGTGCGGCTTCTTTACCGGCTAGAAATTGAATATCGTCAATCAGCAACACATCTATTTCCCGGTATTTTGCACGGAACTTATCGGTTGTACGAGTGCGTATGGAGTAAATAAGTTCATTGGTAAATTTTTCTGACGAGGTATATTTAACTTTCAAATTCTGTTTACTATTTAATGCTTGGTGCGCGATAGCCTGCATAACATGAGTTTTGCCCAGCCCCACTCCTCCATAAATAAATAAAGGGTTATAAGATTTGCCGGGTGCGGTTGCTACCGCTAGGGCCGCGGCGTGAGCCATCCGGTTGGAAGAGCCAATAACAAAAGCGTCGAAAGTAAAACGCGCGTTAAGACGCAGAGAATCCTGTGGTTCTTCGCGGAAACTTTTTTGTATGGTGCGTAATAACTTGTTAGTTTTGCGTTGTAGTAAATTGGGGTTTACCTCTAGAATAACTTCCAGATCTTTTTCGCCGTTTTCCTGCAAGGCATTTTTTATATGGCCAAGATAGTTTGACTCTACCCAGCTTTTGAAAAAACTATCAGGAGCTTCCAGAGTGATAGATGACTGGCTAATTTTTTTCACTCCCAGGGGGGCTATCCAGGTATCAAAAGAAGTCTCTCCCAAAAGAGACTTAAGTGTTCCTTTGCAGGCTTGCCAGATTTGGTCAGTCATCATTAGGGTAATTCACACAACTCACAACTTATTCACATTTTTCGGGAAGTGAAAATTATTATACCGTAATATCACCGCTTTGCAATGTTTTTTAGCTCCTAAATTGGACATCTCCGGCGGGATTAAAAAAAATGTGAGCCGTAAAAAAAACCCCACTAGAACAAGCTTTTTTTGTCAAAGGTAAGTGAGGCAATAGAATAAGCTTTTTATAGTTGACACCCACCTATTATATGTTACAATTTCACCTATGAAAAAGAACCTTAAAACACCCACGAAACTCAAAGGTAAACGCAAACATGGGTTTAGGGCAAGAAAAGCTACCGCTGGCGGCAGGAGTGTTCTGAAACGGCGGAGAAATAAAGGAAGAGCCAGGCTTACGGTATGAGGCAGCTGCTGCTGGTTTGTTTAAGTTGGTACCAGCGCTTCTCCAAGCTTTTTGGCCCCCATTGTATTTATATCCCTACATGCTCTGAATATGCCAAACAGGCTCTTGGCCGATATCCTTCGTATAAAGCCCTGTATTTAATCGTGAAACGAATTTTACGTTGTAACCCCTTGTCCAAGGGGGGTTTAGACCCTCTACCTTAAAAGATGGAAAAGAGATTATTTGTTGCTTTTTTTGTTACGTTGATTTTTATGACGGCCTGGGTGTATTTTGCGCCCAAGCCGGCGAAGGAGATACCTTCTCCACAGCCAACAACTTTGGCTGTTGTTCCCGAAAGAGAACCTCTAAAGAGCTCTGAGCCCCAACCCCTGGATCTAGCCACTCTGCCCACAACAAAAATAGAAAATTTTTCTATAACTTATTCTCCCATAGGCGGTTACTTGAAGTTATTGTCCATCAACGATGACGCTGAACCTTTAGTTTTTGAAAATATAGGTTTCAACCCCGCAGATGAAAATACTGCCTATAATGCGGCGGTTGATGGTAATCAGCTGATTTTTAAGGCTCCCGGCGGCAAACGAAAAGTTTTTACAATCAATAAATATCTTTTGGAAATTAATCTGGAGCCTCGCCCAGCTGGGCCGATGCTCATTTTTTCTAACAATTTGAAAGCAGGCGGGTTAGATCAAAGATATCAAGAAGTCTTCTCCTCCCGAGAGGGAGTCATTAAGCGAAATGCTCCCAAGAAAACAAAGACCCAAGACTTAGAAAAAGTGGATTTTGCCGGGGCCAGAGACAGGTATTACTGTGTTTCTCTGGTGAAAAGTAACTATAATGTGCAATGGGAAAAGAGCGACAAAACCGTAGGGCTGTATTTACCGGAAATAAACGAACCGGTAAGTATCTATATCGGGCCGCAAACAGAAAAAGAGCTGGAACCTTTTGGCTTGCAAAAAGTTATGTATTACGGGTTTTTCCACGCCATCGGAATGCTGATGGTAAAAATCCTTTATATTTTCTACGCTTTAACAAAAAGCTGGGGATTAAGTATTATCTTTTTTGCTGTAACCATTTATGGGATATTGTTCCCTTTTACTATGAAAAGCACCCAGGCAATGCGTAAAATGCAGCAGATACAACCATACGTCGAAGAGCTAAAAAAGAAATTCAAAGATAACCCCCAAAAAATACAAAAAGAGACGCTTCAGTTATACCGTAAGTACAAAGTTAATCCCTTGGGGGGGTGCTTGCCTCTATTTTTGCAATTCCCTATTTTTATTGCTCTTTATCAAGTGTTGTTTAGATTCACAGGGCTTAAAGGCGCTAGTTTTTTGTGGATCAAAGACCTGTCTTTACCGGATAGACTTATAAAGCTACCGGTTGATATTCCGTTTTTGGGCCAGTATTTAAACATTCTGCCTTTGGCTATTATGGCGGTGGGGCTTATCCAGCAGAGAATAACCACTTCTGCTAACGCTGCTTCTGAGCAAAAATCTATGGGGATTTTTTTCTCACTATTCTTAGGGATTATTTTTTATAACTTTCCTTCGAGCCTGGTGCTTTACTGGTTCGTTCAAAATCTTCTCACTCTTCTCTACCAGTTCCGCATAAGCAAAAGAACTGTATTGTAAAACAGGTATATCCGATGCGTTTTCACGTGAAAACGCACGAAGAGTTCTGGCTACGGGAGCACAGTTTATACGTTTTCACGTGAAAACGTATAGAAAAAGACAATACAGGCATAGAAAATTCTATTTTCGCCTCAATTTGACGATCCCGGATAGTCTATTAAGCAGGAGTCTATATTGGTGGGCTGACAGTTCGACACTTTTGTTTTTCAACATTTCGGTTTTTAGGTTCTTCCGAAACACCTCATAGAAACATTGTTAAAATTTTGGATAATTACACAGCGCGAAAAGCAGTCTAAACTACAAAAACCTTGACAATATCAACTCTTTGGTATTACAATAAGGCAATGCGTTTTCACGTGAAAACGCAGATATCCCAGCAGGACAGGTTTAAAAACTTCATAAATGGGTAAAATCATAGGCGTCTGTAATCAAAAAGGTGGTACAGGGAAAACTACCACCGCTATTAACCTAAGTGCTTATTTAGGGTTAGCCGGTCACAAAACTCTTCTTGTTGATATGGACCCCCAAGGCAATGCTACTTCGGGGGTGGGGGTTGATTCTCAAGACAAGAACTCGACCTACAATATTATCATGGGGGAAGCTGATCCTAGAGAAAGCGTCTATCCTACTCAATGGCCCAATCTTTCTGTAATCCCTTCAGATATTTCGCTGACCGGTGGAGAAGTGGAGCTAGTAGGGGTCTTCCAAAGAGAAAGCCGCTTAAAAGAAGAACTGGCAAAAATTAAAGAAAATTTTTCCTATATAATTATTGATGCACCGCCTTCCTTAGGGCTTCTTACAGTTAATGTTTTAGCGGCTTCCGACAGCTTGATTATACCTATTCAATGTGAATATTATGCTTTAGAGGGAGTATCAAAATTAGTAAATACAATTGAATTGATTCAGTCCCGGCTGAATCCTTCCTTGGAGATAGAAGGGATTTTGTTGACTATGGCTGACTTTAGAACCCGGTTGACTTTACAAGTCATTGATGAGGTCAGAAAATTTTTCCAAAAAAGGACCTGCGAAGTTATTGTTCCTCGTAACGTTAAACTTGCCGAAGCTCCAAGCTTTGGCAAGCCCATCCATGCTTATGATCCTGCTTGCGTGGGAGCAAGGGCGTATTTAAAACTAACCGAAAGCCTGCTAAAAGAAAACCTTGAAGCCGGCCAACTGGCAAAAGAGAGGAGCTAGTATGACGATGCAGAGAAAAGTTCTTGGCAAAGGGCTCGATGCTTTGATTCCTAAAAAAACAACCGCGATATTGCCCAAAGAATTTGTTTACATGTCCTTACGGGATATTTCCCCGGCAAAAAATCAACCCCGCCAATCAATCGACACTAAAGAATTAGAAGAGCTGGCGGCGTCAATTAAAGAAAAAGGGTTTTTGCAGCCGATAATCGTGCGTAAGATAAACGCACAGCAATATGAAGTAGTGGCGGGAGAGAGAAGGTATCAGGCTGCTAAGTCATTGGGGCTCAAGGAGATACCAACGATAATCAAAGACGTTAACGAAAAGGATGCTTTCATCTTGGCGATAATCGAAAACTTGCAGAGGAAAGATTTAAACCCCATAGAAGAAGGGCAGGCTTTTAAACGACTGATGGAGGAGCTCAATTTTTCTCTGGAGGATATCGGCCAGTTTGTAGGTAAAGACAAAACCACAATCGTCAATGCATTAAGGTTGCTTAAGCTGCCGGACATTATCCAGAATGCCCTTCGTCAAGGCAGACTGACTCGGACACAAGCCAGAACCATTGCCGGGGTTGTAACTCCTCAGGCACAAGAGAAGTTGTTTAACCAGATTTTAAACGGGGATATGACAGTAAGAGATATTGAGAAGAAAGCCCGCGGTCTGCGGCGCCGGAGGAATCCGGCCGACCCTTTTGTCTTAGAGGCCGAGGAAAAATTGCAGAAAGCTCTTGGCACTAAGGTAAAATTATTCAATAAAAAAAATAATAAGGGAAGGATTGTTATAGAGTATTATACATTAAAAGATTTAGAGAGGATTATGAGGAGGATGGGATGAAGAACCAGGCGACACTAGTTATCATAAAACCCGACGGGTTGAAAAAATCTCTAACCGGCAATATTCTTAGCCGGCTTTCTGAAACGAAGCTGAAAATAATCGGGGCTAAAGTCCTTCAGGTAAACAAAAGCCTCGCGGATAAGCACTATCAACACTTAAAGGACAAGCCATTTTATCCAGAATTGGAAAAGTACATTACGGGGCAGATGCATGGTGATAATAGGGTTATGGCTTTAGTTTACTGGGGTCCGAATGCGATTTCGAAAGTCCGCAGTATAGCCGGAGCTACAAACCCGGAAGAAGCTGACCCGGTCAGTATCAGGGGAGCCTATGGAAGGATATTAACCAGCGGCCTTTTTGAAAATGTCGTCCATGCCTCAAGCAGTGACGAGGAAGCTGAAAGAGAAATAAAGCTTTGGTTTGAGCCGGACGAAATAGTCCAGGAACTCTACCCCGCAAAAACTGTGGCTGTTGCAAAGGATGAAAGGAGAGTGTGGGAATGAAATCAATGACTGCTTACGCAGCGGCCTCCAGCAACAAGAGTTCTCATTCTTTGCAGGTAATCCTAAGGTCGAATAATTTCAAATATTTGGATATCGCGGTAAGAAATTTGCCGCCGGAGGATATCTTGCTGGAGGAGGCAATAAAAAAAGAAATAAAGAAAAAAATTCTTAGGGGCAAGATAGAAGCTTTTGTATTCATTGCGCGTCCGCCGGCTCCAAAAATATACATAGACAAAAAGGCCGTAGGAAGCTATGTTTTCCAAATGAGAGGGTTGGTTAAAAAATATAACTTGAAAGCAGGCATCCAAATAGGGGATATATTGCGCCTGCCGCAGGCGGTTTTCTGTGAAGCAAAATCAGCCTGCCCCAGAGAATTGATTATGCCGGTTTTACGCAAAGCCTTAGCCAGGCTCCTGGAGTTTAAAGCCAAGGAAGGTAAAGCTATAAAGATTCAAATACTGGGTAATCTGAAAAAGCTAAAAAGAAACGCCGGGAAGATTACGAAATATAAACCAGCTCCCGGGGCCAGCGAAAATGGCAAAGAAGATATAGACGAAGAGCTATCGCTGATGAAATTTTACCTGGATAAATTGGGCAAGAAAGTTAACTCTAAAGAAGAACCCAAAGGTAAGTCCATAGATTTCTTGACGCAAGAAATATTGAGAGAGCTGAATGCCGCTTCCAGTAAAACCAGAAAGAAGGCATCTTCTCTTTTAATAGTCGAAGCAAAAAACTATCTGGAACGAATCAGAGAACAAGCCCAGAATGTAGAATGAAAAAAACAGTGGCAAAAAAAAATAAAAAAAAGCAGGCTAAAATATTTGTTATTTCAGGCCCTGGTGGAGCCGGCAAAACGACTCTTGTGAACAAGGTGTTTCAGGGGGAAAAATTCCGTGAATCTTTTATCAAAGGGATAACTGTAACCACCCGGCCAAAGCGGCCGCAGGAAAAGGACGGCAAGGATTATTTTTTTGTAGGCAAAGATGAATTCCAAAGGCTAAGGGCAAAAGGTTTTTTCCTTGAAAGCCAGAAGGTTCTGGATAACTACTATGGCACTCCAAAGCTTTTTTATGATCTGGCGCAGGTTAAAAAAAAGGACCTTGTGCTTTGCATAGACGTCAAGGGCGGAATGTATTTGAAAAGAAATAACAAACCTGATAAAATAATCACTCTTTTTATCGGAGCCCCTACACAGCAAGAATTGTATTTGCGGATGGGCAAAAGAAGAGAAGTAAAAGAAAATATAAAAAGAAGAATTGAACTGGCAAAAAAAGAAGTTAAATACGCAAAGCTATACGACCACACTGTTACTAACAAAAGTATCGAAAAAGCAGCTGAACAAGTTAAAGAAATAATGCTAAAATATGCCGGCCTGTAGACTTGCAAATGGCGCAGGCAACCGGCTCTAGAGATAGAGCCGCCAAAGGAGGAAAGGTGAGTGAATTAAATATACCTTTAGAAAAGCTGCTCAAAGCGAGCGGAGGCTCCATTTATAAAGTGACTATGCTTGCCGCCAAAAGGGCAATGGCTTTAGCTGACGGGGAAAAATCTTTGATAGAGAAGCCAACCGAAAAAATATTGGGCAATGCTCTACATGAGATCAGAGACGGTAAGATAAAGGCAAAATAAAAAAACGTTCTTTGTAGCGATAAGCTATCGCTGATAGATAAGCGCGGACAGGCAATTTTGCAATCCGTTGGTGATACATAATTCATAATATTTAACGGCGGGATGCCCAAGTGGTCTAAGGGGGAGGTCTGCAAAACCTTTATTCACCGGTTCAAATCCGGTTCCCGCCTTTTATAAAATGGGAAGCATGTTCTATAGGGTGTCGATAAATATTTATTAAGGACGTCAGGACGCGGAATAAAAGGTAAGTGAATTACGCCCTCACGTTTTTACGTCCTACGGTATTATGTTGCAAATGCCGGAGTGTCGAAACTGGCAAACGATCTGGACTTAAAATCCAGCGCTCCGTAAGGAGCTTGTGGGTTCAAGTCCCACCTCCGGCAGTCTAATTTTGCCAAAGGCAAAATTAGACAGAGCAATTGAGTAATAGACAATAGAACAATAGATGAAAGAACTCAATTGCGGTCTATTTTCTATTGCTCTATTGTTCTTTTTAGCTAGGCATCTCGGACATGTATCCTCGATGCCGATAAAAAATAAGGAATGACCCTGCATAGTTATCTTTTTTATCGGGCGATTAGCTTCCCGCACAAACTCCATTTATACGGGACTTTCCGCCAAAAGCGGAATCCCGCTAAACAAATACATCGAGTAGCGGGAAATTCGACCAAACAACTTTTATGCACCTACGGTTTTAAAAGTTGTGGTCTCATTGAGCAGTTGGTAGTGGTTATTGTAAGCGCAAGGTTTTATAAAAGTGCTAAACTTTCGGGCGATTAGCTCAGTTGGCTAGAGTATCTCCTTGACATGGAGGGGGTCACAGGTTCAAGTCCTGTATCGCCCATGTTTTTTTGATGGCATGCTGGCGGTAACCGGCAGCAGGTTCCCCCGTACCAGAACTCGCTTTGCTCGTTCGGTTCGGGGTTAATTCGACTAGATGTTTTTCCAAGCCACAGGCGAAGGAAAAACATAAGTCTCATTGAAAAGTCCTGTATCGCCCATGTTTTATAAAGAAAGAAACAATCTTAGTTGACATTTATAAATTATTTTATAGAATACATCAAGCAAAGGATATTTGAGGCGTTTCGGATAAACATCTAGTCTCATTGAAAGCCTGGTTTCTGCGGAGCGTAGTGGAGCAGTCCCGCCCGTACGATTAATTTGCGAGGCGGGGAAGTTTCCTGCCTGTCGATATTTGATATGTGGTGGGTGTATGCGCTTCAGAATAATCTAACTGGCAAGTCCTATATTGGATGCACATCTAACGTCGGTCAAAGACTAAAGGAACACAATCGCAAGAAAAAAGGAACTTGGCCGGGGCGTCAACAAGGCAAATGGTGCTTAAAGCACGAGGAACCGTTTGAACAGAAAAAAGAAGCCTTGGTGAGAGAAAAAGAGATAAAACGAAAGAAAAGCCGTAAATATATTGAGAAGTTGGTTAACGAAGATAATTCCGGGGTCGTCGATTAGCCTGGTTTAAGTCCCCTGCCTGTCACGCAGGTGATCGTGGGTTCAAATCCCATCGACCCCGCCATGTATTTTAGTAGGGTTTAACAAAGACTTGTAAAAGCAAAAAAGTAGCGTAGTTGCTTACAAAATAAGCGATTACGCTACTTTTATTATCTTCATCATTTACGCTAAGCTTAATGAGTTTTTGCCATCCCACTACACATTTACTACACACAGTAAAGTGGCTAAAAACCTTATAAAGATATAGGCACCCATTTTTGTACAAGCTAAAGGGTATTTTCAAAACAAAAAGGTTTACAATGGCCTGAATAGACAGATAACTCTATGCTTTAGTGTTTCGAAGAACTACGGTCTAAAATCCGCAAAGGATAATACCGAAAAATAGAAGGATAACATGGGCACTGTTTAGATGCCGTGCTACAATAAAATTACATCAGGTGTCAAAACCAAAAAATTTACGCTTTTAAAGATTGATTAGCTTATGTCAGATTTGACTTTAACCGTGCCAAAAAAGAAACTCGCCCTCTTTTATTTAAACCGTCCAAAAAAATTTTATCAAATGCTGGGAAATTCAATATTCCTACCAAATTGGGCTAAAAGGCGAAGCGCAAAACAGTTAAATACTTTCGCCTGCTAGGCAATGTCTGCCCACAGCATTATTGAAGTGATGCATAAAATAATAATTATTGGGTCAAGCTGCAGATAGAGGCAGGTAGTGACAAGGAAAACAACGAAATTCAGATATGTTGACAGAGAATTTAAAGAATACTTAGGACAGGTAAAGCCAATAAACTTATTGCAGCCGTTTGTTTCTGTGCTAATAACTACATATCAATACGCGAAATATACACCGATTTTACTATCAATCGAGGATTAGATTGCAGCAATTGGAATTATACGTTAAGACACAATCCAGGGAATAAAATAATCTTGGAAATGATAGGAAATTTTTTCGAACACTGGTATAATTAGATTAAACTAAATGAGACAAATCTGCTACAATGAAAGCTTCAAAAACAAGGAGGCAGTAGCCATGGGAAGTAAGAAAAAATAGATGCCTTGCAGCATATTAAAAAATGAAGACACAT
>Ga0172381_10004370_pt1 | contig 14658 bp, 28 predicted proteins | sample Leawel6488metaG_FD_119754 | JGI IMG/M metagenome (GOLD analysis project Ga0172381, IMG submission 119754) | Leachate microbial communities from a municipal landfill in Southern Ontario, Canada - Leachate well 64-88 metaG | ecosystem: Engineered > Solid waste > Landfill > Unclassified | place...
CGCTGCAATGTATGCGGAGGACAAAAAGAAACAAATTATGGCGCGCATGAATCGGGCTATTGACGAATGCGAAAACAACATCGACCGGAATATAAAAGATTTGTCTTTGGGTGATGATTTACCGTTACGGATTATGCAGGACGACATAAAAAAGGACTTGTACAAAATTGGTGTTATGCCTGAAATATCCGAAGGGACACAGAAAAGGCTAAGACAGGATTACACGGAAAACCAGCAGTTAAATATCAGAAATTGGGAAGATGAACAAATCAAAAGATTACGCGATATGGTTCAGGAATACCAGACTACAGGCACGGATGAATCACTTATTGACATGATCCAGCGCGAATATAACATAACCGCAAATAAGGCGCAATTTCTCGCGCGGCAGGAAACAGGACTGTTTTTCAGCAAATTGTCGATGGATAGGGCATCTGAAGCCGGAGTGCGTCATTACAGGTGGAGCACCAGCCATGACGAAAAAGTAAGGGCGACACACAAACATCTTGACGGCCAGATAATCAGTTTTGATTCCCCTCCTGTTGTTGACCTGCGCACCGGACGCAGAGCACATGCAGGAGAAGATTATAACTGCAGGTGCCAGAAAATATGGATACTGGAATAAATTAGTGAGCCTCTCTTGGCTTGAAATCTTTACAGATCTGCCTATCATAAGGTACACGGACAACATCTCCACTGTTTACCCCACAAAAAGAATGATACTGTTTTTTGTAAAAGCCATCATTTGATATATCTGTATAATTATTGTTATATAGACAATCCCTACATTTTAATAAATTATCGCTCATTTTGTTACCTCAAGTAATTCAGGATTATCATGAATATTTCCGATAATTTCAATATTGTTACCGAATTCATTGATATAAATATTTCCTCTGTCTTTATTTGATAAAACGAAACTTGCATCTTTGAAATTCACAATAAACTTAAAATCATAATCTATATCTTTGCCAACTAAATCACCGAAAATGCAATCAATATAAGGTACACACGCAATATCTCCTTCATAAATCTCTTTTCCGTTTTTGTCATGTGACTCTGTGTATTGTCCGACTGTTTCCGGAACAACTTCGACTGGATAACAATTATACGGAGATTTAATTCCGACAGGCACACTTTTATTTTCTGCTGTAAATGCCATATGTATTAAATCGTCATAAATCCATTCTCCTGTTTCTACCGATTTACCTCTAAACTTAATTTCTCTCATTCTTTCCCCCAAATAATAGAATTTCCTATTGTAAAACCGGATGGCTTAAAATGATAGATAGATTTTTGCCTGTCTACGCAATCAAAGTCACTGCCTGTGATGTCTGCATAATCCCGCGCCATTGATATAAGCGTCGACGGATAAGTGTTTTTCCCTGTGACAGAGGAAACCATATCAAATAACTGCCAGCCGGAAATATTCCGTTCCGGCAGAGTATCCATTATTTTATACAGCGTCCCTGTTATAGTCATACCGTTTTACCTCTTTTCCGGATAATACAGCATAATCAATTTCTTTCGCGCATCCTATCGAATTTGAAAATCCCGGAAGCAGGAACACTTTTTTGCTTGCGTCAATCATCGCGCATGTTATCGGCATGTAATAATCGTGTGGCATTCCTTCGGGGAGCAAGGCTGGATTGAGTACTATGTACCCCATAGATTCGAGCCGTTCCTGTGCGGAATTGAATTTCTCACGATAATCTTCAACGCCTGTTATCGGGCCGCAGATAAAAACAATTTCCTTTCCGTTTCCTTCGTAAGTAACCATACTTTCACCTCGCGTTAATTATTCTCCGTGCATAGGCGCATGATTTATCATTCCGGTGACTGCCGCAGTTGTAAAAAATAAGTGCTTCGTACCAGCTTCCTTTCCATTTGTGCAGCCATGACAGATACCGGAGAGCAACAGTTGCGTTATCGTATGCATTATCTATGTTAAATTCCTGCTTGGGTTTATCCCAGAATTTATCAAGCAGCCAGTTCAGATTTTCCGGGTTTTCATAAATCTGGAACAACCCCCGACTGCAATATCCGTTTATCTCCCGGCTTTTTGCATCTTCTTTTCCGCCGGATTCTTCCTGCATAAGTGCACGGACAACAGACCGGGGGACACCTGATTTATCACCGATTTGATAGATTTTAGTCATGTCATAAGCATAACACGCACTGCAGAGGAAAAGAACAAAAGATACCCAGAATAACTTTTTTCTCATAAATACACCGCCAATAATAGAATTACAATCATTATACCACATCCGATAAAAAACTGCTTATTTGTCATACATGCCCCTTTGATATAAAAGTAATAACCCAACACCAGCTATCAAGAAATTCGTTTTCGTCCTTATCCCTGTCACCGTATTTGTCTACCATGTATCCCCAAAAGCGAGAACGTGCTTTGCATCCATTTTGAACAAAGCCTTCTGCAAGAGCTTCTTCTTCTGTTATATCTTTTATTTTCTGGACACTGATACTGGTAACGTCAAGCCAGATGCGCGCATACTTTTCTGGCATATGAATAGACGGATTCCATTTCATAATTCCACCGTCATCAATCCACAATTTATTTTCATTTCCTGCAAAATAAACAGGTTTCCAAGAATCAGTTTTTCTATCATATGATTCCTGCCACGTTTCACGCACGTATATTTTATCCTCTATACTAACAGGAGGTTTCGCATAAATTGCGCGCTGATGATTCCATACATCATCTTCAGTCGGGACGATTGCGGCACTTCCGATTTCTTTTTTACAGGTCGAATCAGTAATCCAGCCAGCCCATTTATAACCAGATGCAGGAAACTTTTTTATCAGCCGTCTTGTTTGAGTTTTTCTACCGTCGATAATTGCACGTACCATGTCCGTGCTGAATAACATTCCTACTTCTTTCATTTTTACCTCTCAATAAAAATCGCTGTCACATTTTTCGGGATCCACACTGTTCGTCCCGCTGTATCCGCAACGTTTCTGCCACCCGAACCGATGATGATAACAATCGATACACAGATGCTCTTCTTTTCGCGTACCAGCAATCAAAGACGAGACAATCAGCCCATTGTCAATCATTTCTTTTCCACAATCAGAACATTTTATGCTCACGGCGGTATTCGTGTTATTCATTTTTATCCCCTGTGTTTGGCATAACAAGAATTATCCAATCGTGACTTTCGCAATCTGACACACTGCTTTTAGGTATACCGAAAGACAATTCACCAAGCCAAAACGTTCCACTAAGTATAGGCTTTTCTTTATATAAAAATAGACTACCATTTTTGTCTTTTGCAAACGGTTTTCCGAAAAAATCTGATATCTCCTGCATGGTATGTATCTTCGGTTTTGGTGCAATATATTCTTTTAATCCCCATGCAGCAAATGATATTGGGCAGCTCCCACCGCGGTTACATTCATCACGCGCCAAGCAGGTGGCACATTTGGGACCTTCTTTTTCCCATTTAATCAGTTCATCTTTGTAATACTCAAAGTTATTCATTATTCATTTCCTCCATGCAATCCATTGTAATACAATTACTTGCGTTTGTCAACAACTTGACAAAAATAAATATATGAACGAAACTGTTGCAAATGGAACCGAAGAGTTACAAATGCCGATTTATACAACCCGGATTAATCTCTTACGATGATAAAGATCAGGGTACTGTCCTTGTGGGAAAGCCCGCTTTGGATAGTATGGCGCCGACTTTTAGAAATTGTCCTGTTATTTTTATTCCGAACGAACATGATGGCTCGGATAAAACAAACAGTTTTAACTTTTCTGATTTGTCGGCCAATCCTGCATCGGGTCTTGTGACGGGAATACCTTACTGGGGTGATGATGGATGGCAGTATGTGGAATTTACAGTATGGGACGAAGATGCAATTAACGCAATCGACCAAAAAGGATTTTCTGTTTCGTGTGCTTATGAAGTGGACGAAGATAAAGAGGGCGGAGAATGGCATCAGATACCGTATGATTCAGAAGTCGTGAACGGACACTATCTGCATATGGCGATAGTAGCACGTCCCCGATATGAAGGAAGTCAGATTTATGCAAACAGTAAAGGAGGGCATGGAATAATGGCCTTATTTGGGATGAAAAAGAAAAACGCAGCTCCGGCGGCAGCCCCTGCAGCGGATAAAAAACCTGCACAGCCTGCTGCAGTTGCGCCACAGCACGCAGAACCGGATGCAGACAATAAGCCTGTTATGGTTAATGCCGAAACAACAGTTGCGATGGAGGACGGAACAAAAGTACCGCTGTACGAACTTGTCGAAGCATATCAGATGAAACAGGGTGATGGCAGCCTCCCGCAGGAATTGCAGGATGATGATATGATAAGTATGCCTGATGGAACACAAGTATCCGTTGCTGATCTCAAAGCAAAATACAGCGAAATGAACGGCGATGGAGAAGAAGAAGCCGGGGAGGAAGGCGGAGAAGTAGAGGAAAATGCCGTTACTGATACAACCGACCCGAAGGGCGAAGATGATCCGAACAAAAAAACGGTCACAAACTCTGCTCCTGCAAAGCGCGTTGTAAATCAGTCACTCAAAAACTCGGCAAAAAATGCGGAAGGCACAAGTCCGCTTGAGGGAATTGATACACAGTCTACACGGCTTGAGCGCGGAAAAAAGCTCTACAGCTCTTTTGTGGCGAATGGAAATGGAGGGAAATAACACATGGCGACAAATTATCAGAGTATAAACAGTTTCAAACAGGGAAAAGCGGTAGGCGACCTTGACTTGAGTTTTTTCGGCGGTGAACATGTTATTTCCTGCCGATACAATCCCGATGATACCAGTACCAACAGACTGGTTGCCGGAGAGACGGTAAAAATTACTGATCTCGGATCAAGTGATGTTATCGGGCCGCCGATTATCACAAAACGCACTGCCGACACCGATACTATTTTCGGCGTTGTAAAACGCAACCTGAAACAGGCTGAATTCAAGCCGGGCGAGATTGTAGAGATTGCGGTAAAAGATGCCGTTATCAATCTGGTTGCATCTGCCGCATTGAATCGCGGCGCGAAAGTTTCCGGCGTATATGGTACACCGGGAAGTGTGCAGGCTGTTGGAACAAAAGCATATCTCGGATACCTGCTTGATAAAGCGGCACAGGGTGACATTGTGCGCGTCATGGTGGAAGCTGACGCAGTAACTGCCGGCGCATAAAAAAAGGAGAATAAACAGAACATGGCTAAACAGACAATACGCGGAATGAGACTGTTCAATTCCGCAGGTGACGTTGATATCACAAGCAGCGGATTTAAATTTCTCATTGATTCAATGAGTTTTATTCGCGCAAAAGTTATCAAACAGAGATTTTTTGAAATTATGCCGGGCGATTACATGCCCGTTGATGTCGGTGAAGCAGCATGGAAATCAGAAATAGTCCAGAATCTTGAATTTCAGGAAGGCGGAAATTTCGAGGACGGCTTCGTAAATCAGGGCGGTTCCCGTATTCCGCAGACAAGTGTCGCTCTCGGACAGATCCGTATGCCCGTCAAGACATGGCGTAAAAAATGCTCGTGGAACATAGCGGAAATTGCAGAGGCCGCTAATGTCGGAAACTGGGATGTCGTCGAAGGGAAAATGGCATCGCTCAAAAAGAACTGGGACCTCGGTATTCAGGCTGCATCTTTCAATGGGCTGAATATTGATACCAGTCTGACGGGACTTATCACCAATGCCGACGTAACTATTAATACGACACTCGTTCCGAAGAAAATCAGTTCTATGGATGATACGGAATTTCAGACATTCGTCGGGAATGTGCTCGCTACATATGCCCTGAACACAAATTACACCCGTATGTTCCCCGATGTGTTTATGATTCCTGCTGCTGATTATCTCGGATTCGGTTCTGCCGCAAGCTCCTTGTATCCGAATATCACCAAAAAAGCATACCTTGAGCAGGTGTTTAAGGATCAGGCAGGAAAAGAAATCAAGATTGTACCGATGGTCTACTGCCAGAGTGCATACAATCCCGAAGGTAAAGACAGATACGTTCTGTACCGCAATGATCCTGAAACGCTCAAAATGTCTATTCCGGTTGATTTCACCATGAATCAGGCATACACACTGAACGGATTTGATTTTGAGCAGCTTGCTTATGGTCAGGTATCGGGTGTAATGGTTTCACATCCGCGCGAAATGCTTTACTGTGACTTGACACCGACGACTTAATAATAAAGCCCGGATGAAAAGTCCGGGCTTTTTGTTGTTACAGATCCGTCATTGGCATGATTACAGCCTGTTTGTTCCCAGACGTAAACTCAACCGCTTTCAATGCACCTTCAAAAAATTTCACATCCCATGTAAATTTTCCTAATTCATACAGATAATCAGGATTTATTGATTCTTTTTCTTTTAATTTTCTTGAAAAAGACACAATGCAGCGCAAATCACTTTTGCAAAATGAAATTCCCTCGATTGTATCGCGGACTTCTCCTGTAGGCATAACTTTCCTATAATTCGGAAACTTGCCATGATTAATAATTCCGGAATTATCATCACAATGTGCAAAAATTATTTCTTTTGCAGTATTGACAAGTACTTTATAGGTTCCCTCTTTTATGCCGAAATCATCTTCATTTACAGGCCGCAGTAAATGTATTCGGCGTCCATCAGTTGCGGCCATAACAAGATGGTCATTTTCTTTTTCGCATAAAACAAATGTCATAAAATATCTGTTTTCGTCTCTGCTGATTGCATTTGCCAGAAATTTGAAGTCAGAAAAATAAAGTGGCATCTGTTCTTTTTCTACAACAAAAAAATCATCATATCCTTTCATTTTCTTCCCCTTGCCGCTCTCAGTATGGCGCGAATTTTCGTTGCTTTGTCTGCATCTGTTTCAGACAGATACATTTTCTGTAAAAATTGATACATTACCGGGGCCGATGCAGACAGATACAGGCAGTCCTGAAACTCTCGCTCCGTGAGGCTCCCGACGTTTTTCTCAACAAGCAGGATACTTTTTTCCCTTTTAGGAATAAAATCATACTGCAGGTCTTTCGATTTTCCGCTTGTATGTACTGTTGTAAAATCGGAAGGACCATCTTTTATTCTTTCTCCGATTTCCCACGGTTCTTTAGCTTTTTTTGACATTGACATTGTTTTCCTCCGCTTCGCAGATAATCGTATTGTGATATGCTCCATTTCCCTTATAGCAGGGACAATGAGAACACTCGATGCTGCCGACCATAATGTAACCGCTATGCCCGTTACATTTACCTGCAGGGCATATTGTTATACTTATCGGCATCGTTTCAAATTTCAACATTCCTGAACCTCCGTTACGTTGATTATGTTACCATACAGTGTATTACATGTCAAGTTAAAAGTGCATTTTTGAACAGATTTATTTGTTCAGGCAGCTCAACAGGATTGATATACGATTCCCTGTATTTTCCGTCTGGAGTTACATACAGATCCATAAGCCTGTCAGGATTTGTTCTTTTTCCATCAGGCAGAAATCCAACTGCATATGCCGCAAGCTGTATCATATGCCATTTTATTTTCCCGCCTGTTTTCAGGTCAACAAGAACACGTTTCCCGTTTATTTCTGCAAGAATATCAAATTTACCTGCATATTCGTGACCGTCAATATTTCCGTAGACAATCGTTTCTGACAGAATTACGTATACATGTTTTTCCTGCATCCATTTTGCAAAAGCATTGACATATTCCAGCGATTCAAGGATACGGCCTGTTTTGTCTGTCCGGATGCCGTCTGTATATCGTCTGCACAGTTCATGTACCGCAGTTCCCCGGTCCCGTGATTCTGATGTAAAATATCTGTCGTCAATGTATCCTGCATTTTTCAATATCTGCGTTACGGACGGGATAATCCTGTCTGTAACAGAATATTCGTGACATTCGGGATTGAATTTAATAAAGTTTTCCATGTTTGTATGGCCTACCTTTATTATATAACATTTTAGCCTGAATATGTTTATCAAGATCAATATTACAATATCCTGCAAGATCACATATACGGATAATGGCATCAGCCAGTTCATCTTCAAACGTATCTTTTATTTTATCAACAAAAAATTCATAATTTAATCTACTGACAGAATCCATTAAAAAATGATCTAAATCATTTTTGTTTGTGTGATAGTTTTTCCTGTCAGCTTCGCAAGCCTCTGAAATTTCTGTGACTATAAGCATAAGTAATGATGAAATTTCTGGTTTTCCTTCATAAAATCCTTTGTTTTCAGCATTTTCATGAGCCTTTTTAATTAATTCATTAATTTCCATATTTTGCCACCAGTTTTTTGTACATGGATAACCACAATGCACACATTTCGTATTTACCGTTATGACGGCACCGTGCTGCCGCCTGCAGTAAGAGTCCTTTTTTCTTGCCTATATTTTCGGAATTGGTTGATAGGGCAATGATTTTATTTTCGTTCATAAAAAACCTTACCTGCCATTTCTGGCAGGATTTTTATTACAGTTCGTCAAATTCTTTTTGGAGCTTTTCTAATTCTGATTCTTTGAAAGAAATCATTATCGTCATTACCGTGTTGAATGTAACTTGATCAATATCAGCAAATTTATTATTAAAACTGATATTAAATTTTGTTGACGTTTTTTTATAATCTTTCATGTCGGAAAGTTCATTCGATACTGATTTTATTTTATCAAGAATTTTCTGACCTTTTTCACAATCTTCCTTTTTCATATTTTCCTCGCTTGCAAAGTTTCTTTTACAACTTTTACGCCGGGGATACTGTCAGAACCTTTTGTGCCTCGCGCCCATGCATTGAGCGCAGTCATATTAGGCATGAGATATGCCGAAGATGACTTGCCCTCGAATACTGCCCGAATCAGGTCAGGCATGGATACCACTTCCGCGGAGTATTGTTTCCGATACGAAATTCCCTCCTGCTTTTCAAATTTCGGTACTTCAACTTTTTGGACTACAACAGGAGTTTCAAGAATAGCATCAGCAGCGGCCGTCATACCTGATTTTTCAAGCGCTTCTGCTGCCACCAGTGCTGCGTCTTCTGCTGCTTTTCTCGCTGCGTCTTCTGCCGCTTTTTGCTCTGCACTGATGCGCGCCTGTTCAGCGGCGTACCATGCCGATGTTTTCCGGCTTATGGTTTTAACCACATAATCAAGTGGTTCATCAATCTTTTTCCCCTGCGCAATTGTTGTCGCGCGCTGCTTTTTGCTCGCATCATCAATCGGGTCAAACCATTCGTGAAAAGCTCTTTTCGCTTCCCGTGCCTTTTTGTCAACGGCAAGAGCAGCGTCATACTCTTCTTTGTTTGTCACCACAACCGTATCAGCCTGTATTTTAAGCAGAGCTGCCGCCTGTTCCGATTCCTGCTCTTTGGCAGATGATTTTGTCATTTCGTTCATTTGTGAACCTCCATACCGGTATTATAATACAATGTATTGTTTTGTCAACAGCAAAGTGCATAAAATATCCCCGAATTAACGGGGATAATGCATTTTATTTTTTTGCTATTTTGATTTTGTTCAAAAGCGACTGCAATTTTTCAGGGTCTTCCTCTCCTGATTCAAGCATCGCCTGTGCTTCCCGTAATGCGGTTTGCGGCAGGGTTTCGTCCCTCGAATATTCTTCCAGTTTTACAATCATTTCCTCAACAGATAAAGGCGTTTCGAGGGAAAATCCGTCGTTGAGCGCGTTTTCTGCCGACGGTTCAGAAAGTTTTTCTGCCGTCTTTACGACGCTTTCAGGTTCTTTTTCAGGAGTTACATTTCGTAATTCACCAAGATCGCTTGATTCCTCGACAGTCTGCATCCCGTTGAGAATTTCAGGTTTGTACAGCCTGCCGAAAAAAGCCGCTGCACGGTACCGTAGCATAAGTTCGGGCATGGTCTGCCATTTGCTTCCATTTTTTCCGTACCAGCCTTCTTTTATCGCCATTTCGATAGACACAGGCGGACCGACAAGTACGTCCCCGGAAGCCTTGTCATTTGCTTTTGCAGTACAGACGATATTGTCCATCTGCTTCCCGGCGAAAGATACTTTACCGTCAGTTTTCAAATCAAATCTTAACGGTGAAAAATCGCCGCAGGTGTTTATTGCCGAAATGATAAACGTACTTGACCAGCTCGGCCGTCCCTGAATGATGTACAGATTCTGCATTACCATGAGTTCATTTGCTCCAATCGCCCTTGCAAGATTTAGAGCAATGACGGTATTTGCGAGTGCCGTCGGAGTGTTGCCCTGATATATTTTTGGAACAAGCTCCGATGCAGTGTACAATTTTGCTTTTCTCTGAATAATCTCAAATTCTGATTCAGAAACAGATTTTACAACTTCATTACTCATATTCTTTTTTCTCCTTATAATGCTTATAATACGGTAAATGCGTTAGATGATACGTACCGCAGTAAGTGCAAAAATATTTCCGCTTTGGTATATTTTTTGCACTGTATTTTATTTTTGCTTTGCGCCCATCTTTATTAATATATGTCATTCCTCGGTGCAATCTATTTATAATTTCACTCGCTTCCCGTTCGGAATAACATATTTTACCCGTTTCAGGACAAATTTCTGTCTTTTTCTTTTCATCCTCCATTATAGATTCTCCCTGAAAATGATATCGGGATGCCAGAAAAGAAGCATCTTTTTCTTTATTCGGTACTCTTTATTCTTTCTGGTGGCAGGGCTTTTTGTATCCTCGACGATATATTTCCCGTTTTCGTAGTATGTTGCATCGGCAAAATATTCTATTTTCCTGTACTTTTTACCGTCGTGAATAAAATCGGATTGCAGCAGAAATGGTATCTGAAACTTCAGGTCGGATATTATTCCTGCTTTTTCCATTATCTTCAGTTCACTTGCTCTTACTGCTTCCTTTCTGCTGTCGTACACGATGCCGTCAATTTCCGTCTTGACGGCGTGATACTTATTTTGACTTCGATAATGCATCGTTGTCTTTTTCCATCAGTTCGCGGATATGGTCGGATTTATTTCCTTCTTTGATATTCGAGAAATACTCTTTTTTGAACGATTCCGTGCACAGTATATCAATTCTGACATACATCTTTTCTTCATTTTCTTTTTTCATGCTTTTTCTTAGCCTCCTGTTATTGCATTGTATCACAATGTTATAATCAATGCAATACATTTTTACAGCATTGACGTATTTAATAAAGGATTGTAAAATATAGTATATGGTACAATTACAGATAACGATAAAAGCAAAAAAAGACGTTGAAACATTCGCCGATATTAATACGTCCGTTTTATATGATAAGGACGGATGCACAGATGAAGAGAAAGGTATAGCAGACAGTTTGAATATAATGGTAGTTGAATATCTTAAAAATATCATTTCCGATATAAACAGCAAAAATAAGGAAGTAAAACATGGCTGAAAATTTAACGACTGATAACATTAAATATATCAGCGCGCTTGACTTCAAGCTTCCGTCGGCGTCTGATCTGGGTATGTTCTGGGATACGGCGTCGTCCGTGCTGAATAAATATTATGCAGGACTTAACCGGGGAGTTGTGGCAAATACCGCAGTATTATCAGCTCTTTCAACTGATGTGATAACTTCTCTTCCCCATGTAGGTGATTTTGCCGTTTTTGGCGCGTCGGCTGCAAATGTGCCGGATGCAAATACCTACTATATTACCTGTATAGGCGGAGGATTTTCGGCAATTGGAGCAAGATACCTCGCCTTCCGAACAGGCGGCTATGTATATTTCGGGTATATCGCTACTGCCGGAACGATTACATGGATACCACTATCGCTGGGCTCTAACAATATATCAACAAGCGCATCATTAATGATGGGACTAAAACCCCGTAATCTTCAGGAACTTGGCGGATATTCAACACCTCAAGCCACTGCTGAAGCGATAAAAGCCATGACGTCGGCCGGGAATTTTGACCAGTTAAGGCTGGGCGATTATATTAATTTTACGAACGGACTGACAGTCGACGGAACGTCCTATCCATGGAGTAGCTCGTATGAAAATTTAAAACTTCGAATAATCGGTTTTGATCACTATTACAGGGTCCGCGCAAATATCGATGTCACAACACATCACGCGGTATGGGATTTTGCAAACGTCGTTCTGCAGCACCGCATGAACTCCACTGACACGAATACCGGCGGATATGCAGCCAGCGAAATGTATACCTTTTTGTCTGGAGTATTCGCAACAGGAATTACTGCCATGCTGGGATTTGCACCAATAAGTATAAACCGTCTGGTGTCAACTCACGGTAGCAGTTACTGGTTGACCGAAGGTGTTTTTTTACCGACTTTACTTGAAATATTTGGTACTCACGGATTTTACGCAAATGGCGGAAATACGGGATATCACGGAGGATCCTCTATGCAATATCCGCTTTATGTACTAAATCCATCTGTGCGGATAAAAAAATACAACGGCACTCGATGGTGGTGGTGGTTATCGGATGATCGATCCGATAATATTACGGACTTCGCGAGCGCCCCCAACAGCGGCGATTCCGACTACACCGATGTGGCGAGCAATGCGTCCGGTGGGGTCGCCCCTGCTTTGTGTTTCTGACATTTTTTATAGGAGGCAATTATGATTTATGTGTTTAAAAAAGGCGAGCAAGTTGTATGGCATACAAGTTTAGATGCAGCGAAAGAAATGGACGGAGTTACCCAACCGGACACGACTGTTTCAGAAAGCGACTTTTATGCAGCAGGCGGATTGATCAGATTAATAGACGGGGAAATAGTTATCGGAAAAACCGATGCCGAAAAATTAGCTGAAGCACAACAAACCGTAAGGGACAAACGGAACAGGCTGCTTGAAAAAACAGTTGATCCGATGCAAAAAGTACTTGTGTGGAACAGTATGTCAGAAGAGGAACAGAAAAAATGGACTGCATACAGACAGGCATTGCTTGACGTGCCGGAACAGAAGATATTCAAAACCAAACCTGAAAAAGTTGTATGGCCGGATATTCCGGAATAAATAGGAGGATTAAATAATGGGGGACAAAATTATGGCGGCACTAAAAAGTACTACGGCAAAAATCATTTATGTTATTGCAGGAATATTGTTTATATCAATATTCTCAAGCTGGACGACACAGAAAAACATCCAGTCAACAATGAGCGACTACGCAAATTATCAGTTTGCGGAATCGGTGAATTCTGTTCTTAACAAAGACGGCGGAGTAATCGACCAAATTCAGGATGTTAAAAAAATAACAGAGGACACTCAATGTGAAGTTATGAAGTCAAACTCTGCCATGTATGCAGACTGGTGCAATGATATTAATAAATATTATGCATGGTGCGACGGAAAACATGATGAAATGTTATCATCAGGCTATGCGGTGAAGATGTCTAATTACTGGGTTAATCTGCCGGAAAGTTACAAAACTGACATTGTTAAGGCACATTACACTTATGCATTTGATTATATCGGCAAGCACTGTAAGTGAGGTGACTAATGAAATGGCAGACAAATGAAGAACTTGGACCGTTTATTAACGAATGGGGATGCTTTTTCTGTTCAATACTTGAAAAGGTTGAAAAGTCAACCGGATGGCAGAAACATTTTTCAAATGAAAATGTCGTAGACATTTATGTTGCGTGTATGAATAAAACTTTTACATACAAAGACGGTACTATAAAACCGTGGATAAGTGCGGAGGTTTGGAAAGGCGGAAAGCCTTTTAATGGCTGCTTTGTTTGGAATGCCGAAGGTGTTTATAACTATGCCGCTGAATTGCTCGGCTCAAAATCTCGTTGTACAAAATACAGTGGACGCGTTTCTGAAAAATACATGCCAAAATCGGGAGAAGAAGAGTTGCTCTGTCTGATGCGTAAAGAATACGACGGAACGCATTTTACTGCTGGGACAGGTAGAGAATGTATTCCATGGAATGGAGAAATAGAATTTGATCCGATTGAGGGTGGCTCAAAATGCGCTCAGCTCGGATGGATTGACAGCAAGCGGATATTAACAATAGAGGTAGCATGTTAAATAAATTGAAAAGTCGAAAATTTCAAGTCTGGATTGTATGGCTCATTATTGCCATTGTTTCGCTGTTCAAAACAGATCTGCCGAAAGAAACAATTTTCCAGTATTTTGGTTTGGTGTCGATGCTGTACATCGGCGGAAATGTTGCACAAAAGGCAATTTTTAATAAAGGTAAGACAAATGACACACCGATACAATAAAATTGCATGGGTAGTGACGCTGATTTACCTGCCGCTGCTTGCTATTATCTGCGCTCTCATGCAGGGATGTGCAACAACCGGAACAGTTCCGCCAGAACTGATTGAGCAGTCAGCCGCGGTCGATACATCTATAAGTGACCTGCAGTCGCTACAGACTACAAGCGCCGAGTCGGTACAGGCGGTCACTGATACGACGAACGCAATAGAGCAGACAGCAGTTACCGTTGACAATCCCGTACTTACAAAACAGGTTGCAACACTGAAAATACAGGTTAAAACACTATCAGACAGTCTGAAAGCAGAACGTGACAAAACTTCGCAGATACAGTCTGATTATTCAACTTATAAAGTTTCTTCAGGTACAACAATTGCAGACCAATCTTCACTGCTTATTAAAAAGGATGCTCAGATTGCGTCAAAAAACAAATGGATTGCTGTACTTGCAATCATTCTGTTTGTACATCTGCTGCTTGACGC
>Ga0172381_10004372_pt1 | contig 14650 bp, 13 predicted proteins | sample Leawel6488metaG_FD_119754 | JGI IMG/M metagenome (GOLD analysis project Ga0172381, IMG submission 119754) | Leachate microbial communities from a municipal landfill in Southern Ontario, Canada - Leachate well 64-88 metaG | ecosystem: Engineered > Solid waste > Landfill > Unclassified | place...
GTCAATGAACGAATAGATCTGGCGGTAGAACCCTCACGGCCGATAATACGACCCATGTCTTCCGGATTCACCTTAAGATTTAAGAGAACGCCCATTTCATCCACAGTTCTGGTAACTTTCACATCCTCAGGATGTTCAACCAAAGCCTGAATGATAAACTCAAGAAATTCCTGATCTGAAGCTTGTTTAGTAGCCATGTTTTCATTCTCTTCTAGTAGTGCGACCTTAACAACTGAAATGAATATTTTTAATTCACTACTGTATATTTCTATTATAATCAAATAAATCCAAAAGTCAATCCCGCACCTTTTGTGAATTTAATCGCCTCGTTTTTAACGAGGCGATTCGGTAATAAAATTATTCACAAAAGGTGCGAGATCAATCATAAAATAAAAGACGCTTACAAATATAAGCGTCTTTAAAAAACAATTATTTATGAGTTACTTCTCCGGCGATATCTTGCAAATCCAAAATATCATTATACTGTTGATCTCTTAACCCCAACACTGGAATATGCATGCCATCTTTCGTAAACGGCCTACGCTCTCCAGGTTTTATATCCATAATAATACGGGCGAAAGCAACGACATCTTTTACGATATTTTCCCTACCCCTCGCTATCTGCCATTTTCCATCACGAAAAATCCAAAATTCTACATTTTTATGAGCTTCCTCAAGAAAAATAATCCTTTCTTTCTGTATAACTTCTTCGAGAGGATTCTTATTTACTAGAATAAAATTCGCCATTTCCTTAGCAATAACTCTATAGCATGAAATCTGTTTAATTTCACATTGCTTAAAATTAGAACATGGTATTAGCCCAATTCTTTGAGCATCTATTATAGTTTGCATGTTTTTATTAGTAAAATCATCAAAACAAGGGCTTCCGTTTTCAATCAATTCTCTTTGTCTCATTTTCATTTCCTCCTTTTTAAGATGCCAATTATATATTAATCTGTATTCATCACTTGTCAATGTCTAATACTGAACTGACAGCCGCAATATTTTTGATGATAAAATTCCATTTTTCTTGCTAATTCTCTATTTTTATTCCAAACTTCCTTTTTCTCTTGTTCTAACTCTGTTGATTTCAAAAAGTGAATACCGAGTTCTTTGGCAATTTTTTCTCCCAATTCGTCAGTGATTTTTTCATCTTTATATGGGCTCATAGCCAAAGTGGTAGTAAAATATTCAAACCCCTTATCCTTAGCTAATTGCACAGTTTTTTCTAAACGCATAGCAAAACAAACCGGACATCTTTCCCCGCCTTCCGGCTCATTTTCCAATCCCTTAACTCTTTCCAGCCAATTTTTATCATCATATTCCCCTTCCACAAACTCCATTTCGTAAACTTCCGCTAATTTTTTAACGCTAGCTAAACGTTTTTCATATTCTTCTTTGGGATAAATATTAGGATTGTAAAAATAAATCAAAACCTCGCTAAACTGATTTTTTAACAATTCACATAAATATGCCCCGCAAACCGCACAACAAGTATGCAAAACTATTTTAGATTTTTCCTTTTTTGATTCCATTTCTTATTTTCTCCATTAAATCCAAATAAAATTTAATATTGTGAATGGTGGCTAAACGATAATAAAGCATTTCCTTAGTTTTATATAAGTGATGTAAATAAGCGCGAGTAAAATTATTGCATGCATAACAATCACAATTTTTATCTAATGGCTGAAAATCATTAGCATATTTACCTTTAGATATGGCGATAGTATCATAAAACCTCCCTTTCAAACTGTCATTTTTCCAAATAAATAAATCTCCGTGCCGCGCATGCCGAGTAGGAATTACACAATCAAACATATCCACACCTCTTTCCACTGCTTCTACAATTTGTTCCGGATAACCAACACCCATTAAATAATGCGGCTTATCTTGTGGTAATTTATCTTTTAAAAAATCCAAAATCTTATACATTTCTTTAGTCGGCTCTCCTACCGCCAATCCACCAATAGCATATCCATCCCAGCCCGAGGCTGGTCCGCCTTGGGCGGAAAATCCAGCTTTCAATAAACTTCTCAAACTTTCCTCCCTCAAGTCCTTAAATATTCCTCCTTGAATTATACAAAACAATAATTGGGATTTATTATTCTCATTGGCTATTTTACATTTTTCTGCCCACTCACTTGTCCTTTCCATTGCTTCTTTTACTTTTTTCTTGTTGGCGCCATAACCCGCACATTCATCTAAACACATCATAATATCGGAACCGAGATTTTTTTGAATGGCGATAGCTTTCCCCGGGGTTAAGAATATTTTCTTCCCATCTATTTCCGAACGAAATTCTACTCCCTGATCTGATATTTTTCTAAACTTGGAAAGTGAAAAAACCTGATAACCACCAGAATCAGTTAAAATCGGCCCAGACCATTTCATAAATTTATGTAAACCGCCGACTTTCTTTATAATTTCATCACCTGGTCGTAAAAACAAATGATAAGTATTGGATAAAATTATTTCCGCTCCCAATTCCTTCACTTCATCAGCAGTTAAACTTTTTATGGCTGCTCTGGTGGCGATAGGCATAAAAAATGGCGTATTAATAACACCATGTTTAGTGGTTAATTTCCCAACGCGAGCGTATGATTTTTTAGATTTTTTTGTTACTTTAAACATATTTTTAAAAATTCTAAATTCTGATCCGCCTCCGCCAGTGAGCGAATGGCGGATCAATAACCAAAATAATAACTACTGAAATATAAAATATTTGATTATTGATTATTAAAATTTGGTTATTGCTTATAATTTTAAATTATAAGCATGGCATCACCAAAACTATAAAAACGATATTTTTTCTTTATGGCTTCCTGATATGCTTTTTTAATTAACTCCTGACTTGCTAAAGCAGAAACCAACATTAAAAGAGTTGATTTGGGTAAATGAAAATTAGTAATTAAACCGTCAACAAATTTAAATTTATAACTGGGATAAATGAAAATATTAGTAAATTTTGCCCCTGCTTTGATTCTGCCTTTTTTATCACAAAATGATTCCAAGGCCCTACAAGCAGTTGTACCCACGCTAATAATTCTTTGTTTATTCTTCTTATATTGATTTAATCTTTTAGCAGTGGCTTTGTCAATCATAGCCCACTCCGAATGCATTTGATGCTTTTTTATATTTTCTTCTTTAACCGGCTGAAAAGTACCTAAGCCAACATGCAAAGTCACGTATTCCATTTTAACTCCCTGCTTTTGTAATTGCTTTAATAATTTAGCCGTAAAATGAAACCCAGCTGTGGGCGCTGCCACTGAGCCAAAATATTTAGCAAAAATTGTTTGATATTCTTTTTGTAATTTATTTTTCTTATCTGGAAATTTAATATAAGGCGGAATGGGTGTTTGTCCTATTTGAAAAATGATTTTTTCTAATTCTTTTCCACCCTTATTAAATTTAATGATTCTTTCTTGCCCTAGAACTTTGATAATTTCCCCCTTCAATCTCTTATCAAAAATAATTTCTTGCCCCTGATTTAACCTTGGACCACCAATAACAACCCATTCATTATTCCATGTATAATTCTTTAAATCCCTAACATTGGGTTGGATTAAAAAAACCTCTACCCTCCCGCCTGTTTCAAGTTTTTTTCCTATTAATCGTGCTGGAATAACCTTAGTATTATTCAAAACCAAAACATCGCCCCCCCTGAGAAATGACCCGATTTCATAAAAATGATGATGACTGATTTTCCTGGTTTTCTTATCCAATATTAATAACCGTGAATAATCCCTAGGATAAACCGGTTTTTGCGCGATTAATTCTTTTGGTAAATTATAATCAAAATCTTTAAGTTTCATTATAGTAATTATAACCAATACCTTATAAAAAATTCAATTCATCCGCCAGCTGGCGGATGAATTGAATTGTAGTTCAATAATATCAAAATAATTTACTGACTAATCAAAACTAATTTATCTCCTGTTTTTATTTCCACTCCGCTGTCAACACTAAAACCAGCTTCTTTTCCTTCTTCTACTTCTTTCATGTCTTTTTTCATTACTTGAATATTAGTAATTTTACCCATTCCTAACTCCTCTTCTCCGCGTACAATCTTAAATTGATTACCTCTAACAAATTTACCTTTAATTACCTTTCCTCCAACCACCTGACTGTCTTTTCTTTTACTAAAGCAAGCTAAGACTTGCAATTCTCCCTCCTTCTTCTCTTTTTCATTAGCTATGATTTTATCAATTTCTTCTTTAAAGAATTTCTCTACTTCATAAATAATATCAAAAAGAAAATACTTTATCTTCTTGTTTTGAGCAGTGCTTTCTAAATCATTGGGCACCTTAACGCGAAAACCCAAAATCCATGATTTAGTAGCTTGAGCATTTTGAAGATCTGAAGAATTAATATCGCCAATACCAGCATCAATAATCTGCAAACTTCTTTCTCCCATATCTATTTTACTAATAATTTTCTGCAAAGCCTCTAAAGAACCGGCTACATCAACTTTAATAATTAAATTAATATTTTTTTCGTCGTCAGCGAGATTCTTTTTATTATTTTTAAAATCAGCTTCTTTTTCCTCTTTAACCAGATCTTCGATTAAATCTCCAACCACAAATTGTTCACCTACTTTAGGCAACTCTTTAAAACCAAAAACTAAAACCGGCTCTGAAAAGGTAGCCTTAGTTATTTTTCTGCCCTTACAATCTTCCATCATTTTCACTTTCCCCCTAGCACTAGCAGTACCAATTTCATCACCTACTTTCAAAGTACCATTTTTAATAATTAAAGAAACGATAGCTCCTTTGCGATTATCCATTTTCGCTTCAATTACTACTCCAGAAGCAGAAGTGTTTTCATCAGCTTTTAATTCTTCCATGTCGGCCATTAATAATATCATTTCCAATAATTCCTCAATATTTTTATTTTCCTTAGCAGAAATCAAGACAAAGGGCACGTGTCCACCCCAACCCTCCAAATAAACTCCCAACTCAGCTAATTGTTGTTTTACTTTATCAGGATTAGCTTCTGGTTTATCAATTTTATTAATAGCCACGAAAAATGGTGTTTTAGAATCTAAAATAGTTTTTAAAGCTTCCTTAGTTTGTGCTTTCACACCCTCATCAGCCGCCACGACTAAAATCGCTACATCACCAATTTGTGCTCCTTGTTCACGCATGTGTGAAAAGGCTTCATGACCGGGTGTATCAATAAAAGTAATCCGACGTTTATTAAATTCCGGATTTTTTTCACTATAAAAAGTTATTTCATAAGCGCCAACGTGTTGAGTAATTCCACCTGATTCTCTGTCAATAATATTGCTCTTTCTGATAGCATCTAAGAGTTTAGTTTTACCGTGATCAATGTGCCCCATTACCACCACAATCGGCGGTCGCACTATTAAGTTTTTATCATTAGCAGATGTCATACCAGGTAGTGAAATTTCAAATAATATATAACCAATACTTAAAATACACTAAAAATATTTTATCTAGACTTTATACTTAATACCAGGCTGTTTTGGCGCCTTCGGCGCCTTTTGAAATTCTACTACCTGGCATAATTTAAGTTCCTTTATTCTACTACTAAAACTGTATTTTTGCAACAACTTGACAAAAACATTAATATTGATAAGATATTGATGGAATATTAAAAATTCGAGGAGGTATAATTATGAATGAAGATAGAATAAAAAAAGCACTCGATCTTTTAGGAGAAGAATGTCTTGAAAAAATTGACGATCTTTTAACTATACGGGCATCTTTTAATGTCTTGGTAGAAAGCTGCTTAAGCCATTATATTGAAAAAATGATTGAAGAATTAAATATTGGAAATATTGGAAGTATTTGGCTGTCACGATGGAATGCCGGCAAAGCCTTCTTGATACATTTTTCCCCCACTGAAGAAGAGCGAAAAAGAAAGGGTATAGCTTATCTGCAAAAACCCATTGGCATAGGAAAATTTTTAAGCAGAAAAATATTCTTCAATTATGAATCAAATCCTGAATATTTAAACCTAATAATTATCCCCGTTTTAAAAGAATTTTTTATAAAATTTGACTTCCATATCGTTGATTCTGAACAAAACTTAAATTAACCACCTAAAAGCCGTGTTTCACGAATGAAACACGGCTTTTTTATTTCTTTATCTATTTACTCTTAAAAATAATTTTATCAATTACACCATAACCCTTAGCTTCTTCAGCGCTCATATAGAAATCTCTATCAGTATCGCGCTCAATTTTCTCCAAAGATTGATTAGTATGTTCAGCTAAAATTTTATTAATTTTATCTTTAATTTTTATAATTTGTCTGGCAGTAATTTCAATTTCCGAAGCTTGCCCCTCAGCCCCACCCATAACTTGATGCATCATTATTTCTGCATTAGGCAAAGCAAATCTTTTTCCTTTAGCACCACAAGCTAATAAAACTGCCCCACCAGAAGCTGCTTGGCCAATGCAAATTGTAGAAACATCAGGTTTAATGTATTCCATAGTATCATAAATCGCCATAGCTGCCGTAACTGCACCACCAGGACTATTAATATAAATTTGAATATCTTTCTTTTCGTCCTCATGCTCTAAAAAAAGCAATTGCGCAATAATACTATTAGCTACTCCATCAGTAATTGGACCACCCAAAAAAATAATTCTCTCTTTTAACAAACGAGAATAAATGTCATAAGCTCTCTCACCATATTGAGATTTTTCAATTACGGTAGGAATTAAATTAAAAGATTCTTGTTCCATTTTTTCTTGTTTTCTCATTTACCCAGTGAAATAAGATTCGGGGATTTTGTATAATCACCCTTTTTCTTATTATCTAATATTCTGCACGACTAAATTTTTTATACTCACCCCGAATCTATTCTGCTAAAAGCAGAATATTTCATAGGGTTAAATTATAATGATTCTAATAGTTGAAAGACCTTTTCGTTGGTTAATCTTTCCTCAGTGTATCCCCAAAGAGCATCTCTGTCAATTTCCTTTTCTGCATCCTTAGCGGCTCCAAAACGCGCTAAAAAGCCCGCCATAGCCGCTTCCATTTCTTTATCAGAAGGATGACAATCTTCGCGTTTAGAAATTTCTTTTAAAATTAGCATACCATTTACTGTTTTTTCAGCTTCTTTTTTCAAATCTTTTTCAATGGATTCTTTATCCTTCTTGGCTCTTTTTAAATAATCTTCGAAAGAAAGACCAGCATCTTTAGCCATATGCTCTAATTCATGCATACGATAATGAACTTCGTTTTCCACTAAAATCTCTGGCAAATCGATTTTTGTTTCTGCTAATAATTTTTCCATCATTTGCACTCTAATTTTATCCCGTTCTTTAATTTCTTTTTCTGCTAATATGCCTTCCTCAATGGATTTCTCAAATTCCTGAACATTTTTAAACTTACCAATTCTTTTTACCCACTCATCATTTACTTCTGGTAATTTTCTTTCATTGACTTTTTTCATAATCACCTTAAAAAATAATTTTTTCCCACGTAAACTCTCATCCCAATAATCAGCCGGCGCTATAATTTCAAATTCTTTTTCACCATTAACATCCAATCCTTCAATAGCTTCTTCAAAGCCAGGTAAAAAATTACCTTCTCCAAGAATAAATTTTTCTTCTCCAGTGGCTTTTTCTAATTTTTTATCACCAGCTAAAGATTCCACGTCTATTTCTACCATATCCCCTTTCTTGGCCTTACGTTGAACTTCTACTAACTCCGCTCGTGATTTTTTTAACCACTCAATAGCTTTATTTATTTCTTCTTTTTTAATTTCCTGTTTTTTCTTAGATTTCAAAACATCCTTGGCAATTTTTTTATAATCAGGCAAATTAACTTCTGGTAATACAAAAAACTTTAATTTATAAACAAATTCGTTACCTGGGGCTAACTTAATAATTTCTGCATTAACCCTACCAATCGGCTCAATGCCTTCTTTTTCTAAAATTTCAGGATAAGTTTTATTAATAACAGAATTAGCCGTTTCATTATGAACGTCTTCTTCAACACCAGCACTAGTCAAAACATTACTTGGCGCTTTACCAGGACGAAAACCTTTTATTTGAATCCCTTCGGAAACCTTTCTTCTGGCTGCTTTCCAAAATGTTTCCATTTCTTCAGTGGTTACAAAGACTTCTAATTCCATTTCTGATTTGGGAAGTTTTTTTAAATTATGCTTCATTTTTAGAGGTATTTTCTTCTTCCGACTCTTTTGGTTTTTCTTCCACATCAGCTACCCCTCCTTCAACTTCTTTCTCTGGAGCAGCTTCACTACGTACATCTATTTTCCAACCCGTTAATCTAGCAGCTAAACGCACATTTTGTCCGCCTCGGCCGATAGCCAGAGACAACTGATCTTCCGGTACAAAAATCCGCGCTTCTCTCCTTGTAGAAACTTCCACACGAGAAACTTTAGCCGGAGAAACTGATTGTGCAATAAACTTTTCCGGATCTTCATCCCATTTAATAATATCTATTTTTTCTTGTCCCAATTCATTTAAAACCGCCATTACTCTGGTACCTTTTTGCCCCACACAAGAACCTACTGGGTCCACTCCCTCTACATTGGAACTCACGGCAATTTTTGTTCTACCACCAGCCTCACGAGCAATAGCCATAATTTTTACCGTACCGGCAGCAATTTCCGGAACTTCTAATTCAAAAAGTTTAGCTAAAAACTTCGGATGACTGCGAGATAAAACTATCATTGGCCCACGCATATCTTCTTGCACAGCGACAATAAAAAATTTCATACGTTCCCCAATTCTATAACGCTCACCTTGAACTGATTCATTATAAAACATCACGCCTTGAGTGCGTCCTAAATTAACAAAAACATTTCTTCTTTCAATGCGTTGAATTACACCGCTCACAATTTCCCCTTCTTTTTCTTTAAATTCTCCCATTACCGCACCTCTTTCAGCTTCTCTCAAGCGTTGTAAAATAACCTGCTTAGCAGTTTGAGCGGCAATTCTCCCAAATTCTTCACGAGATTCTAATGGAAAAACCACTTCTTCACCTATGATTACATCAGAATTAATTTTTTTGGCATCTTCAATCATAATATGTCTTTCTTCGTTAAAACGGATTTTTTTAGGTTCCCCATCTTCACCAATTAATTCTTCCTTTTCTTCTTCTTTCACAATTCTTCTTCTTTTCGGTTTTTCTTCCTCATCATCTTTTTTGACGCTCTTTGATCCCGACGCTTCTTCTTTTATCTCTTCAGCTTCTTCTTCTGTTTCCTCCTTCAACATACTTTGATCAACTACTGTTTTGACCTGCCAAAATTTAACCCCACCGGACTCTTCATCCATTTTAGCGCGGACTACTTCATTTTTTGTGCCATACTCTTTTTTATAAGCAGCGGCAATGGCTTGTTCAATAGTCTCTAAGACCTTTTCTTTGGCGATACCTTTTTCTTCGGCTATTTGAGCAATAGCGGAAGTAAAATCCTTAAAATTAAACATATTTATTTTATAACGACAAATCGACAATTTTACATTATTAAAGGCCCGCTGGAAGCGGACCTTTTACATCAAATCTAAATAACAGTATAGCAAATTAAAAATCTAATGTCAATAATAAAAAGAACCCTCAAACGTTTTTACAACGATCGAAGGTTCTTATCCACTAATTAGCGGACAAAAATCAAGATTTCAAAGAAACACAGAGACCAAGGTTATTTTCAAAACCATTATCTCCGTAATCACTAACATGCAAAGCATTCCTATATGAAGATCGGTGCTTAGGTGCATAGAAGCCAAGTTTTATGTGGTTACTATCTGAAGCTAAAGATGATGTGCGAACTGAAACATATTCAAATAGATATTCATGCGTAGCAAGAAAATGTCCAATAATAGCATAAACCATCACCCGAGTCGTAGGTATTTCTTCATTTTTATTAATAAGCGATTGCTGCTTTTGCCAATTCTTAAAAAATGAATCATCCACTGGAGTTTTACGAATCAACTGCCAACTTACATTACCATGCTCCTTAAGATAATAAAAATGTAGCCAATCATGGAGATAACCAAATTGAAAAAGTTGTCGTCTCACTTTCCCGTAAATTTCGTGTATTGAGAGCGGGAAAACAGCCACAAGAATGTGAGTATCCTTGCATTCTCTCAATATTTCCTCAGGAAAAGGAATTTTTGAGAGAATAGAAAGTTGTTCACTAGTAGGCTTGACTCCAAAATATTTAATAGCTTCCTCAATGCCAAAAAAATTATCACCCATAATCTTTTCTACCTTTCTGTAATAATATGAAACACTGTAAAATCCTTGCATTATATCCTCCTTTTTTCAATAATGAATTTAACATCCATTCTACTGCTAGTATTATTATACAACCCTAAAATTCAAAAGTCAAACCGCCACGTTAATAAATTAATATGGCGGTAAATTAAATGATAATTATTCTCCAATCGGTAAATTAATTGGCGGCTCACCTTTTTTCGCTTCAATTCTACGCAAGAATGGAGTTTCTACTGTCATAATCGGAAAATGATAAATAGTGGCTAATTCTTCAGTATTAAAAATTGATTTAATACCAGGATTAAATATTCTTAAACGATAAGCAACGTAAAGTAAACGTTTTTTCAAAAATTCTTTTTGTGGTTTAAAGGGATGTTCGGCCGAACAAGAACTGGGTTTATAAATTTTCAAAGCATTCAAATTCTGAGTGCTAAATTGCTGTAAAGCTCCCATGATACTATTGATATTCTGACGGTTAAATGTTTCTCTTCTGTCAATATATAAAAATCTGATAAATGATTCGAAACCAAGTTTAGCAGTTTTATTTTGAATAGATTCAATAATATTCTTTTCTCCTTGCGTCAAATGACTCACTTTACTGGTGCCAGCATCTTTGTCGTCTCCACCAAAATCCCACTCCGGAAGAACTACTGGCGCTTTAGCCAAATTAACGGCAAATTGACTAACAAATTCTCCAAACCCCATTTCTTTTTTCGCTCCTTTTTTACCAGCCAATTTGTCAACTAATGCATCGGCAGTCTTTTTCCATTCATCGTCAGTATATTTAATTAAAAGCTGAATCCAAACTTTTTGATCACCTTTTAACTTACTCATAGTTTCCACTATACCAGAAAGCGGATCAAGTCTTTTTTCTTCTTTTACTTCTTCAAAATATTCATAAGTTTTTATCGGATAAGCTGAATCTTTGGCTAAACCAAAATCAGCACCCCAACAATCAAAATATTTATTAGGAATATCTTTAGGCATAAATTCCACATAATCTGGAGATTCTATTAATTCTGCATTAGGGTACTGAGCGTAAACTTGCGCCTCTACTAGATTCCTAAATTGTTCGGGGGTTCTAATAAAGAAAGAAATGCCTCCACCATTACCAACAATCTCTAAGCTTATCCATAATTGGGATTCTCCCTTAATATATTTCTTTTTAAATTCAGAAACTGACATTCTGGTAGCATGAAGAGTGGAAAAAATATTCTCCATAGACTTTGGGGTCTTTATTACGTCTTTCGGTACGCGCAATTCTAATAATACATACTTCACGCCCTTAAAAAATCGGACATGAATATATTTCATATAAATATCAAAAAGAATATTAAAAAGCCAGATTGGTAAAACAATCCACCAAACCCAAGTAAAAACCGTCCAAACAGAAAGCAATATTTCTCCAATAATACCGAAAAATGTCGCCATAATAATATATTGATATTTTACCAAATTATTGCAATTGAAACAATACCGCCCCTTTCACTTATTAGCGAAAGGGGCGGTATATTAATCAAACTATATTCTCTGGCATATTCACCCCCGCTAACTAGTGGGGGTGGATCTAATGTCTGCCCGGAGGTCGCCTTTGGCGACCGTAGGAGAATATATAAATCTCAATAATTTTTCAAACTGTATTTTGAAAAATCATTGGAAGTGTTTTAACAAAAACACGACGACCTTCACTAATTAGTGAAGGTCGTAGATTTCTATTTAGTTAAAGCGTATCTGCCATCAGGCAATTTCTTGAACAATTTCTTATCCTGTAAATTGATTAATATGGTAGCGTCTTTAACGATTCTATGTTTCTTCATTTCTTCTACTAAATCTCTGTAGGCTTTTGGTCCGGTTTTCTTCATGATTTTTACCAAAACATCTTTCACGGTTCCCGGTTCATATCCCCAATCAGACAAAGCATAAAGTCCGCGTCCAATCAAAATAAAATCAGGATCTTTAATTAATTCATTGTGCACAGTGGTAGAACGAGCATTTTTCTCTCCTTCAAAACCAGCCTTATTAATTAAACCCGTAAGCTCTTCAAAGTGTAATGGTTTCTGAACGCTGGATAAAATTAATTTTGCCTTAGAATTAACACTGACTGGATTAATTAACGGCCACTCGGTTAAACCAAATTGATAAAATGGATTAAAGCCAAATTCTTTAGATAAGTCTAAATAAGAGAGAAGAATATTTTCATTCTTAACTCCAAATTCTTTCATAGCTTTATGAACTAATTCATGATATTGATCAACTGATAAAGGTTTATTATCTTTCTTTAATTCTTTTTTAACAAATTTATGAACGGAATCAACTTTTTTCAAAACTTCTGGTTCACGATACCAAGCAGAATGATTATTTTTTCTTTCTAATAAATAATTAAAATAAGGAGCGAGATCCAATAAAAACCAAATGTTATTTTGCAAACGATCTGCTTCTTTTTTATCTTTCAATAATCTGGATGGATCTTCTGCCAAAGTATTACTGGTTTCTTCCAATAATTTACTTTCTCTGCGAATACCACCTAAAACATCCAATTGATATTTTAAAGCTTCCACGGTTTCACTCAAAGAACTGATATTCTTCCTTAAAGCTTCCAAAGCAATTTCTTCAATTTGACGGATTCTCTCACGAGTCACGCCATTTTCTTGCCCAATAGCTTCCAAAGTCATTGGTTCATCACCAAAAAGTCCGTATCTCTTGGATATGACTTCTTTTTGTTTTTCCGGCAAAACGCCGATAAAATCATTCAATGTCTTTAATATAGGTGTTGGCATATTTTTGTTATTTTGTTATATCCTAATACTACTTATATTTAAAATGATGTCAAGCCCCCACTCTTATTCAAGGGTGGGGGTATTAAATTAAACAATTATCTCCTTCTCCTACCATGAAAGGCCTGATGAATTTCTTTTAATTCTTTATTGGTCATATGGGTATAAATTTGAGTAGTACTAACATTAGAATGTCCCAATAACATTTGCACTGAACGTAAATCAGCTCCATTTTGCAATAAATCAGTAGCAAATAAATGTCGCAAAGTATGAGGAGTGACATTACGAGTAATCCCTGCTATTGAAGCATAGTGTTGGATTAAACGTTGAATACTGCGAGGCGTAATTCTTCCAATTACTTTTGGTTTTTTAGCCTTAGAAAAACTCACAAACAATGCTTCTTCAACATCTTCTCTTTTATCCAAATATTTTTTTAAAATTTCTCTACTATTATCAGAAAGAAAAACTAAACGGATTTTATCTCCCTTTCCTTTCACGCTAAACTCTCCACGATTTAAATTAATGCTATCACGATTCAAATGACATAATTCAGAAACACGCAAGCCCGTAGAAAACAAAGTTTCTAAAATCGCTTTATCCCGTAAATGCATAACTGAATCCCCTTTCACTGATGCTAATAATCTTTCCAAATCATCATAACTAATAATATCTATTTCATGTGCCGGCGCTTTTCCTAATTCCACTTGTTCGGCCGTTAAACTCGGTTCACCAACTTTTGCCAAATACTTTAAAAAACCACGCAAAGCAATAATGTAATAATTCTGAGTTATTTTTTTCAAATTTCCATCAGTACTTGGCAAACGATTTAAATATAAACGATATTGCCTTACTAGTTCTTGTTCTATTTGCTTAGTGCTAATTTTATCCAAAGTTTTTCCTAATTTTTCCGCCACAAAGCCCACGAACCGTGATAAATAATGATCATAATTTTCCACAGTTTTTTGACTGCGATTTTTTTCAATTTCTAAATATTCCAAATATTGTCTTTTCGCTTGTTGTAAATTCATGATAATAAATTAAAAATGAAAAGTTCAATCCGCCAGCTGGCGGATAAAATGTTAAAATCTTTTCAATCGTTTTGATTATTGATTATTAGAATTTCTATTTTGTACCTTCATAAAGAGCTTTAATTTCGGAAGCAGATAATCCTCTGTTATATATACGGATATCGTCGAGATTACCGTTTTGTATTTTATAATTATTACTATTATAAGCCCCTAAATATTTCACTCTGTCAGTTGACGGAAAAATAGGAGTGCCACCCATATCGCTTGTTTGAATTAATTCTCCGTTTCTATAAAACTCAACTGTCTTCCCAGAATAATCAGAAACAATAGCAAAATGAATCCAAGCATTATTATAACCAGTGAAGAAGGTGGGCATATCAACAATACCATCTAAACCATTGACATAATGCCATCTCATCCCATTACTTATTCTGTAAAAAAATAAATATCCAACTGAGTAGGAAAAGGCGTTATCTCCAATTATAACTTGGAGATCATTACTATCTGCCATCTTCACCCACCCACTCACAGTAAGAACAGTCCCTGTTAGTGCAAAGGAAGGAGTAGTGACATAACTACTTCCATCAAAGTATAAACAATTACCTCGTTTACAATTAGAATCTGTTTGCCA
>Ga0172381_10004373_pt1 | contig 14647 bp, 17 predicted proteins | sample Leawel6488metaG_FD_119754 | JGI IMG/M metagenome (GOLD analysis project Ga0172381, IMG submission 119754) | Leachate microbial communities from a municipal landfill in Southern Ontario, Canada - Leachate well 64-88 metaG | ecosystem: Engineered > Solid waste > Landfill > Unclassified | place...
ATTCTATTTCCTCCATTTTTAATAATTTCTTTATAACTATTCCCATATTTTGAAAATGATTGTGGAGATAATTCATTTTCATTCAAAGCCTTTGCAAGCCATATTGGAAAATTCATGCATGTTTTTATCTCAATAAGATACTTATCATCACTCATAAGTAAATTACAATTAGTGTCGTCATTTATATCGTAATTATCCATTCTGTATCTAATATTTTTATCAATTGTTATTCGTAAAGAAGGATCACTATTACCACAATACGCGACTCTTTCATAAGCTAAGTAAAGTTTTGGTTTTAATTTATAAAAATTTATGAAATAATCTATTTCATGTAATATTTGTGAATCACAACTTGGCTTAATGTTGGCACCTAAATAATTTAATGCCTCTTGATAATTAAGACTTACTCTCCTTTTTATAACTGTCTTATTAAATTTTTTCTTTATTTCAACATAGACATTATTTTGATTTTTTAAGCAATCATAACAACGTATTCTTAATTTTTCTTTATACAATGGTTTATCAAGAGAATTTCTAATTAATTGAAAATTATCCGTATCATAATAAACATTCTTTATTGTATATTCATCATGATTATCTTTCTTAATGTAGTTTGATATCTCAAACAAAAATTTATCCAACTGTTTTTTATTTAGAATATATTTTTTTTCAACTCTTTTAAAAACCAATTCATCTTTTGCCATAAAACCATCACCTTCTTCTCCAAAATTGTAATTTATTAAGATGATATAAAGATGAGCACAATATGAATTTTAGGTGAATTAAAAGGGAAAAGAGGGATAAATCCCTCTTTTCTTTCGTCAAATTATAGATAATGTCAATGAAATCGAATAATCAAGTAAACTACTAAAACTAAATACGCCAATCATTGACATTAGAGGATACTTTTCAAGAAGATCACCAAACTTGAAATTGTATCACCCTTCATCTATATTTTATCAATTACACATTTAACATACAAGCAAAATGATAATCATTACGATTTTTCTATATCTAACAATCGCTTTTTGATTTCCTCTCCTCCACCAAAGCCACCTATATCTCCATTGTTTTTGATGACTCTATGACAAGGAATAATTATTACCAAATTATTATTATGAACTGCATTACCAACTGCTCTATAAGACTTAGGATTCCCAATCATAATTGCTAAATCTTTATATGATATTTGCTTACCATATGGAATTTTTTGTAAATTATTCCAAACTTTCATTTGAAATGGTGTGCCATTATACAGAATTGGAAGATTAAATTCTTTCCTAACTCTATTCATATATTCATTTATTTGATTAGCACATAATTTTATAAGTGGTGTTTCTTTTTTTATAGAATATAATGGAAGATTTTTACTAAATATAACACCAACAATATTGTTACTACCTTGCGAAATTACGAAATCAATGTCATTGATAATATAGTGATATGCGAATATTTCAATTTCTTTTGATATCATGTTTGTATCCAATATCTTTGAATAATGCATTTAAAAAAATCACTGTATTTCTCATTCTCTAAAATACCACCATTAGATATTATAGTTCTTGCTGAACCAATATTATCTTTATCACAAGTAACAAGTGCTTTTTTGATTCCTTTTTTAGCACATATATCTAAGGCTAATTTTAATTGTTGCTTCGCATAACCTTTTCTTCTTTCGCTTGGTCTTATAGAATAACCAATGTTCCCACCACAATTTAATAAAAAATCATTTAAATAATGTCTAATATTTACCATGCCACATATCTTGTTATCATAATCTCTAATTAAAATATATTGACTTCCTTCAACATAATTAGATTCTGGCGGAATTTTATTTTTATCTGAATACTGCATAAGATGATTCATCCATTCATCATAAGTATCATACTTATCTAAAGATCCACACCCATCCATTGAATCATCATTTTCAATAAATTCTTGCTTATATGCAAAAATATCTTTTTCATATTCTTTTGATGGTAAAACTAATTTAAGCATTGTATCACCTCTTTATATAATGATAAATTACCATTTATTCTAACATTCTAATGATTAAATGTCACTTTTATTTGTTTCTATCTTTCTTAAATACTTATTTAGAAGATAGAACTTATAGTCTTCAATAAAAAATATTTTGGAACTAGTGCAATCTCCACATTCTTTTACAAGAGTAGAAATTGGGGTATTATTTGCAACATTAATCGCATACACATCATTATTAATGATTTTATTGATTACTAAATTTGCTTTATCTTTCTTTACATTAGCAATTTTCCATTCTTTTTTCATGTGAGTATAATTAAAAAATATATCAAAATTATTAGCAACATTAATTACCATTTTATCCTTCTTAGAAAAATTCAAGAATGAGTTATCATTTTTTAGAATCTCCCATATTTCTTTTTCCTCATATGTATGGTCATAATCCAAGTAATAAGGTATTAACTTTAAAGGAACTTCCTTTTTGTCAATTCTTAAATTATATAGTTTCATATTCTCACCATCACATGACCCTGAATGGACAAAAAATTTAAATGGATTACCAGTTTTCTGGCATCTTTCCTCAAGATTCATATTTTTAGATAATTCTAATAATTCAATTAAATCTTCTTTATTTTCCTTGTTTATAAAAGCTTGCCAACGCACAGAAATATTGTTATCAAGCAAAATATTTGTAGCATTTATGAGTTCGTTAAATGCTCCGACTCTCCCAACATATTTATCAGTCATATTTTCAAGACCAAAAAAAGTTAATTGAACAATTTTTGTTCCAACTTCTTTTAAAAAATTTACATAATTAGCATCATGGTTTAACATATAAAAACTTGCAAGTTCAAACCTTGTTGGTCTTGAATTCACTGAAATTGCAATATCCTTTTCCCATCTACTTTTATACTCATTGCAAAAATCTGGTTCTCTAACCCAACTATAATATTCAATGCTATCAAAAAAAGGAGCAAAGTAATTGATTAAGAATTCATCACTACCTTGGGGCATTTTTCTATTAGTCATATGTCCTAGCCAACAATGTTTACACCTATTAGGACATCCATATGTATCTACTACTAAAGTTAATTTCTTCAACACAAAATCACCACCACATATCTAGGATATCTTAATTATATAATTTTACTATTTTTTTGTCACAATAATTAAAAATAAAAAAAGTCTCATAGTGAGACCAATAAAAATGGTGCGGCTGAAGGGACTTGAACCCTTATGCCTAAGCGCTAGATCCTAAGTCTAGTGCGTCTGCCAATTCCGCCACAGCCGCATAAAAAATGGTGCTGACTATAGGAATTGAACCTACAACCTACTGATTACAAGTCAGTTGCTCTGCCTGGTTGAGCTAAGTCAGCATAAGTATTAGTATTTTACCAAAATTATTTACAAAAATCAATATGGTGATCGGTACGGGATTCGAACCCGTGAATGCATGCGTGAAAGGCATGTGAGTTAAGCCACTTCTCCAACCGACCATAAAAATGGCGCCTAGTGTAGGGATTGAACCTACGACCAACCGGTTAACAGCCGGTTGCTCTACCGCTGAGCTAACTAGGCGTACGCTCTTTAGCGCCTATTTATAATAACATACTTAAAATAGTATTTCAATACTATTTAAATGTTTTTTTCCTTTTCAACACCCCTTTTTTAGTCCAATTTTAAAGCTAAATTCTTAACCCAAATACCCTTTCTTACCATGCTTGTTCCAATAAATGACTTGATTACATCTGTTAATTGAACGGCAATAAAAATCTCATATATTTTAAAGTCAGTAAATAGAGTTAATAATAATGCAATTGTAACTTGGCCAAACCACATAAACAGTGAATCAAATATAAGGGTTTGTCTTGTTGCACCACCAGCCCTAAGAGTGAAGAAGCAACAAACATTATAAGTATAAACAGCAAAGAATATCCCACTAATAGTCATTAGATATTGAGCTATATGCCTTATTGAATTATCAACATTATATAATAATGGTATATAGCGTGAGATAATTATCAAAATTACTCCCATTAAAATAGCAATAGCAGTCCCAAATGCTATTAATTTATGAGCATTTGCCTTAGCCTCTTCAAGTTTGTTTGCTCCTAAATCACTGCCAACAATAATTGCGATACTATTGCCTAAAGCACCAAACAATATAAAAAACATATTTGTTGTTGCTTGAGAAATGGTTAACGCTGAAACTATATCTTCACCATGCATTGAATAAGCCAAAACTGTTACTGTACTGCCAAGACTCCAAAGCACTTCATTTGCTAAAAGTGGCATTCCTTTTTTAAATATTCTTCCTAGTAATCTTTTATCTATTTTAAAATTTTTGTATGCTCCATGACAAAATATTTCTTTTCTAGCATGCGACATTATTACTAAAATTAAGACTTCTATTACTCTAGAAAATACTGTAGCAATTGCTGCTCCTCTAACGCCTAATGCCTGAAATCCAAAATGTCCAAAAATTAAAACATAATTTAAAAACAGATTTATACAAATTGCAATAACACCAGCGATTAAAGGAAGATGAGTTTTGCCGATTTCTCTTAATGACGAACCATATAATTGAACTATTGCAATCAAAACTATGCCAACTATCATAATATTTAAATATGATTGAGCGGCTTGAATTGAAGCTGCTTCATCTAAAAAAAGATGAATTATTGATGGACTAAAAAATGAATATATTAAGATTAATGGAATTGATATTATTATTGCAAAAAGAACTTTTGCCCTAAATGATTGACGAACACCTTCATCATCTTTGGCTCCATTATATTGTGCAACAAAAATTCCTGGGCCAGCCAATCCTCCCATTAGGGCTATATTAACTATAAATAACAATTGAGCGGCTATTGCTACTCCAGCTATGGCATTCTTATCAAGTTGACCAACCATTATGTTATCTAGCAAATTTACGAAATTAGTAATCCCTTGATGAAGCATAATTGGAAGAGATATTGCTATGATACGTTTGTAAAACTTTTTGCTTCCAATTAGTTTGTCTAGCATATTGTCTCCTCCTTTATAAAAAAAAACACATATGTGTTTTAACATAGTTATGGTGGGCCTGAATGGAATCGAACCAGCGACCTTACCCTTATCAGGGGTACGCTCTAACCAACTGAGCTACAGGCCCACATAACGGCTTTATTAATATATCATTTTCTTAAATGCATGTCAATAATATTTCCGTATTTTAAAGCAAAATATGGTTTTAAGTATGTTGTTTTGGAACTTACATTCCTAATTTCGTTTGAATATCTTCATATAGCTTCTGGGTTTCTACATCATTATTACTATTTATAACAAAAATACCATCTAAAGTATCTAACACTATATAACTGTTACAATCATTATATATATAAAGAAGATAGTCTCCATATGCCTCATTATTAAAATGTCCTTCAGATAATTTAGTACCACCTAATCCATTTGTTCTTCTACCTATTTCTAAATCATTTGTATATTTAACTGATTCAATACTAGAATAATCAATACTATTATCTGGCCAATATGCGGCATCTATATAAATCATAGAATCTCTTAATTCTATTTTTATATCACCGGTTAAGACCATGAAAAATATGAAAATACCAATAACTACTGTAATAACCACTGATATTAAAACAGCAGCAACTGTCATTTTGTTCTTTTTTTGAGAATCAATCTTATAATTGTTCTTCATACATTACCACTTCCTATAGGTATATTTTATATTATTGTATAATATTTAGCAAATAACCTCTTATCATCGTTTTTTTAGGTAATTATTTGGATAATTGTTGCCTTTTTTAAATTTCTTAAGTAATATCTAAAATATAAAGAAACTCCCACATAAGTGAGAGTTTCCAAAATTGATAATATTTTTGATTAACGTTTTGAGAATTGTGGTGCGCGTCTAGCAGATTTAAGACCATATTTCTTACGTTCTTTAGCTCTTGCATCACGAGTAAGCATGCCAGCTTTCTTTAATACTGCTCTATAATCTAAAGAAGCAACTAATAAAGCTCTTGCAATACCTAATCTAATTGCACCTGCTTGTCCAGTGAATCCACCACCATTAACATTTACTAAAATATCAAAATGATCTTGTGTATTGGTTAATACCAATGGTTGTTTTAAATCCATAACTAGAGTTGCAGAAGGCATATATTTTTCTACTTCTACTTCATTTACTAATATTTTACCTGTTCCTGGAGTTAAAATTACGCGAGATGTTGAACTCTTACGTCTTCCCACTCCTCTATATTGAACAGCAACTTTTTTCTTTGCAGCCATCTTTTAACCTCCTACTTAAATTCTAATACTTGTGGATTTTGGGCAGCATGTGGATGTTCTGCTCCTTCATACACAAATAATTTCTTATAAATTTTTCTACCTAATGGTCCTTTTGGCAACATTCCCCATATTGCCCTTTCAACCATCTCTACTGGATACTTTTCAACCATAGTTCTTGCACTACGAGTTCTAAGTCCTCCCAAATAGCCAGAAACATTATAATAGTTTTTTGTTTTTAACTTATTTCCTGTTAAATTAACTTCTTTTGCGTTTATCACTATTACATAATCTCCGCAATCAACGTTTGGAGTAAAAATTGGCTTATTTTTACCTGTTAAAACCATTGCTAATTCACTTGCGAGACGACCAAGGTTTTTACCTTTAGCGTCTACAACATACCACTTATGAGTTACCTCTTGTGGTTTAATCATTGTTGTTTGTCTTTGCATACAAATCCTCCTCACCAAATTGTAGCTTACCGGGGCTCCAATTAAGCAAAACAGTGCCATTAATTATGATAACTTTATTGCCAGCAAAAGTCAAGATTATTTGATTACTTAATAGAGAGTAAATACTCTTTTGCTTTCCTAGCAATAATTATCTCTTCATTTGTAGCAATTATGTATATTTCAACTTTTGAATCCTTGCTGCTTATCTTGGCATCACATTTTGCGGATCTATTTAAGTCCTTATCCATTTTAATTCCCAAAAATTCGAGATTACTTAGAACTTTTTCTCTTACTAAGCTAGAGTTTTCGCCTATACCTCCTGAAAAAACAATCGCATCTACTCCACCTAAAGTGGCAATATATGCTCCTATATATTTTGTTATATCATAACAATATTTTTCAATAGTATTTATGGCATCTACATTGCCTTTTGAAGCCTCTATTTCAATATCTCTTAAATCATTTGAAATATGCGACATACCATATAATCCAGAATTTTTATTCAGCATTAATTTTATTTCATCTTCACTCATTTTAGCCTCATCCATTAAATAAAAAATTATATAGGGATCAATGTCTCCGCACCTATTATTATGCATTATCCCACACTGCAAGGAAAAACCAAGTGTTGTATCAATTGATTTTCCATCATTAATTGCACATATAGATGCAGAACCGCCAAGATGACAGGTAATAACTTTAAGTTTTTTCTTGCCTATATATTCACTTACTTTATTCGCCAAATATTCATGACTTGCCCCATGAAAACCATATCTTCTAATTGAATATTTTTCACTTATATCTCTATCTATTGGATACAAATATGCTTTTGGTTCCATTGTTTGATGAAAACCAGTTTCAAATGAACCAATTAGAGGTATTGTTGGAACAATCTTTTTAAACTGACGAATTGCCGAAATATAAGGTGGATTATGAGCTGGAGCAATGGAATTAAAATCAGCCATTGCCTTTAACACATCCTCATTTAATTCTTGTACGCCACTAACACCTTTTGCATGAACAACTTTAAATCCAATACAAGAAATTTCTTCAAGATTTTTTATTAATCCCTTTTTTAAAGTTTCAATCATATATTCAATGGCAATGCCATGATCGCTTATAGGAATTTCCTTCTTAAAATTTACACCATTTATATCATTATGAGAATATATAGCATTTTGTGAGCCCACTTTTTCAATCTTTCCTACACATAATGATTTCTCATTGTTATCCATATCAATTAACTGATATTTTAAAGAAGTGCTCCCAACATTACAAACTAAAATTTTCATGATATCTCCTTTTATAAAACCTTTTTAAATTCAAGTTTTTCATCAATCTTGATTCCTAATTTTTCGGCAAAATCATAACTAAGTTTTACAGCAGGATTACTAAAATCCTTAGGATTATGAGCATCAACATTAATAACTATTTTATTACCAACTTTTTTAGCTATTTCCCAAAATTTGTAATAAGGATATAAATATCGCTCTTCAATGTTTACTCCCCCATTTATTGAATAACGTATACCACCTTGATTTATCTCGAGTGGTATATCTAAAGCTTTTGCTGTTTCGCACAATTTCCAAGCACAATCATCGCAAATAGCTGTCCATTCTTTCATTGAATTCATGAATAAATCTGGATGAGCAAAACAGGAAAACAAACCTGTCTTTAGCGCCTCTATAGCCATAACAGTGTATTCAATTACATCTTCATCTGTCTTACAATAACCAAAATAACCAGTAATACTTTTACCATCATAATACCGATAATGATTTCCATAAATTAAATAGTTAAGTTTTTTTGACACTAATAAATTATGAAGAAAGTCATATAATGGAGGGAAATACTCACATTCCATGCCAACATAAACATCAATTTGATCCTTATACTTTTCTTTTAAACTTCTTATTGAATCAACATATCCTGGAAATTCTGAAAATTTACCACGAGTCCAGTTGTCATTATCTACACCAGGAACCATCATATGATCACTAAAGCCAATGGTTTGGTAACCATTTTTGATTGCTGATAACACATATTCTTCATCAGAACCATTTGCATGTAGGCATCTATACGTATGGGTATGATAATTATGAAGTTTCTTTTTAAAATTTGATTCATATGTTACATCTTCCAAATATAAACCATGGGCTGGTGCTCTATATGGGATAATATCTCTTTCTTCTTTATCTAATCTACTAGTGATAGCATCATTTGTAGCTCTTTCTAGTCCAATTTCTATTATTACACCAACAATATTTCTTACCATATATCTTAAAAACCCATCACCTATTACTGAAATATTCAAAAGTTTATCTTTTGCAACAATATTTATACTTTTAATGTTGCGCACAAAACTTTCAGTCTCTTCCTCATCATTAGCACAAAAATTTCTAAAATCGTGATTACCTAAAAATAATTTTGCTGCTTCTTGCATCTTATCAATATTCAAAAATCTGCATAGTTGATACACATAATTATTTTGCAAAGGGTCATACTCTCCTGTACTAATTAAGTAACGATACTCCTTTTGAATTGCTGAAAAACGTGCATGAAAATTATTATCAACTTGTTCTACCTCACTAACATAAACATCGCTAGGAAGAAGACTATTGATAGCTTTTTTCCATTGAACAACTGACATTTTAATATCAGTATCAAAATGTATTACTTGTCCTCTTGAATGGACTTTCGCATCAGTTCTACCTGAGCCAACAATAAACATATCTTTTTTATTTATTACTGACAATGCTTTTTCTAATTCGCTTTGTATAGTACGCATATTATTCTGAATCTGAAACCCAGAAAAGTTAGTACCATCATATTTTACAATGCATTTTATCCTAACCATAAAAATACCCCCTGCAATAAATTGGGATTATTAATAAGAAAAACTGTTAAAACAATTATTGAAGTCAAAATAATTATTGCCCAAAAATCACTCCAAGTAAATTTCATTATCCTATATCTCGTTCTTTTACCACTTGGATTATATCCTCTTGCTTCCATAGCATTTGCTAGTTCTTCAGAGCGTTGAAATGAGGATATGAATAAAGGAATTATCAAAGAAATAATAGCATTTACCTTCTCTTTTAATTTACCCTGTTGCAGGTCAACGCCTCTACTTGCTTGGGCTTTAATTATTTTATCTGTTTCTTCCAATAGTGTTGGAATAAACCTTAAGGCTATTGAAATAGTCATAGCAATTTCATGTGCTGGGAATTTAACTACTTTTAATGGAGACATAAAATATTCAATTCCATATGTTAAATCTAATGGCTTTGTAGTAGCAGTTAGTATAGTAGTAATAGATATCATTAATGCCAAACGAACAATAATTTGCAGAGTCTGTAAAAGTGCTTTTGTATATATACCATAACCAAATATTGTAAATGCTACATCACCAGTTCTGATTAGTATTATGTTAAAAAACAACAAAAATAGCATCATGAACCACATCGGTTTTAGTGACTTAAAAATAGATAATATCCTGATTTTAGACATTTTTAATAAGAAAATTATTACTATTGCTAAAAATATATATCCTAAATAACTAACATCTAGAAAAACACAAATCAATAATCCAAGCAATCCTAATAATTTAGTTCTTGGGTCTAATTTATGAATTATTGTATCGTAAGGGATATATCTCCCAAGGGTAATATTCTTCATTTACAATCACCCCTGCTCTTTACTATTTGATCAACCAAACTAGAAACATCTCTTATTTTCCAATAATCTAATTTCATACCAGAGTTAATCAACTCTTGCATAATCTTGATTACTAAAGGTTCTTCAATACCAACTCTTTCAAGAAGTCTTTTATTCATAAAAATATTTATTGGACTATCAAAAGCCTCTATTACTCCCTCTTTTAATACAATTGCTTTATCACAATATTGAAGAACGTAATCCATCTCATGAGTAACTAATACTATCGTTTTTCCCTCTTTATTAAGTTTCTTAAATAAATTTAATGTATCTATAGCACCTTTTGGATCAAGTCCTGCTGTAGGCTCATCTAGTACCAATATATCAGGATTCATTGCAAGTATTCCTGCTATTGCAACCCTTCTTTTTTGACCTCCAGAAAGTTCAAAAGGAGATTTATCTAAATAACTCAAATCTAATCCTAATAATTTCATTATTTCCTCAACTTTTGGACGAATTTCTTGCTCTGTTGCTCCGAAATTTTTGGGACCAAATGCAATATCTTTGAAAACTGTTTCTTCAAATAATTGATATTCTGGAAATTGAAAAACCAATCCAGCTTTTTTGCGTAGATTTTTTACTCCTCTAGGCTTGGTATCAGGCGCAATTAAAAAATTATCAACTTCTATCTCTCCACTACTAGGTAGTAAAAGAGCATTTATGTGTTGAACTAAAGTCGATTTTCCTGAACCAGTGTGACCTATAATTCCAATAAATTCTCCATCTTTAATCTCAAAACTAACTCCTTTTAAAGCAGTATGTTCATAAGGGGACTTTGGTAAATAGGTATAAAAAACATCGTGAAACTTTATTGACATAATTTTTTCACCATCTTTTCTATATCTATAGTATCAATATCTATTCCATTTTCTTCTAATAAATTTTTAAATTTATATGCAAAAGGAATATCAAGATTTAATTTTTTCAGTAAGTCATAATGTATAAATACTTTTTCTGGATGTCCTTGAATAGCTATATTGCCATTATCAACAACAATAACCTCATCTGCCAAAAGTGCTTCTTCAACATCATGAGTTATTGATAATATTGTCATATCCTTAAATAATTCTCTCATTTTCAAAATAACTTCTTTAATTTCTTTTTTTCCTTTAGGATCTAACATACTTGTTGCTTCATCAAATATAACAATATCGGGAGTCATTGCCAAAACACCAGCAATAGCTACTCTTTGTTTTTGTCCACCAGATAAATTCGATGGTTCTTTATCTAAATACTTATCCATACCTACTTTTTGGGCATATTCATTTATAATTGAATCCATTTTATTTTGGGCGACCAAGTGATTTTCAAGACCAAAAGCAATATCATCTCTAACTGTTGCTCCAATAAACTGATTATCAGGGTTTTGAAACACAATACCTATCCTATTCCTAATGTCGTAAATGTTTTTCTCATTTATTTCAATGCCATCAACCTTTATTTGCCCTTCTTGCATAGTCAATAGTCCTGTTATTAATTTAGCTAGAGTAGATTTTCCCGAACCATTGCGACCTAAAATAACACAATATTTACCCTTTTCAATATTCAAGGACAAATTATTGAAAACCTTTTCTCCTTTATCGTAAGAAAATGTTAAATTTTCTATCTCAATTGCTTTCATCATTTCTCTCCATTCTAAATAAGAACAAAATAAAGTCAAAAAGGCCACACGAAGTGGCCTATTCTAATTATACTAACTCTACAAGACACATTGGTGAATTATCTCCACGACGATTTTGTACTTTCAATGCTCGTGTATAGCCACCATTTCTCTCTTTATATTTTGGAGCAATCTCATCAAATAACTTTTGAAGAACTGTTACTTTCCCAGTTTCATCTACATAAATATCGCGAATAACACGACTTGCTTGACGTCTGGAATGTAAGTCTCCTTTTTTTGCAAAAGTTATCATTTCATCTGCTAGTACTTTTAGATCAAATGCAACTTTTTCAGTTACCTCTACACGACCGAATTTAAACAATTCGGTAACAAGATTACGCATCATATTTTTCTTTTTACTTGCGGTAAAGCCAGCCTTAAACTTGACTCCTCTTTTACCGTGAATATTTTTACGTGCCATAATACGGTCCCTCCCTATTAATCGTAATTTTTAAAGCTAAGACCGTAGCTTTGCAAAACTTCTTTAACTTCTTTAAGAGATTTTTTGCCAAGATTTCTGACTTTTATCATGTCTTCTTCGGTCTTTTGAGTTAATTCCAAAACTGTCTGAATTCCTGCGCGTTTCAAACAATTATATGAACGCACTGACAGCTCAAGATCTTCAATTGTCATATTCTCAAATTTATTTGTTGGTTCTTCAACTGTTTCTTTCATAACACTAACCATTTTAGCTTGTGTACTTAATTCTACAAATAGTTCAAGATGATCCATTAATATCCTTGCAGATAATGCAATTGCTGCTTGTGGAGTAATTCCTCCATTAGTTTGAATCTCTATTGTTAACTTATCATAATTAGCATCATTACCAAACCTTGTTGCTTCTACTTCATATGATACCTTATCAATAGGAGAATACTTTGAGTCTGTTGGAATCATACCAACAGGAAATCTTGCACCAGGTTGTCTTTTATTTTGCTCTGCCGTAACAAAGCCACGACCACCTTTAGCGTAAAGTGTAGCAACAAATTTTCCACCTTCTGAAACAGTTGCAATATGCAAATCCTTAGAAACAATTTCAACACCAGATGGACAAATTATGTCCTCACCAGTAATCTCTTTTGGTCCAATGACTTCAATTTCTAATTTTTTGACAACATCTGCTTCATCATCTATAGTAAATACCAAATTTTTTAAATTTAAGATTATTGATGTAACATCTTCAACAACTCCTGGTAAAGCAGAAAACTCATGACGAGCACCTTCTATTTCTACTGCATACACAGCAGCACCAGGAAGGGATGATAGTAATACTCTACGCAAAGAATTACCTAGAGTTATTCCAAATCCCCTTTCAAGAGGTTCAATAACAAATTTACCATAATTGTCACTTTCACTTAAATCAGCAATTTGATACTTAGGTTTTTCAAATTTTTTCATTAATTACGCCTCCTTTAAGCGGTTGTTCTAATTTAATTTACAAATTCTAACAAATATTATCCGCGAGGGCGCTTTGGTGGACGGCAACCATTATGAGGAACTGGAGTTACATCAATAATTGATAAAATCTCTAATCCCGCTGCTTGTAATGATCTTACAGCTGCTTCACGACCAGGTCCTGGACCCTTAACATTTACATCCACGCTCTTCATCCCTGCATCAACGACAACTTTTGCGGCTGCCTCTGCTGCCATTTGTGCGGCGAAAGGAGTTGATTTTTTTGAACCTTTAAATCCTAATCCGCCAGCACTTGACCAAGCTAGTGCATTTCCTTCTTCATCTGTTATAGTTACTATTGTATTGTTAAAGGATGAATGAATATGTGCAATACCTTTAACGGCGACTTTTTTAGCACGACGCTTACGTGCTGCTGCTAATGCAGCTTTACTTACTTTTGCCATTTACATTTTCCCCCTTAACTAACCTTTAGAAGCGACTTTCTTATTTGCGATTGTACGACGTGGTCCTTTTCTTGTTCTAGCATTTGTCTTAGTTCTTTGACCACGAACAGGCAACCCTTTACGGTGACGAGTACCACGATAACTTCCAATTTCTTGGAGTCTTTTTATGTTCATTGATACTTCTCTACGTAAATCTCCTTCAACTTTGTAATGAGCTAACTCATTACGAATTGCAGTTAATTCTTCTTCTGTTAAATCTTTTACTCTTTTATCTTCAGATATATTTACTTTTTTCAAAATATCTTGTGATAATGGTTTACCAATTCCAAAGATGTATGTTAATGAAATAACTACCCTTTTATCATTTGGTATATCGACACCAGCTATACGTGCCATAATCTTTATCCCCCTTATTAACCTTGTCTTTGCTTGTGTTTTGGATTCTCGCAAATAACCATTACACGGCCTTTACGACGAATAACCTTACACTTATCGCAAATTGGTTTGACTGAAGGTCTTACTTTCATAGTTGTTACCTCCCCATTTTTATAATGTACAAACTATTTATATCTAAATGTTATACGCCCACGTGTTAAATCATACGGCGAAATTTCTAATGTGACTTTATCACCCGGTAAAATGCGAATGTAATTCATACGGATTTTACCAGAAACGTGAGC
>Ga0172381_10004374_pt1 | contig 14646 bp, 19 predicted proteins | sample Leawel6488metaG_FD_119754 | JGI IMG/M metagenome (GOLD analysis project Ga0172381, IMG submission 119754) | Leachate microbial communities from a municipal landfill in Southern Ontario, Canada - Leachate well 64-88 metaG | ecosystem: Engineered > Solid waste > Landfill > Unclassified | place...
AAGCTCACTGTACTTAGAAAAGGTGAGCCGTGGGATAGAAATTTCATCGGCGATAGCTTTGTTCTGGCACTGGTACAGGAGATTGAATTCTTGCGAGAAATGAATCTTGAAATCGCCAAGGAATTTTATGATCAGGGCTATATCTGTGGTATTGATGGTGATATCGAACCACATGTTGAAGAGTTTATAGAAGAACGGAGAAATAAATGAAAACAATTCACACAATTAAAGTTAACTGTACGAACTGCCATAAAGAAAAGTATTATCAGGAAATAACAGATTCCAAACGCAGGACTAAGCAACTGGCAGAGAACGCCATGAATAGCCGATGTCCACATTGCAAGTTTCCAGAGGTAAGTAATGCCAAGTAAATTCCCCGGCATTGGCATACAAAATGTCAAGTTAAACTTCTACCGCCACAAACCAACAGCAATCCAGAAAGAGTTGTACATCAGACACTATGGTAAAATCTGGTACTTCTTGGCTAGAATCTTCCACAGAACCCAAATGAGCGTTGCAACTCAGTGGTCAAACCTTTCCATGGTCAATCGGAAGTACTGGTTCTTCGATGTACCTCTGATAGAAGTGCGTTTTACTCGAAAGGAACTCTGAGATGATACACATTGTCATATGTTCGGCTTGTTTTGGTTTCTGCCTTGCTCATTTGAAAGATGCAACCAACAATAGAGCCTTTATTGTCGCGCTTCTAACAACCATACTAACGCTGGCGTTGACTATCTTACAGTGCCATTGGTTCTCGGAAAATATTACGTACATTGCCGAGGTTGTGAAATGAAACAGATTTACTTTGATGTCGAAAGACAGGAATGGCGTGCCGTAGATAGGGTCTGTGCTTGCAAGGATTGCTCCAATGGTGAAACATTCCCAGAATGTGCCGTAACTCCTTCTTGCTGGTGCAATCGACCAGCAACCATGGAAGAAATAGATGAATATATCGAACATCTGAAAAAGGCAATTGCTAACAAAGTGATAATCGTTGATGTTGGTGATTTGGATAAAGATAAGTATGAACCGTTGATGAAGAAATGGAAAGCGATGTTAGTGGGGGTAGGACAATGTTAAATCAAATGATAGCCAAAATAGAACGGCAGATCGCCAGAATCGAAAAGGAATTGCTCAGATATCAAGCTCTGGAAGACTCAGGAAAAATCAACGCCGAGGGTAGAAGAATGTTTGCCTACTACAATGGCAAGATCGCCGGTTATGAATCGGCACTATCACTCATTACAGCGGCATATCATGAGGTACCAATTGAGGACAAATAATGGACTACAGAGAATTACGCAAGATGATTGAAGATTACGCCGCCCGTATAAGTGAACTGGAAAAGGCATTGCAAACGATTTCAGATTGGCCATACCCATACCTCACCGGCAATGGTATAGCTGAAGCCAGAATATGTGCGAAAAAGGCACTCTATCCAAACACCTGTGGTAAATGTGCCACACCTACTCAACAAACGTGCGATTTCGAGGAAGTAACCAATGCCCTGAGAATCATTCGGGAAGCCGGTAATAACGAAGACCCAACCGCACAATGGATGCAGGAATGGGCGGCATATGCAATGGAACCCTGGAAATTTCCCAGACCTTCACTTTTACCACCGGAGATTGGCTGATGATACGGCCTGTAAAATATGAAAAGGAGGCTGAGATACAATGAGAGTTAGACAGTGCGAAGAATGCGGCATTGAATACGGCACAGAAACGATTGACAGCGAAACATTCCGGCATGTATTCCCTGAGATAGTAGAATTAGGCGCCAAGAACGCCGAACTTAAAAGGCTCGCCCGCAGATGGCAGCAAGAATATTTTAATGAAAAAAAGCAACTTGAGCAAAAGATAGCCGAAAACGCCGAGCTTCGCGGCTGTAAGCGGCATTGCTTCGGAGCAGCCAAGCCGCTTCAGCTTGGGCAAAAATTAACCTGCCAAAACTGCGGGGGCACCATGGGTTTGACTGATATTGGCAACTACATCAGGGGCTATCAAGCTGCAGGTGGAGCCGCCACGGACATCATTACCGACTGGTGGCAGAAAGGGGCGAGGGATGAAACTAATATCAGTTAAGAAGTGTTTAAACGAATTTTTGAATGGTATTTAACTATGAAAATAAGCAACGCAAAATGGGAAATCCGCGATAAGAAAGATTCTATCTTGGAAATATTTAATAGAGGTAAATAAATGGCTTGTAAAATAATTTTTGAAGCACGTTCCGAATACCCCAAATGTCCCAAATGTGGTAGCCCGTGTAATGTCATTATAGACAACACAAGAATTACAGAAACTCATCAATGTTGGTCATGTGATTATCATAGAACAAATGACCATGTACAAAATAAGAGTATTAACAACAATCCTTTTTACAAATACAATATTTTTATTCGATTTATTCATTGGTTGTTTGATGATTATTTCATCAATAAATGTTTCAACCAAGAACGAGATAGACCCGCCGAAGAAGCCGGTCTTTCCAGCAAACACAATTCGTTAATAATGTTTACCATAAGCGCCCTCAAAGAACTCGGCTATGATATAGACGATTTCAGTAACCAAAAAGACGGCATTGGCTATAGAATATCATGGGAGAAAGCATAAATGAATATCTTAGAAATGCAAAAAGTAAATGAAATAGTCAACACATTCACCCAAGTCTGCCAAGACTGCTTCTTAACCGGCTCATACCGCTTCAACCGCGCCTCAAAAGACTCAGACATAGATATAGCCTTTCCCATTATGGCCAAAGCCCCTCTAATCGAATACCTGGCCAAAATAAACGTAACCGAACTGGAACATTCCCATTATAACGCAGGTGTGAAATTCCACCTGGCGACAGTAGACCAAATAATAAACGCAGTATTCCTGCACCCACTAGACTTCGTCTGCTGGTACATAGCAGCCAATATGCTGAACGCATCAAATATACCACTGAACAATATGGCACGCCATGACTTCCATGCACTCCACCAGATAATGATATCATTACCCAAAATGATGATCCGCGATTGCGTCACTTCTACAAACTATAAAGAATTCATGAGTGATATGAAAAATGGACAAAAAAATATAGTGGACGACGACACCTTTAACTGAAATCAATACCATAAGAACTACACGATAACACCAGCAATGTTATCGTGCATTTTTTCCACGTCAAACCTCATCACTAAAATCTTCGATCTCCGGTAAATCCCCTATAATGTAATCAATAATTTTCCGCAATCCCAACTTTTCCATACAGTATTTATACATCTCAGGATGGGTCTTTTTCAATAAATCAAACTTGGCAAACCTGTCCAAATGACCACCAAATAAACAAAATACACAACCAGTCCTAGAAATGCCCATGTCGTATATCTTGCAATATTCCAAACCATTCTCCCGTATGTAACCCCAAATATCTTCCTCTAACCAGATACTTAAAGGCGTGCTCAACCCACGGCCAGTAAATACATTACAACCACGCGCCAAATACGCCTGTATTCTTAAACGACTCTCACATGCCATAGTACCAATGAAACCATGACGTCCAGTCCGCTTCTCATATAAATAAACCGGATTCTTCTTCAGGACATTACAACACATATGGGATATCTTGAACGGCGCAAAAATTAAATAACCCCACTTCTTAACTAAACTACCACTACCTCGCCCCATTCTTCTCAATTTTAAACTCTCACTAGTCGTATTCCGTATCTCATATAACTTCTGAGAAGTATCTTTCCCAATAACGGGATAACCATACTTCTTGATCACTTTATCAAATGATAAATTAGGACGCAACCACTCTACATTCGGAATTGTTTTTACATATTCACGAACTTCAGGAAACTCCAAACCAGTGTCTATAAATACAGCAGGAACATCTGGGTAAATAGAACGAACCATATGTAAAAGTACAAGAGAATCCTTCCCACCAGAAAACGATACGTAAACATTACCCTCGTAATGCTCGTAAAATTCCCGTATGCGCTTCTTGCTGAAGAAAACCTTGCTCTCTAACGGTAAACCCTGACGCTGCGCTAACTGCCATGTTTCAATCATATGAGACAAGTATAACACATCCATTAACTGGTGTAAAGCTCATATTATTTTTGGGTTCTACCATAGATACCCCCACCCCCTTGGAATTTTGGAAACAATTTCCAACCGTTGGAAAACATATCATGGGCATTTATCACTCTTGCTGATATTGTCAGCCGCCCATAATGGTTGAAGGTTCTTGTAATGGAAACATAACCTTTGCTGTACCGGGTCTGTTAAGTCAAACTTACTACACGGAATAATATGATCAATATGAATCTCACCACACATGAACGCTTCCCATGTCATCCCATCTGTGAATAGCTTTTCAAAATACTCCCTCACAGCCAAGTAATACTTTAGTTTTATTCGCCTTACCGGTGAATTGACTTTTAATCGCATTACCAACCCTTACCCGAAGCTTTAAAGCTATTGCGAATATTGGATCATTTTTACGTCTATTGCGATAATACGCATTAAGTTTTTCTCTGTTCTCTTTCTGATAGGCAACCTGATATAATGCTATTTTATCTAAGTTCGACTGCCGATAGGTAGCCCGTTGCATTGCTCTCTTATCCCGGTTTGCCTTGTTATATTCGGCTTTATATCTGGCGATTTTATCTTTATTGGCACGCCTATACGCTGCACCACTAATCGCGATTTGTTCCCGGTTGACCATGCCGCGGACCGCCCGATATAGACTGGTGCAACTCTTGCACTTGGCTCGACCTTTAGAAAAATTATCAACGGGCAACACCAACCCACATTTCGAGCACTCTTTCTCTTGCACAACACTATCTGACATCGGTAGCCCCCGTCTCTATTTTTGGCTTTTAAATTCTGAATATTTTTCCAACGCCCTGCTGATCACATCTGCTTGGGTTGTTTGAAACTTAGCCGCCATACGACGTAACAACCGTATATCCGCGTCAGATAACCTGACAGAAATCAGTTTTTTAATGGGAGGCTTCATAGGGCTATTCCTTTTATTGAGGTTTGTTCTAACTATTTTAATATATCATAATGATATACATCTGTCAATGAAAATCGTTCAGTTTTTGCGCGGTCAAGGGAAGTGGTTATATATAGACCCCCCAAAAAAAATATTTTGGAAATGAAAACCGCTGCAGCCAGCATTTGGCGCGGGTTGCAGCGGTTTTAAAGCTCTTATTTTGCAGCGTGCAAGGCGATACTGAAAAGCTCTGACAGGCTGTAGCCTCTCTTTTTTAAGCTCTCTAATAGGTGAATATCCTCACCTTTAACATATATCATTTGTTGTTTGCCCGCTATTGGTACAGGTCGATGCGCCAATTCGTGCTGAATGTTGGCTGATATCAACACTTTTGAAGTATTATTAAATGCTTTCATGTTCATTTAATCCTTTTGATTTGCTCGGGGGCGCTCATAATAAGCGCCGCACGTATGATCTCGCATACTTCTTTCATGGTAAAAGGTTGATTTGTTTCAACCTTTGTTTTATCAGGTATCGACCGGTTAAGCAATCGGCTATACCTATACGAGAGTATTCTAATACTTTCCATGTTATCTTCCTTTGCATTTTAAGGCGGTTTAAACCGCCTTTGTTTAATGCTGGCAAGGATTATCCTTGCCAGCATGTTACAAGCTCTTAATACTTGAGATTTGCAGCAGCCTTGTCTGCATATTCTTGTACAGTGTCTCGGTATGCTTTCCATGCTACATCTGCTATATCGGGAAGCATTATTCTAGCTTGCTCTGTCATTGCTTCATAGGCTTCCAACCTTGCAACAATACCAGCTTTATCTTTTGCCTTAGCAAGATTGGAAGTACTGTTATGCAGCACGGTATTTTCATGTAATCTCTTTTGTAATGGTATATCAACAGTGATTTGCAGCGCCTTTGCAGCAAAGGCAAAGATATCAAGTATTGTATCATTGTTTACGATATCTTTGTTGATATTGCCTCGAAGCGCAACGTACACGGGTTGCAGTACGTTATAGGCTTCAGGCGCTTTTACTTCACGCCGCGCACTTGTCTTTACTTTCGCTTGCAGAGCCGCTTTATCAGCCTCACTTTGTGCTAGAGCAGCCTCAGCAGCAGCTAAGCGAGCTTCGAGCGCCGCCACATCCACAGTAGCAGCAGCTTTACCCATTGCAACAATCTTCTTTCCCGCTACTGGAGCGGGTTTGTTGGCGGAAGTGGTTCTGTTAGCGGGTTTGTTCTTACTCATTTTTGATTATCCTTTATTATAGAGCTTTTCAAGCTCTATCGGTAGATTGTAGCCTTATTTCATGCTACCGGTTTAAAATCGGCACTATTGCCTATTCTATACGCTTTACCATTGTTAAACCGGCTGCTATCCGCAATTATGGCGGCGGCCGGTGTGGGCTGGCGTGATATTGTTATCAAAGAGCTTATAATTAGATAATAATCATTATCGGTATAAATAGCAAGGTACTTTAAAACATTTTTTTTGTACTACCTGCAAAGCTGATTTAATGCAGCTTTTCGTACTAGTAACAAATCTTGCAAAGTACTAGTATCTTCTGACAATGGCTTGTACAGGCACTTTGCGAGGCATACCTATGGTATGCTCTGAGAAGCCTTCTGGCAGCCACTTTGAGAGGCTTTAAAAAATACTTTGCCGATGGACAGACAATCTGAGAGGCAAAGTAAATTATTATTTTCAAGGCATGTTTTAAAACCTATAATGAGCAATTGCAAAATTGCATTACTCTACAGAGAGAGAAAAGAGGATTGTATTTTCTGGTATAGCGCAAAGCATGATTATAGGCTGATCTCGGTAGGGTGATGCCTCTAAGATCCTTTGTTGATGCGGGTTTGCGCGTGTAAATTTTTTAACCGGTTTTTCGATCCAGTAGATTAAATGTATATACTTTGTATATACAAGATACTTTGTGAAAAAATTCGCATAGTCGTAGAACGAGCAGGAAGCAAAAATCATTCTACAACTATTTTCAAGAAAGTAAAAACCCTCAGTCGTAGAATTGGATCGGCAACCCGATTTGCCAGTATTCCTAGAACTATTCCTGAGCAGTGTAAGGCAACTGGCTACAGCCGCCAGCCTTACTGAGTTCTAGGATATAATGAAGCTAGGTTTACTAACTGTTACTTACTGAATTTTCGACGATTCCCATCCATGAGTCCTAGAATGAATTGAAGCTACAAAGTTCAAATGTCACTTACCAAAATCCTAGTACTAGATTTTCCAACCGTTGGAAAAATTTCTGAGAAAATCGTTTCCATGAATCGGTTTATAGTTTTCTTTCCAGAAGTACAATAGGCATTTCCACAAATAGTTAGCCAGCCACAGCCAGCCTTAGTTTTACTATATATTGAAGTAGCAGTCCTAGAATGTTACTTACCAAATTTTGGAACTAAAAAAAGCCGTACTACCCATGGTCTGAGTAGTACGGCTAGGTAATCTGTACTAATTGCCAGTACCGAAAAGATATTTATCTGGTGTACTAATGATAACCTTCGGGTACTCACTTTCCTGTACTACCGGTTCATTATGTTCATCAACGATACCGGCAGCTTCCAGTACTGTTGCGGGAACAAACGCCGCTTCATTGTCAAGGAAGAACTGGCGATTGTTGGCGATGAGTTCAAGCTCTGGGTTGTCGCCATGTACTACTCCATCTCTGAATGCAACTAACAGGAATTGAATCACGGTTCGTACTGGCTGTGAAAGTTCTCTCAGGATGCTGCGCTGTACTGCGCGACCATCGAGTAGTACGGTTCCATTGTCGAGGAATACGAACTCCTGTTCTTCGATCTCTCCGTACTCATCAGATGTGAGTACTACCACGGTGAGTTGTTCTGTTGTCAGGTAAACTTCTGCTATTACATCGGTAGTACTATTCATAGTGTCGATCACGGTATTGAGAGCGTTGTGGTTAATCATGGGAAACTCCTTGAATTCGATTTGCTGGTACTACTATGTAGTACTGCTGATTGCATTTGGGTTTTAACCAATACTGCAACCTAATACTATTTTAACCGATATGCAAGTAATTGTCAACAAGTATTTTTTACCATGCTGTAATCGGCTGTACAAGCCTATCTCAGAGGATTTCTAGTCCAGAATATACATCTGGCAATCCTAGAACTTTTACTATACTCTGCCATGGTAAATGGTAGGCAGTTCTAGGATTATTTTTATTATTCTCGTCCTAGAATTCACCCTTCTCTATAGTACTCTTCTCTATAGAGAACAGAAGAGTACTATACTATAGAGAGAGAAGGGGGACTTTTCAAATGACCACTCTATTAGAGTACCTTTTTCTTTTCGAGTCCTAGAATGAAAACAGCTATTCTCGTCCTAGGATTTTTTTTGTTTCGACAGTCCTAGAACACCAAAGCCGGACGGAGTCCTAGAACACTTTCTATACTGTGTCTCTGGTAGAGTTATATACTATGCATAAACCAGTCCTAGAATGACAGATGCGCCGTGGTTGAACTATGGGCATGCCATAGAGTATAGAGAGTCCTAGAATCCACAGATTCACTTCGTTCAGCAATGGATTAACAGGAGTCCTAGAATGATCATAGACAAGGGTAATCCTAGAACTATAACCATGGCTGGCTATTATCAGAATAATGATAACACGTCGTGCAATGCAGCAATCCTAGAACTAGAATTCTATAAAATGGAACTGGCACTTTTTGAAATCGTTCTAGTATATCGTTCTGTCATTTTCTAATCTATCAGTTCCATCCCTTCAATGGTCGTCTGGTCATTTTCCAACTGGTTGGAAAGTTCTAGGATTATCATGATCTACTCTGTCCAACCTTTACTTACCAAAATTCTAGGACTGGCATTCTGGCTATTCCTTTTGAAAGTTCTAGGATTCATTCTAGTATATCGTTCTGTCATTTTCTAATCTATCAGTTCCATTCTCTCTATGTCATTTTCATCGTTCTATACTCTATTGTCTCGTTCTAGGATTATCTTATCTATGGCTTGTCCTCTTTGGCTTACTGAATTCTAGGACTTCGATTTCCTATATGCCATGGGTGAGTTCTAGGATTCATTCTGGCATTCTGGTTATGGTAGTTCCTTTCCGTGGCATGGTTCTCGTTCTACTATTCTTATCATATGTCTATCTATTGTCTCGTTCTAGTATTACTACTATGCTATTTTACGGACTCTCCCTTACTGAATCTGCAGTCCATAATGAAGCCCAGTACTAGCGATAATAGTACTGGGCTTTTACTCTATGTCAGTTCTTACATATCCACACCGTCCCATTGTTCCTCATGTACTTCGTCCTCATCCAGATCATGTCATATTGTACTAGCTGTTGCATTGGACTTATGGTTTAAACTTCTCCAGAACGATAGTGAACTCCTCCGCTGTTCTGAAACTGAATTGTTCTTTATCGTTATGCCTTATCAGAGTTACCTTTCCATCGTACCCATACACGAACTTGTATATAGGGGACTCATTTGGTCGTCCATCTTCAAAGTAGTCGAAATTATCCTGTTGGCTTGTGAACTCATTCACCACGGCTATGAGTTCATCTGGTATGCATGGGAAGAACTGTTGCTCAGAAGGATCATAGTACCCTGTTAAGATTCTATTAGTCTGCTTGGATTTATTCAGCTGGTTGGATTTATTCAGGTAGTCGAAGATAATAGTATTGATTTCGTCCATCTGTTCCTTGAAGAGTCCTCCGACCCTTGTCAGTACTTCTACTGGCAAGGGAGTCCATGTATGATACATAGTTCGTCTGGTAAGGATATCGACTATTGGGGAATTTTCCAACCGTTGGAATTTTAGTTCTATTTCCTGTCGGCATCCTTCCAGATCGAGGACTGAGAATTCCAGTGTTCCGTCTGTCTGTCTCATGAACGACAGTATGGCTGTGTGTTCGTTGAACATTTGGAAGAGTTCTTCCAGTGTGAGGGGACTGAGAAGCTTTCTGAGTTCTGAAATGTGAATCTGGTTAGTAGTACTGGTCATGGTGAGTTTCTCCTATTTGAGTTCAATGTTCCGGTACTCCAAGAGTTCCGGTGAGGTAGTAGTAGGTTTGAACTACTATTTACTCTCTATTATAAGTATAACATAATATGCAATAAATAGCAAGTAATATTCAACAGATAGTCCAACTATTTTTCCAACCGTTGGAAAGTGTGGGAGTTCTAGGAATCTATGGAATGTTGATTTCGTAATGTAATAGTATAGCCGGTGGACTAATTCTCCCATGGTATATAGAGAGGTATAGAGGGAGTTCTAGGAATATTATATTGTTCTCTATGGAGTATGGGGAGTTCTAGGAATATGGGTTTTTTCCAACGGTTGGAATTACTTTAATGTTAAACGATTATTTTTCCAACGGTTGGAAAATGGTTGAGTTCATATATACGGTATATGTCTCTGTATATGGCTGGAACTAGTTAAAGTTCTAGGAAAATGTGCTAAAATTTTGGACTATTGTTGGACTTTCTTTAAAAATAGTTTGAAAGTTTCAAACTAGAAGCCCGGAGATCCGCTCTACAAGCGGCTTTCAGAGGATAAAAAAAATGTTTAAAAAAGCTTGCTATTTATACTAATATCTGTTATACTTATATTAAGGTTAAATGATAGTTCAAACCTATCCTAACCTGAGTACTCGACTTCTACCTACTGGCTGCAATGCCAGAACGACATGAAGGGAACTGATCGCCAATCCGACAGTTCAAATCTGTAGAAGCGAACGCTATCCAGTGGCGAAAACGAATACCGTTAGTCAACACGGCGCAACTGGTGGGTAAACGGACTTGTTGTCGAGAAGGGAACTCCGAACCCAAGACGAACGATAGCGTAACTCTGATGTAGTTGAAGAAGCGAGGTAACTCTAGCTTGTAGACAGTTCACAAGGATGTGGGCATCTCTGGCAGAGTTCTCGGATGCGATGTGTTGAGTTGTTGTGGTGAAAAGCCCTAGTAGGCGAACTAGCCATAATGGAAACGCAAGGCTCAGTCGGAGAGCATGAGCAGTGTAAAGCAAACTAACACAGGCGATAACTCTACATCGCGAGTAGTACGGCGTGAAGGCTTATAAAACAGTTTGGTGATCTAAGTAACTGCTTAATTGCAGAGAATCCCAAATTAGTTTACCGGAGTGAGGAATCGGCTGCTAACTAAAGGCGGTAGAATCACAACAATAGAACGGTAGGCGAGTAACGCTTGGATAGAAGAACTCAAAGTAGGGTGTTTTCAGTTCTGGTTTTAAGTACAGCCTGAAACGCGCCTAAGTATCAAAGTTCACAGGGGATTACAAATGTCGTTGCCTGTGATTACTAGTTACCGGTGGGGCACACGAAATAAGTTCTTCTTACCGAACCGATTTTAAAACTCCGACCTTACGAGCTTACCAAAGTTTGCAAGGTTACGAAATTCCCGTGTAGTTCTGGCTAGACCAGGACTCACGGGCTTTTCGTGTTGTAAGCCAGTTCGTCTGAGCTTGCACAATTAAATCGGTAGTCTACTAGGATTACTGATCAGGAGTTTTAACTATGACAACTTCCAACACCCTCACTCGTTCAAAAATGCTTCATACAGTTTCTGGAGTTCCCGTTATTGGCTATACATTCGCGCTTCAACTGAAGCAGCCGATGTATGAACGCGATGTGGTTCTTAACGCCGCGCTTCGTCAGGGCTTCGATACAAAAGAATTCCCCGAACCAACTAAGCGTAATAGTTTTAAGAACGCAATGCGTGCCCAGATGAAACTGAAGAAAGAGTCTGAAAAGATTCTTCACTTCGTCGAAGAAACCACAACTGGTGTTATCTTCCAGATCGACCGCAAAGTTCTGGAAAATGTCAGTCTCTGGGGCAGTAGTTCAGATGGTGGTGAAATCCAGATTGAAACTAAATCTGCTTCCTACCAGAAAGAACTTCAGGTCGTCTACGACAAAACCAGCGACCGCGTTATCTGTGACAGCCCTGAAGTCCTTCAGGCGGTCTACAAACTGCTCGGCGTTTACATGGAAAGCTACACAAAGCTGACTCTGACACGCTACATTCTCAACTTGCTTGAGCGCAATACCTCGTTTGTTCCTTACATAAAGGGAACTGGCGTGTATTTCGTTCCTGCCCACAACAGAACTTACCTGGATAAAATTGTTGAGTTCATGTATGACCTCGACAACTGCACCAACACAGTTCTGTGTGAGATTCCTGACCTTCCAAACGCTCAGGAAGCAATCGCCGCGTCCACCACTGAGAAGTTCACAGACATGCGAAAAGATCAGGAAACTGAAATCCTCAAATTCGTTGAGGAATCTGCACAGATGACCGAACGCATGAAAGAGAATCGTCTTACTGAAATCGCCAAACGCGGCGAAGTGATCAGGAACTATGAAATCCTGCTAAACAAAGAACTCAGACAGGCTTCCAAGTCTCTCAAGGCTACTGAACTGATGGTCAAGAACTTCTACAAGTATGGAACAGTCGAAAATCCGTTCCAAGCTGTAGTCGATGAACACAAAGACAACGCTGAAGCAATCCAGCGCATCAAGGACTCAGTCCCCGATGACGTACTGGAATTGCTCGACTTCAGCTAATTACCAGTTGGGATTCCTGAGCATGAATTAAAACTGCTTCTTACCAGAATTCCCTAGAGTTTGCACTAGATGCAGACTCTAGGGTTTTTCTGGTTGTAAGCCGGTTCGTCCGAGCTTACAAATTTAAAATCGGCTGAACTTACTAGAGTTCGGCTGTAGGAGTTTTAATATGAAAAATGTACAGAGCAAATACCGCAAACTGGAATCCGAACTGAATGATATCCTCAAAGCCAGAACTGATGAAGTAATGGCGTTGATTCTCGGTCACATAAGCCAGACTCACGTAGTCATGCTTGGTGATCCCGGTACTGGCAAGAGTTACCTTGTTCGCAAGTTCGCAGAGGCTTTCCCCTCTGACGAATCTCAAAAGGTAGCGTTCTTTGAGGTTGCGCTGAATGCGTTCAGCAAACCTGAAGAAGTTTTCGGGCCGGTGGATATCAACGCATGGAAGAAGGATGGCAGACTGGTTTACAAAAGCCAGAGTTTCCTTCCAAATGCAAGAATCGCGTTTCTCGATGAAATCAGTCGCGGCGAAGCAGTTCTCAACAATCTGCTTACCATCACGAACGAACGCCTGTTCAATGTAAACGGTGTAGCAACGCCGGTTCCGTTGGAAATGGCTGTTTCGGCTACAAACTTCAAATTCAGCTCTAATGAGTTTGAAGCGATGCGCGACCGTTTCCTTCAGTGGTTAACTCCAAAGAAATTGGATTTGAACGATGATTCGATCCTTGATCTCTGGACTGAACCTGAGAGAAGCGTTTCTGTCAGAATCGGCGAGAAGGAACTGGAAACCGTTCGGGCTGAATGTGCCGCAGTCGAATTCGATGTTGACACGCTTAACGCTTTCCGAGATATCCTGAGAGAACTCAATGATGCAGGAATCGTAGTCAGTGACAGGCGTTCAAAAGCGATAATCAGACTGGTCAAAGCTTCAGCATGGTTGAACGAAAGAACAATCATGAGTACTGGAGATTTGGAATGTGTCTGGACTGCACTGTGGGCTGATGAGAGTCAGATTGCCACAGTGAAGAAAGTTGTCAGAAAATTCGTCAATCCTGAAAGACAGGTTATCGACGAGATTTTTGAGAACTCTCAAATCCTGATGCAGAGTTGGAAAGTGAATCCGCTTTCAACTACGGCAAGCGATGTTTCCAACCAGTTGAAAACCATGCGTCAGAAACTGAACAAGATCAAAACTCCGAAACCTGTGAACAGGCAGAGTTTTGAACTTACCGAAATGCTTCTTGAGAAGTTCCAGGAAGCTATCGCCGCAGTCATCGCGCAGAAAGCCGGTCAACTCGGCATCTAAGCAGATTTTCCCTAGAGTCCACACTTGATGTGGACTCTGGGGTTTTTCTGGTTGTAAGTAGTTCTCTACTTACTAATTTAAAATCGGCGAATTTACTAGAGTTCGCTGAAAAGGAGTTTTAATATGCGTATCGTGAAAGCGAAAGATTCGGAACTGGAAATGCTTAACGGTTTCATGGACGACGACCGACAGTTCAGTTCATACGTGGACTGGAGAGAAGGTCATCACAAGAACTTCAAAGATGACGTGGCTGATGTTTTCAACTATGTTAATCAGAAGTCTCCAGAAATCGAGAGTCCAGAAGAAAAGCCTCTGTTTATGGATTTCTTAAACCAGAAACACGAGGACTTCGTGGATATGAAACAACGAGCAGCCGGTAAACCAGTTCTCAGCTATCTGGCTACTAAATCCGCTTGCAAACTCTATGATGAAATCATAGATGGCGAACTGATGAAGAAAGCCCAGGACGCTCTGAACAAAGCCGAAGCCGAACGCACCGAAGAAGAGTCTAAGGCTATTAAAAAAGCCAAAACTTCTATGAAACTGGAAGTTCGCAAGAACATCCAGAAGTACAAAGAAGAATTCGACGAATCCGATGAAGCGTTGATGGCACTGGCGGTTTCTGGAACTGACCCGAATAGTTCACCGAAAGAATTGAATGCCAAAACTGCAATGGAATTTCTTCAAAATATGAAGAAAAATCCAAGAGTTAAGGAAATCATGATGCTGGTTGGTAAGTTCC
>Ga0172381_10004377_pt1 | contig 14643 bp, 15 predicted proteins | sample Leawel6488metaG_FD_119754 | JGI IMG/M metagenome (GOLD analysis project Ga0172381, IMG submission 119754) | Leachate microbial communities from a municipal landfill in Southern Ontario, Canada - Leachate well 64-88 metaG | ecosystem: Engineered > Solid waste > Landfill > Unclassified | place...
CCGGAACACGCCGTGCCCGTCTGGCTCGCCGCCGGCGCCAGCCGCGTTATCTTCCATGCCGAGGCCAGCGAGCGTGAGAGCCTGATCTGGCGGGCGACGGACGACCGTTGCAGTCGTCTCTCTCTCGCCATTAACCCCGAGACGCCCATCTCGCGACTGACAGCCGATCTCGAATGTTTCCGCCACGTCACGGTCATGGCGGTCACTCCCGGAAAAAGCGGCCAGCGGTTCCAGGAAATCGCCATTGAAAAGGTGCGGGCCCTCAAGGAGCTGCGCCCTGGCCTCGAGATTGCCGTGGACGGGGGGGTGAAGCCGGGTAACTGCGCGGCCATCGCCGCCGCCGGAGCCGATTTTCTCATGGCCGGCAGCGCCATCACTGACGCCTCCGACCCAGAGGCAGCCTACCGCGAATTCCTCGCCGTCCTCGAGAAGGCGGCCGCTAAACGCGACGCACACGAGGAGAAATGACTTCGTCCCGCAAGCAATGAAACCTAAACGGCGGTTGACCAGCGCAATATAGCCACCAGCGACAGCCGGTGGTTTTTGAAAACGACGAACCTCGCGCGAGGCCACAATAACAGCAAAAAATACGGCTCGCCAAGCGATAAGATAAATGCTAAAATTACCGCATAATCCGAGTCATTTCTTCGCCGCCAAATGACTACGGACTACTGACTAATGACTTAACCATGCTCACCTCTCTAAAAAGAGTCCTCGCCGCCGCGGACAAGGGGCGCTACGCCGTCGGTGCCTTCAACATCAACAACCTGGAGATCCTGCGCGCGGTCATCGACACCGCCGTGGAGCTGAAGTCGCCGGTCATCATCCAGACGAGCGAAGGCGCCATCGAATATGCCGGCATGGATTACCTCGTCGCCATGGTGCGCGTCGCGGCCAAGGCTCCGGTTCCGGTCGTGCTCCACGTTGACCACGGCAAGGATCTCGCCGTCATCCGCCGCGCCATCTCCGCCGGCTACACCTCGGTCATGATCGACGCCTCGGCCCTCCCCTACAAGGAGAACGTCGCCAAGACCAAGAAAGTCGTCGGCTTCGCGCGCCCCAAAGGCGTCTCGGTCGAGGCCGAGATCGGCGCGCTCGCAGGCGTCGAAGACAAGGTCAGCGTCTCCGAGAAGGAAGCGTTCTACACCGACCCCGACGAAGCCGTCCGCTTCGTGCGCGAGACAGGGTGCGACGCGCTCGCGATTTCCATCGGCACGGCGCACGGCCCGAACAAGTCCAAGGTCACGCCCGAGCTCGACATCCGCCGCCTCGCGAAGATCCGCCGCCTGGTGAAACTGCCCATCGTCCTCCACGGTGCGTCCGGCATCGACCCGACGCTGGTGAAACTGACGCAGAAGAGCTGTGCGAAGCTCGGCGACTGCGGGCGGCTCGCGAAGGCCATCGGCATCCCGGACGACCAGATCCGCGCCGCCATCCGTAACGGCATCCGCAAGATCAACATCGACTCCGACCTGCGCCTCGCCTTCACCGCCGGGATGCGCGAAGCCGTGCTCGAGAACCACGACAGCATCGACCCGCGCAAGCTCCTCCTGCCGTCAATCCGCCTCATGAGGCAGGTCGTAGCCGGCAAGATGCGCCTGTTCGGCAGTGCAGGAAAGGCGCGGTAGGTCGTCAATGGGCAATAGTCAATCGCGCCTAGCGTCATTCCGGGCTTGACCCGGAATCCAGAAATAAGCACGCGCTGTGAACGCGTGCTTATTCAATCGAAAAGGCCGCCCGCAAGCGCAGACGGCCGAGTGTCATCAACGTGAAGGCCGTCGTCGGCCACGCCCGCCGGAACCGTAATCCCGGCGGTTCTGGACCGGCATCAACCGGTTTCGGCAGCGGGAAGCCGTGACCGCCCGCATATTCGCCTAAGACCTCCGTCATTCTATCCGATTATTTCTAAATTTGAAACCGGGCCCGCACTATGTGCGGGCCCGAGGCCAAAGGGCCAAGTTTCAAAGGGCTAAGTCAAGAGTCAAAGGGCACTTGCCGGCACCGCGAGGAAACTGTAGTCGTACACCAGGTCGCTGACCCAGCTGCAGCCCCGGCACCAACGCCCGCCGCTCTGGTAGAGGAAGCGCACGCAACGGTCGCCGCCACTGCCGCGGAACTTTGAATTACTAAAAAAAACGCATTTCCCCTCCCACTCCTTCGGAATCCGGTTCTCCGGATCCTCCAGGTACCAGTCGATGGTGTGCGTTTCCCCATGGGGGGCCGCATCGAGCAGCAACCTCTGGAGGGAGCACGCGCCACCGGCGGCCTGTGCTGGCGTCTGCCAAAGGGCGTCGCCGTTGGTGTTGGATTCCACGACGGCCAGCTCACCGCGAAGGAGTCGCTCCGCCTGGGCCTCGCCGCCGAGCTTGTTGACTATCGCTTCGAACCAGTTGACCGAACGATGACCGTATTTGGACATGAAACTCTCCTCCGGCTGATAGCCGGTTTTCTTCCCAAACCCAATGGGCCGGGGCCGCACGGTGCGGCGCTTTCCTCTAATCCGAGGAGGAACCATGTCCGATAGTCGGTCATGGCCGTCCAGCACCGACCCGCGTCAGTGCAGAGCGGCCATGACCGCTTTCGCCCAAGCCTGTTTTAATGAACGTGAGTATCTTAGCATATCCCAGCCATTTTGTCAAGGTCGCCAGCCAACAGGGGGCGTGGTAGAATATCTTAAGCGGCGACGGATGTTGTTTAGTCACTAGGCAAAAGGCACGGGACACAAAAAACGAGTTTTTCCTCTACGTCATTCCGGGCCCCGACACGGAATCCATGACGTCGTACCTGCGGGCCGCGGCTCGCCTCCCAAGGTGACGGATTGACCACGAACCGACCTCGATAAGGCCATGCCTTGTCGTTAATGTTCCTGCTCGTCCAGAAGGGCGAGCAGTTTTTCGGCATTCCCGTGCTTGAGCATCCCGCGATAGGACGCGACGACCGCCTCGTCCGAACACCCGCTGACTGCCGAGAACATCCGCCGCTTGGTCGCCGTCCGCAGGACGCGGTGGCCGAGGAAGTCCACGCCCGAGGCCACGGTAAAGATGGAAACCTTGTCGGGGTGGAGTCGAAGCCGCAGTTCGTCCCGCAGGAACGCCTCGACCCTCGGCAATACGGCCTCCAGCCGCGCCCTGTCGGGCGACAGCAGGACGAAGTCGTCGGCGTAACGGACGTAATGGCGCGCCTTCAGCCGGTGCTTCACGAACCGGTCAAGCTCGTTCAGGTACACGTTGGCGAAAAGCTGGCTGGTCAGGTTGCCGAGCGGGAGGCCGACCCCCGGCGCGGAGGAACAGTGGCTTCCCACCACCTGCCCGACGAGCCAGGCGACGCGTCCGTCGGCGACGCGCCCGCCCACGAGCCGCATGAGGACGCCGTGGTCGATCGAGGCGAAGAACCTGCGGATGTCGCACTTCAGCGCCCAGACCGTGCGGCGGTGGTTGCCCGACGCCCGCCGGGCCAAGGACGCGAAGCGGGCGATTGCCGCATGGGTGCCCTTGCCCTCGCGGCAAGAGAAGGAGTCGGCGATGAAGGTCCGGTCAAAAAATGGGTACAGCTTCCGGTACAGGGCGCGGTGCAGGACACGGTCGGCCACCGCCGCCTTGTGGATGACGCGCGGCTTGGGGTCGGCGACGGCGAACCGCTCGTACGGCCCGTGCCGGTAGCTGAAGTCCGCCAGCCGCTCGTGCAGGCGGATGAGGTTGCCCGCGAGGTCGCGCTCGAACTCCAGCACGTCCGGCCGCGACCTTTTCCCGGCCGCGAATTCCTGCCATGCTTCCAGCAGGTTCTCCAAGGAAATAACCTCCTCATAACTATGGTTACAGACAATCCGGGGCATGCCCCGAAGGTTACCCCCCCCGCGAGATTTTGCCAGTCCTCAAGAGGCTCAAGGACGCCTACCTGCTGTGGTACGGCTTTTTCCCTACCATCCCCAAGGTTCACCGCTACACGCTCGGCGACAAAATTGACCAGTTGCTCATAGACGCCATCGAGGCCATCGCCGTGGCCAGTTTCACGCCCCGGCTGGACAAGCTACCACACGTCCGCCTCGCCATGCGGAAAATCGATACTTTCAATATCATGCTCATGGTGCTTTGGGAAACGAGGTCGCTCGACACAAAAAAATACGCCGCCCTGTCCGAAAGGGTGGAAGAAATCGGCCGCATGCTCGGCGGATGGCACGGCCAGCTCATGAAACAAAACTCCCCCGGAGCTAGCCCGAGGGAGTGACGACCGAAGATGCTGGCCGGAACGAGCGCCGGGTTCTCGGCATTCCACCGGTTATCGAGCCAGTTGTAGTTCCAGTTCCAGCGACCGCCGTCCCAGTACAGGTAGCGCACGTACAGGTTGCCGTCCCGGTCACGTCCGCGCGAGGTGCCGTCCGTTACACCGCCCGTCGAGTGCTCTCCGGGCTGAATCGAATTCGGCATCGCAATGCCATGGCACCCCGCGCCAAGCTTCTTCAATCGTAGAGGCGCACCGCCTGTCACGCCGCCGCAAACCTTGGTCTGCGGCGTTCCGGGCGGGCGGCGGCCGGTTTCGGCAGCGGCCAGCCGTAACCGGCCGCGTATTCGCCTAGTTCCTCAATCACATTACAACTCCTCGCGGAATCTTGAAAAGCCCGCGCTCAAGCGCGGGCTTTCCGAAGGTCAAAGGGCAAAGGTTCAAAGGGCTAAGACAAGGGACAGAGAATCAGCTTGCCGGAACGAGCGCCGGGTTACCGGCATTCCACCGGTCATCGAGCCAGTAGTAGTCCCAGTACCAGCGACCGCCGACCCAGTACAGGTAGCGCACGCACAGGTTGCCGTCCCGGTCACGATAGACCGTGCCCCAGAAAAAGACGGCCTTTCCCTTCCAAGAGTCCGGGATCTCCTCGGGGTGGGCGAGGAGCCAGTCGAGGAGGTTGGCGTTGAACGGGTTCTCGCCGGCGACGGCCGTCCGCAGGTCACGGCCGACGACGCCCTCACCGCGCTGCCCCTCCGCGAGGAACAGGCGGGCCTTATCCGGCGACCACTCGAGGCGGCCGCCCTTCCGGTGCTCGGCGACCTGCCAGCCCTCGGGGCAGACCGGGTCGGCGTCGAGGTCGACGGCGCGTTCCTCGTCCGTTACGACCCTAATCAGGGCCAACATTGCGTCATCACTGCCGAGCAGGCGCCTCATGACCGTCTCGGCCCGCGCTTCGGAACCGGCGAACCGACCGATGCGGTTGCATAATTCGAATGCCTGGGACACGCTGACTTCCTTCGAGAAACTGGCCATGTGACCACTTCCTTTCCTTTGCCGCCGACACATTCCGCTTGGCGAACCATTCGCCTCCCGGAACTTGCCTGATGAGATGAAAAGAGCGGCAGACCGTTTGCTTGAACGGTGAGAATATCTTAGCATATCCCAGCCATTTTGTCAATGTCGCCAGCCAACAGGGGGCGTGGTAGAATATCTTAAGCGGCGACGGATGTTGTTTAGTCACTAGGCAAAAGGCACGAGGCAAAAGCACGTCACTTATGAACAATGGCTACCGGAACCTTCTGGTTTGGCAAAAATCCATTGACTTGGCAGAGGCAATCTACAAACTGACAAGGGCACTGCCCGATGACGAAAAATACGGCCTAACATCTCAAATGAGACGGGCGGCTGTGTCAATCGCCTCGAATATCGCCGAGGGCAGCAAGCGGTCATCCGACAAGGATTACCGAAATTTTATTGTCATCGCGATGGGCTCGGCGGCCGAACTTATCACCCAGCTTCTCGTCTCCTATCGTCTCAAGTACATTCCCAAGGCTGATTTCGAGAAGAGTACTGCTGACTTAGAAGAAATTGAGAGGATGCTCAACGGCTTAAGACAACGACTCGACTCAGGAAAAAAGAAAACCTAGGCGCTAGGGCCTCGTGCCTTGTGCCTTTTGCCTTCATAATATGTACGACATCATCACCTTCGGCGCCGCCACCCGCGACATCTTCGTCCGCAGCGACGCCTTCGAAGTCCACGAGAGCGGCGGCCCCATGGGCCACTTCGAGGGTTGTTTCCCGCTCGGTGCCAAGATCGACATCAAGGAAATGGCCTTCGAGACCGGCGGCGGCGGGACCAACGCGGCCGCGACTTTCGGGCGGCTTGGCTGGAAGTCGGCTGTCGTCTGCGCGGTCGGCGACGACAGCGTCGCCCGCGACATCGCCGAGGCCATGAAGAAAGACGACGTCACATCCGCGCTCTTCCAGCGCGACCCACGGGAACGCACCGGCGTCTCGGTCATCATCCTCGCCGGCTCCGGTGAACGCACCATCCTCAACTATCGCGGTGCCTCCTCGGAAATCAAGGCGAACAGGATCCCCTGGCCCAAGGTGCGCGCCAAGTGGTTCTACTGCTCGTCGCTCGGCGGCAACCTCGGCCTACTGAAGAAAATCCTCGTCCAAGCCAAGCGCGTCGGCGCCAAGGTCGCGTGGAACCCCGGCAACAAGGAACTCGCGCACGGCCTCGAGAAGCTCATCCCGCTCATCCGGCAGGTGGACATCTTCAACCTCAACAAGGAGGAGGCGGCGGCGCTGACCGGCCATTCGTCGGACAACCTCACCGGCATCATCGCGAAAATCCGCGCCTTCCCCCGCCGCGCCCTCATCGTCACTGACGGCCAGAAAGGAACGTACGCGGCCGAAGGCGACGCGACCTGGCACAGCGGCATCGTGGACGTGCCACGCCGCAATACGACCGGCGCCGGCGACGCCTTCGGCTCCGGCTTTGTCGCCGGACTCCTGAAGTCCGCCAAAGGCGGATCCGCCTCCGGCGGAAAGGACGACCTCCGCTACGCCCTCGCCGTCGGCACCTGGAACGCCACCGGCGTCGTCCAGCACATGGGCGCGAAAGTCGGCCTCCTCCGCCGTTACCCGACGGCCAAACAGGTCGGGCAGGTGAAGATTGAACGGCTCGACTGACGGCAACCGGACCTGATTACTATGTTCCGCGAAGGAATTCGCCACGAAACCGCGTCCATCCCCGAGGCCAAGTAAGCCGATCCGCGCCAGGCCAAAATTGACCGCGCTTTCGAGACGGCGGCGCTGTTCGATTTATCGGAAAAGTATCGCGACGATGAGGACCGTGGCGAGCGCACTTTCGAGGCCATTCAGGACCTTCTCAAGGAGCCGATTAACGAGCGTTTTGGGGAAGAATACGAGCTGAGCAGCGGAGGCGATTATGCATCATTGGCTCGAAGGAACCGTCCAAATACGAGCTGGGATTTCGACCCAAACACGTCATTCATGGTGAAATGGGAACACGAACTGGATCTCCCGACCGGCACTTTGGGGCTCAATTACGACATCTTCGCCAAGCCCAAGGCTTCTGACGGGTGGGATGCCCGGCTGTATTCCACTCCCGTGGCCGAGAACCAAACCCTCCGATTCTCCGCCTCACCGGAAACCGTCAAGAAAATTTACGAACGACTGGAGGCGGAATTCGCCGAGCAGATCCAGGAGTTCGAGGTGAAGGCAGCCGCATATGAAGAATTCGCGACATGGGCCAGGAAGAACTCGAGAGTCAAATTCGGTTCAGACGAGTGGGACAGGCACGGTTTCCTTAAACGGATGGGGCAACTCGCCGACACCTGGGAGGTTAACGTGGTTGAATGCGGGGGACGAGAAGGGGTCCAAATCATCATCTATGATTTTGATGGAGACATGATTCGCGATATCCTCCCCTATGGCAAGCCCGCTCATCCCGAACGCGAGTACCCACCCCTGCCCGAAACAAAATAACCCGGCCCACGGCCGGGTTATTTGCTTTCGTGATTGCTAGTCGGCGATTTCGAGTATCGCCTCAAGCGCCGCTGGCAATTCGGTCGTGCCGGTACTGCCGCTGAAGTGTCCTTGGCCGTGTTTGACGACGATTTTCGCCTCCAATATTTTTGCAAAATCCTCCTGATTGTCCAGCGGTACGTATGGGTCGTTGTCGGAAAAAAGGGCGACACATCTCTTGATGCGTCTTCGGACCACCGCGAGGTCAAGCGGCGTCTCGAGCCATTCCCGCGCGACATCGCGGACAGCCTGGTCATCCTCAAGATTCGTCAGCCTCCGGAAAAAGCCGGCGACGAAAACAGCGCCGCCGGCCGTCACCCCTTCCGGCAGGGATTCCAGGTAGCGGGCGATCGCCTGGCATCCCATGCTGTGGCCGACGAAACACGTCTCGTCATCCGGCGTGCCGACCACAGCCGCCAACGCCGGCACCCAACGGTTGATGCGCGGCTCGTCCGCCTGCGGCAGTTGCGGAATGACGACCTCAAAACCACGGACCTCCAGTTCTTTCTTGAGCCACGGGAACCACCCCTCCTCCGGATAGCCGTCCCAACCATGGACGATGATGACGCGTTTCATAAAGACTAGGTCGTTAGGGAAAACCCGAAGGTTGTCTGATTGCGTTAACCGAGCTTAGGGTGCCAATAAATAGCCTCAATAATCCGCACCGGCTTTCTACCGACTTCCCCAAAAGTCCAATGGTGCCGAGCGACAACTTTCTTCTTGCTGGAATTGCTGACCGCCATTCCGGAACCGGCGTAAAACCCGACATGCCGGTTGACTGACCCGCCGTGGTCGCATGGCTCCCAGAGCAGGACGGCACCAATCTTCGGTTTCCGTATCCTGACCCACCCGGAAGATTCCAAGTCTCTCACGAGGCCGGCCACGGTGGCGTGCTGTGCCGCAACCATCCCGAACCAGCGCAACAGCGACGAGACAAAGTAGGAGCAGGACACGCGCCCGCCCTCGGTCACGTCAACGGACTGCCGTCCACGGCGCATGTACAGGTGTCGGAACATCCGACAGCCGACGCTGTCACCGATGGCGGACAGGTAAGTCCGCTTTAGATCCAGCACAAGCGGCTTTTTCTTGGTCATAACCATGTTCATTTGCTTGGCCGTCCTGCGCTCAAAGCTTCGGACGGCAGCCTCCATCGCTGCCTGTGCCAGCCGCAGCCTTATCGTAGGTGGTGGACCCGGAGGGAATCGAACCCTCGTCTGCCGGATGCAAACCGGCTGCTCTACCATTAAGCTACGGGCCCAAACGTGTCGAGACGGACGTTTCACCAATCAAGCCGTGACTCAATGAGTGAATGGCCCACCAGCCTATCGACGGGCCCCTCCTCTCGCCAACCATGCCAGTACAAGAAAATTATCATCCCGCCTCCCGACAGTCAAACCTCCAAGTCCGCCAAAGACACGGCGACCGCTTCCTCTCGTGTATTCGAGACGCACGAATCGAAGGTAAATAAATTCTACACGCGAAAAAACATGTGCGCTCTCACCGAACAAACAAATATTGACGTGCCGAAGAAAATTTTTTGGTGTCGAATTTGTTTGCGTCGAGCAACTGCATCGACGGCACTTATCCACAGTCAATGACAAAAATCTATTGCTTACCTAGTATGCGTATGTCTATACTTAAAACATGGCAAGCTCGAAAGCGTCTTGACGCAACGAGCAAACACGCATCGGACATGACATCGTCATGCCAATCACGCATCGCGTGAAAATGCATTTGCCAAAAAGGAGGTGAATTTATGCCAGCTAAGAAACCCGCGAAGCGCCCGGCCAAGAAGGCCGTGAAGAAGGTGGCCAAGAAGGCCGTGAAGCGCCCGGCCAAGAAGGCCGCGAAGAAGAGGAAGTAAATCTTTTTCGTGAAGACAAAAACCCCGTCGGTCAGGACGGGGTTTTGTTATCGGCGCATTCACCGAGGACATCGTGCCCCCAAGATCGAGCGCCGCCTTAACCGGACGTGTCCACCTTACATGTCCAAGCTTCCTTGCGAAGATCCGCGCGGGCGCTCCAAAAGACTTATCTTGCCGTAAATGCCGTCATAACCCGGCCTGATCTTAACCGCTCCCGCCCTGACCCGACGCACCGCCTCGGCGACCGACGGGTCAATGACAGCGAGGCGGGCGGTCGGCAAGTCAAGAAGGATGTCCAGCTCCGGTCCTAATTCAGACAAACATCGGCGATATAGCGCCTCCACGGCCCTTGACGTCTTCCCCCTGCCCAAGACGGTGGCGATGACTTCTGCAAGCGGCACAACCGATCGGAACGGCGTTTTCCCCTCCCCGCCCGCTCCCGCCGGACGGTCAGCCAACGCCTCGACTCGTCCCAGCACGCCGCGCACCAGGTCCCTGCCGCACTTCGGACACTTGCCTCCGAGCCGCCGCGTCTCCGTCGGTTCGCAGGAAAATCCGCAGTCAGCGTGCCCGTCCACGTGATACTTCCCCTCCTCCGGGAAGAACTCTATCGTATAAAGAAGTTTGTCTTTTCCGGTCCCGACCAAGGCCCTGGTGAGGGCCGCATATGACGGCTCCTCAACATCGAAGACGTTGGCCTCTCGGGCCAAGTTCCGCAGGCTGTGCGCGTCCGAATTCGAGACGAGGGTCAACCCGTCCAACGCCGAGAGCCGCCAGTTCATCGGCGGGTCCGAGGATAGTCCGGTCTCGGCGGCGTGAATAAGCCGAGCGCTGTCCCCGAAAGCCTCATCGAGCGAATCAAAACCCGACATCGAGCCGAAGACGGCGAACCATGGCGTCCAGACGTGTGCCGGCATGAATTCCGCGGCTGGGTCGATCTCGAGCGCCAGCTTCAGCAGATCCTCCGCATCCATGCCAAGGATGGGTCGCCCGTCAGAGCGAAGGTTTGTCTTCCTGCCCTCCAGCGCCGCCGTCAGCTTCTTGACCGCCGCAATCGATGGCATGAGCAGGATGACGTGCAGGCGCCTCGTCCTTCCGCCGCGCTTGTAGATGCAGGCCAACTCTGTCGAGAGGATGAAGCGCACAGGTCGAGCGCCGGGCGTCTTGGGAGCCGCATCCGCCCCCTCCGCCGCTTCTCCACAAACCGCTTCGCGCAACTGCAGCAAACCCGGCTCGGACGGCTCCAGGCAACGCTCGATTTCCGAAAGCCAGGCAGGATGAGTGAAGTCACCGGTCGCTATTAGGTCTATCCCCTTGGCCGCGGACCATGCCCCAATGTTCGGCAAAGTGAGCGACTGCGAACAGGCGCGGGAATAGCGAGAATGGATATGCAGGTCAGTGATTAGGCGCATGAGAAAAAAATTACAACCCGCCAAGGCACCGCCCGACAATCACGGCGGCCAACGCGTCGGCGTCGTGGCGTATCAGGGTGCGCCGCAGCGGATCCCCCGCCTTGTTCGCATAAAGCCGTCGACTCAAGAGATCCGTCCCGATCGGCACGCACCCTATGCCGTCAAACTCGTCCGGCCCGGCGGCTACCGGCTGGCCCTCCTGGACGTAACGCTCCGTCAGCTCGGATTCGGGAGGCGTGTCGTTATAGACGACATAATCCACCCGCCCCTTCCCCACGTAACGTTCGATCTCATCGACGAAGTCGCCGACGCCGAAACCGTCTGTGTGCCCGGCCTTGGTCATGAGATTGCAGTTATAGATGAGCCTTGCCTGGGACCGACCTATTGCCTCGGGCACGCCCCGCACCAGGAGGTTCGGGATGATGCTGCAAAAAAGGTTTCCCGGCCCGATGACGAGACAATCGGCGCGCTCGATGGCGGACACGGCTTTGGGGTTGGCGAAGGCATCCGGAGCAAGACGCAGGGTTCGTCGTCGGCCCTCGTCGAGCGACATCCTGTCAATCGCGTTCTGCCCTTCAAAGACGTCGCCGCCGTCGCATCGGAGCACGACATTGCCGGTCGTGACCGGAACGACCTGGCCGCGTACCGCGAGTACTGAACTCGCCACCCGCACTGCCTCCTCGAAATTCCCAGAGGTCTTCTCCAACGCCGACAAAAAAATGTTGCCGAAATTATGGCCCTTGAGCCCGCCCTCGTCGAACCGGTAATTGAAGAGCTCGCGCATGAGCGTCTCCGCCTCCGAGAGGGCGACGAGGCACTGGCGCACGTCACCAGGCGGCAGGACGCCAAGCTCATCACGGAGGATGCCGGTCGAACCGCCGTCGTCGGCCATCGAGACGATGGCCGTGAGATCAACCGGGTATTTCTTGAGACCGGAAAGAAGTGTGTACTGCCCGGTCCCCCCGCCGATTGTTACTATCGATTTCATGCTTCAAACCCTGAATTCGCCCGCCCGCCGCAGCCTTCGTGAAGACGGGGCGAGAAGTCGATGGTGACTATTGATTCCATGACCATCCAAGAATAACACGGGCGGCGGCGGCTGTCAGCCAAAACCCACGAAAGGATTCCTGGTTGGTTTAACTGCCCAAATTGAACCGGGCCCACCACCAAGGGCGGGCCCGTTCGGAGAAATTTCGCTTCAAAACACGTAGCAGGCTCCTCGCGGGATCGAACCTCCGCGATTATCGCCCTTGCTGTCCTCCTCGTCGCCATCCCAGCTGATGACGACGACACCCCGTTCTACTGCGTTCGGGTCGGGCGGCGGGTCGGGCGGCTCCCAACCGGGCGGCGGGTCGTCATCGATGAAGAGCGATAACTGTGCCAAGCCGACCTGCTCGTCCCTTTGCATCTGCTCGATAATGTACGGCGGCAACATGGCTCGCCTCCTCTCATTTGTTTTGTGTTTTGTGCGGCCCACGAAAGGCCCGGGAATGATCCCCGCCCAAGGGCAGGGCAACCGGCCCGCGCGCGCAGGACGGAACAAATTAATATAGCACGCAGAAGCCAATTAGTCAAGACCTCCACGGTTAAAACAAAAACGGGGCGTCAGTCAGCCCCGTTCACAAAGTATGTTGGGTCAAGAACCGCGCCCCATCGGGACTCGCGAATCCTCACCGTCTTCGGAAAGCGTCTTCTCCACGCGATACGTGCCTGATTCAAAACCAACTCATGTCGGCTAGCGGCTGGGAAGGAAAGGTCAACTACAATCCGACCGTTCGACAGCACCTTGGTAGAAATGTCGGTCGAGAACACCGTACCTATGTATTCTCTGGTGACATCCTCCCTGCGCTGTCTAAAAATCTCTCCCCGCGACCAACTGTCGACGAGTGTCTCGGCAAGCAGGCCGTTGGACACGTGTTTCGTACCGGCTGAAGCTATGACGCCAATCCGTCCCGCATCCGCCCCGACGCGCTTCAACTCGTCTATAAGCGCTCCGGAATGACAGCAGGAATTCACGACCAGAACCGGGGACGTGGACGCGGCCAGAACATTTGCCAACCGACGATACGACATTCCCCCGTCCGACCATCCTTCCCGACTGCCATGGCCAAAGTAGCCGAGCAGCAACGGGGCCCCGTCTATCTGCCGGAACAGTTGCTCAAATCCCGCTTCCGACAGGATGCCAGCGCAAATACCGACTCCTTTAAGACCGACCCTTTTCAGATAATCGAGCATCAGTTCCGCCTGATCGCAAAAACGCTGTTCGCTCCTGTCGCGGAGCAGAAAGGCATAGGACATGTCGCCTCCATTTCAGAAATGAACTAAGTGCATCTAAGCACGGATGCGTTCGGCTGGCAAGACAAATATCGCTAATAAAAAGCGCGGCGGCGGGAGGCGACATCCGCATGTGTACAAATCAAAAAACGCAGAGTCCCGGCGACCACCTACTTTCCCAGGCGCGGATTGGCGCCAAGTATCATCGGCCCTACGCAGCTTAACTACCGTGTTCGGGATGGGAACGGGTGTGGCCCGCGTGGAAGTGCCACCAGGACTCTGCGCTCTTAGAACGCAGACAATTGGCCGCGGCCCGCGTCAGCGGGCCCGACCTACAGAATGTTATTCAAGGACTCGTACTCTTTCCAAGCACGTCTTTGTGCTTCAGAAGTATTCCAGCAACGGCTTATTAGTACCGCTCGGCTGAAACCCTTGCGGGCCTTACACCTGCGGCCTATCAACCAAGTAATCTCCTTGGAGCCTATGAAACCTAATCTTGAGGAAGGTTTCGCGCTTAGATGCTTTCAGCGCTTATCCTCGCCGAACGCTGCTACCCAGCGGTGCCCTTGGCAGGACAACTGGTACACAGGAGGTTCGTGCATCCCGGTCCTCTCGTACTAAGGATGCGTCCTCTCAAGTTTCCACGCCCGTAGTGGATAGGAGACCGAACTGTCTCACGACGTTCTGAACCCAGCTCACGTACCGCTTTAATTGGCGAACAGCCAAACCCTTGGGACCTTCTTCAGCCCCAGGATGCGATGAGCCGACATCGAGGTGCCAAACCGGGTCGTCGATGTGGACTCTTGGACCCGATCAGCCTGTTATCCCCGGAGTAGCTTTTATCCGTTGAGCTTCGACCATCCTACTTTGGATCGTCGGATCACTAACTTCCGCTTTCGCGACTGGTCGACTCGTTGGTCTTCCAGTAAAGCTGGCTTTTGCGTTTGCACGTCCAGCTCCGTTTCCATCGGAGCTAAGCCAACCTTTGTAAACGCCTCCGTTACATTTTAGGAGGCCACCGCCCCAGTCAAACTACCCACCAGCTACTGTCTCCCGTGACCGCACCGATCGCGAAATGGTGTAATGAACACGCCCCTTGCGGAGCAATGACGGTATTTCGCGACCTGTGAGGTCACAGGATTAGAATTTAAGCAGCCCAAGGGAGGTGTCTCATCGTCCCCCGCATTGCTGCGAGGTCCCTCCTACTCTGAACATGAGAAGCCTAAATCCAATAACAAGTTGTAGTAAAGCTTCACGGGGTCTTTTCGTCCAGCTACGGGTAAGAGGGCATCTTCACCCCCCTTGCAATTTCGCCGA
>Ga0172381_10004379_pt1 | contig 14637 bp, 22 predicted proteins | sample Leawel6488metaG_FD_119754 | JGI IMG/M metagenome (GOLD analysis project Ga0172381, IMG submission 119754) | Leachate microbial communities from a municipal landfill in Southern Ontario, Canada - Leachate well 64-88 metaG | ecosystem: Engineered > Solid waste > Landfill > Unclassified | place...
ACATGGACAGCTTCAACAGATGATCAACATGCTCTTGATTGTCGACATTACACACGGACGTTGATTCTTCGGGAATTTGAACCTGCGTTTCCACTATTAATCCGGTCTTCTGGTCGCGGTTTCTGAGTGTCTGCTGATGATACCTGGTCCCTGGAATGGGAAAAAACTGATATGTCATTTTCCCTAAAGTAACCGCAGTGACTCCTACTCTCCTTATTTTGCAATGTATTTGCATCGTGCTTTCCTTTCGTCTATTGGTTGTTTAAAAAAAGGGGGCGGGCATTTCCCGCCCCCTTGGTTAGTTTACAAATACTTGGTTACGGCTGATCGATCAAAAGACCGAGAGCCAACACCCCAGCCGCCGCCGTTGCCGGCGCTGCGGGGAATTGAACTGCAATGATGCGGTCTTTGGTGTAATCAATACCAATATCTTTGCTGAATCCGAGGACAAACGAATTCACGCGACCACCGGTACGACCAATCGTTGAAGCCGTGATCACGTTCTGACCGGTTACCAGCTGCGGATCGACATCGGTGTTGGTGGCGCCGCCGGAGCTATAAGCTGCCGGAACAGCCGCCGTAGCTGCGGCCTGCCCGTAATAGGTATTCAAAACACCGACGGACAGGGTAAGGGTTGTGGTGGTGTGGGAATCCAACGCTGCGGATTCTACAAATCCACCCATCAAACGATGGCCGGCCGGCAGTACGCCGAGGGCCACAAGCTGAGTCGAGACAAGGTCAGTCGTCAGCAAAGAAATTGACCTGTAATCCATCCTTGCGCCGGGACCAGCCGTCTTCGGCGGATTGGTGTAAAGGTCAGGAGCTATTTTAAGAGCGTTAGACATAATTTATGATCCTCCTTGTTTATTTTGATTACGGCTTGGTGGCTGCCGTATCAATGGCCATCACGCCAAAATCGTTACCGTTGAAGGTAACTTTCTTGAATCCCCAAATGGTGTGGGTGGTGATGATGACCTTGTTACCATTGTCGCGTTCCTCTTCATGCCAGCCAAAACGTAAATCCTGGCCGGGTGAACCAAAGGCGATAACACCAGCCTGGTTTCCGCAGAACAACGCACGAGACGCCGAAACTGCCCCGCTGCCGTAATCGGTGAACCTGATAACGTTCTGGTGACTGTGGAGGACGACACCGTTCCACATCCCGATTCCGCCCTTGATGAATGCCGACGATTTACCCTCCGAAGTGGTGATGGCTTTCTGGATGTCCGCCCAATCGTTCGTGGTCGTGTTTCTCCGCAAATCGAATTTCTGGTAAGGGTCCATGACCATCAAAAAGCACTCTTCTCCATCTACTTCACACTTCTGGATCTGAGGAACTTCCGAGTAGGCAGGTCCGCCGCCGCCCATCATTTCCGCGTAAGCTACGGCACGATCGATCGGAAGGGTTGACATCTTATCGGTTGCCACCATGGACGCCTTGGTTGTCGCCACGCCGCCATAAACGATATGGTTGGAATCGGGAGACGTCAGGCTGTTGTTGGCAAAACCCGTGTAGGTCGTAGGGAATACGAACTCTGTGTTCGTCCCACGCGATCCCGAGAGGTACATCATAATGATTTCGTCAAACACCCTTGCCCACCAGTCGGTGGATCGTGCCTTTGCAATCTTGCGCAAGTCGTGCAAGGTGCGTTTGCGGGTCATGCGGCCTCCGCAGTCGGCGCCACCCCTCATTTGATCAATATAAACAGCGTCGGAGTAAAAACTCAGACCTTCTTCCTTACCGTGGAGTTCTGCGTCTCCCTCAATCGGCTGCATATTGAGTTGCATACTCAGATCGTAAGTGATTTGTTCTCCGGCATCCGATTCAAGATCGGTAATCTGCCAGATTGGGCGTGTCGGGACTTCCCCCTTCGCCATAAATTTCCGGGGCCAATACCCTTTTCTCCCAACATCGACCGCAAGATTCCCGGAGTACCTTTTGACGGCCTTGGCGTCGTTGAGACCTATTACTGTCTGTCCCATAGTTGTGACCTCCATTTTTTAGACCGTCCTGGGTCGGGTTAAGCAGGGTTACCTACCCTACCGTTTGCTGTCGAAAATGTTCGATCTTAATGGATCGATCGGCAGTAATCTTCAACACTGCTGTGCGTCCCGCTTTTTCTGTTAAAAACACAGAAATCGTCTGTGGTTTAGCAGATGGCGGCACATCAAATACTAACTCATCAGTCACCTTGATAATCTTTATCAGGGACATAATTTATACCCTCGCCAGATAGGCTTCAGCCGCTTTGGGGTTCTTGTCTTTAAGGGACGCAATTGCGTCCTCGTAGGCATCCCCCGTCAGCTTGTCCAGTTGCGCGAACGAATCATCAATCCCAGCGCTATTCCCGGCCGCCGCCGGCACATCTGCCAACGTCTTTATATCGGGCAGTCTTGCCGCGGGCGCCTTATCTTCCTTGGGCTTCCCCGCGCCTTTATCGTCTTTTTTAACCGGAACATCCTTCTTAAGACCGAACGCCTCCTTAACGGCCTTGTCGGCTTTAACGAGTATCTGCATTCCGGTCAGGTTTTCGTTGACTGGATCTCCCGAAATTGCCTTGACCATCTCCGTTAAGGCGCCAAAAAGAGCGTTACATTTAATCTTTTCGGTTGCATCTTTTGCTCGTGACGGCATATATTCTGGTTTGGCATTGAGAAAATGTATCTGCTCTTTCTTCCACGCCAGGTCAGATTTGGCTTCTTCTATTCGGATATCGTTTGCCCGATAGATCTCCCGGTTCACTTTATCGCGTTGCTCGTTGTATTCTTTTTGGGTAAGCTCTCCATCGTCGAATTTTTCATCGAGGCCATCCAGTTTCTTTTGTAAATCTTCCGGAACGATCTCTTCGATTTTTACTTCTGAAGCAGCGACAAGCGGCTTAAAAGAAAGAAGTTCGGCGTCGGTTGCGTCATCGTCCTGGTGGCTCGCTGTTTCATCCGGTTTATTTTCGTCAGGTTTTGCGTCGGCTTCAGGTGTTTTGCCATCTTCACCGGGCTTCTTATCGCCTGCTGCGTTGTCATCATCACCGTCGGGATTTTCGTCTGGTTTATTTTCATCCGCAGCGATAGCTGCGAGTTCAGCTTTCTCAGCATCCGTCAGTTCAGCTTCGGGCTCTTCCTCACCTTCAGGCGCCTTAATTTCGTCCAAAATCCCTGCCTTTTCGGACTCGGACAAGTCCATCCACTCCTCAGTCGTATAACCTTCAGGCGGTGCCTCAACGGTGTCTTCTATTTTAATATCTTCGGGCTTTACGCCCTTGTCGGCTTCCTTCCCGCTCATCCTGTCTTTCCTCCTTTACGAAACTGTGTAATTATAAACTGTGCCGTTGGCAGTTGTGATGATTGCCGCCGTTGAATTAACGGAAATCGAAAGTATCGCCGAATCGAGTGACAAAATCGGCGCATCATCTTCGAGCGCCATGGTCGCCAAGGTAAACGAAAACACATCCCCTTTGTTTGTGCCGACCAACAAGTGCGTCGAATAGACGGCAATACTCGTTATCCCTTCGATGAGACGACCGGCGATTGAAACAAAAGCACCGGTTGCTTGGGTATATTTATAAATTTTCCCGTTTTCGGTGGCGCCCCACCAGTTTGTCCCATCAGTGTATCCAGCGACAATTCTATCGCTTGCCTTTGCCCACGTTGCCGATAATGCTAAAGCTGCTGCTGCCATGGCTTATTCCCCCTTTTTTTATTCATTTCCGAGGTCGATCATTGCCTGGGCCTCGTCTTTCTTGCGTTTGCTTTCGTCCAAGCGTTTTGCCGCCAACGCCCTGACCTTCTTCATCCGTTCCGGGTCAACCTTCACCGCATCCGCTCTGCATACAGCCTCTAAATCGCGGGAGACTTCCCATTCTTCGTCGGGCATGCAACAGTCAGTTACTTTATTGCTGCTCTTCCGCTTTTTCTTTTTTTCATAACCCATATAGCCCCCTTATAGTTGCTGCGCCGGTTGATTATCTTGCTGTTGATCTCCATCAATTGGAGCTGCGGCCGCTTCTGCAAATATCGCGTCGGCCGCCTTGGCTAATCCGGGCGCCTGATTCAACGTCCCGGCCACTTCCAATGCCTTTAGGAATCCATCGAGCTTTGTCATTGCGGCCTCAACTTTATCCCTGTCGGCTTTTGCCTTTTTGCCATCTACTTCAGCTTGTTTGGCGGCCATGGTAATCTGCATCATGGCCTGTTGAATCTGTTCTTGCTGCGCCTGCTTCTGCTGCTGTGCTGCTTCGTTCTGTTTGGCCTCGTCCTTCTCTTCCGGCGACATATCGTCTTCTGGGGCGTTCTGGCCGTTGATCTTACGGATGCGGGCGACGATCTCATCTTTCCCGGGCAGATCATCCATGAGGTCAACAACCATGTCCAAGAGGCCCAGCGCTACTTGTGGCACCGACTGAGAGAGGTTAGACACGAGGTCAACCAACATAGCCAACATGGACTGACGGATGCTCTCTTTAAAGTCTTGCTTTCCAATTATAAAGTCGGCCTTTGTGCGCGTAATATCGTTCTCGATTGTCCCGTCATTAACGGAAATGAATTCATCGTTTTGCTGATTGCCGGTGATGCGGTACTCTTTGGGCTGATCAATAAACTGCTCAATCAGAGACAGCCTTTTCTCGCCCTCGACCTGAGCGGCATAGTAATAATTATCAAACGCCACGCCTGACGTGGTGTGTCCCTGCGCCTGAATATTGGCAATGGCCTTTCCAGACAGGCTTTTATCAATAGTCCCTTTGTTTTCTTTGGTGATTCCGGAAATGGAATCGACAAATCTTTCATCGTCCCTGGCCAGTTCAACATGCTCCTGGGCTAGCTGCTGCTCTTTCTGTATCTCGAATCTCGCGTTCGGTTTTACTTCTACCCACCCGTCCGGGCGGTTAAGCTCTTCATAGGCTTCTTTTTTGTCATCGACGGCGCCCTTGTCTGCGATTACTCTATTGGCTGTTAGGAGAACCAGTGCCCGCGATCGCCTCTTATTGAGGTCAGACTGCGGATCACGGATGTCTCGAATCATCCCATAGGGTAGATTGTCCCGCCGGCGCCGGTAGCAAAACATCGGGGTGAGCGGAAATTGATTGTGATTGTATGGAGACAGGATATCTTGAAGCAATGTGTTCCCGGACCATATCGCCTGCCGGACAGTAAGAATGCGAGCATCGGTGGTTGTGAAATATCCACCGCGCACGAGGTATTGATGATCCGGTTCATCTGCGCGGAAAATAGCACCGTCTAAAGCTCCGCGAGGCGTGTCATTGTCGCGACGTTTGAGTATCTTTACGTTATTAGGCACCCGGTACCACATTTCAATGAGCTTCACGCGCTCCCGCTTGCCGTCCTGTGATCCTCCAAAGAGGGCGTCCAGATCGCTTTCCAGATCAAATTCGGACGCCGAATCTGAGATTACAGTATCATCGGGAAGGTATGGATATATAGAATTGACGCCCTCCGAGATAGTCCTTAGCCTTTCGGCACGTTCCGGAAACATATTTTGCGCTATATCAAGATCTACCCATTTCTCGCGGTTCAGGAAACGCCAGTCACTTCCATCAAGAGATCTTCCGAGATGGTCGTACCAAACGTTTCGCCAGCACTCGGCCCGCATGAAGATCGGCTCGTCTCCGTTGCTCCGGACTCCGTTCTCTAACCACCCGACACCGGCTTTAATACATTCTTCGAATGCGAACGATCTTTCATATTCACCCTTGGAGACGTCCTGGGTGTATTTCATCATTTTTGTTTTGGATTTAGCCGCCTGGGCACCGCTCTTATTCCTAGGCAAAACCCTTGAATCAATCCGGGCCTGCTTTTCTGTTCCAAGAATCCAATTAATTGTGTTCTTGATTACGTTGAACACGAGCGCAGGTTGATTGCGCTGGGCGAGAATATACAGATCTTCTGGTTCCAACTGAATGCCATCATAGAAATCCTCATCCCTGGCCATTTCGGTGCGGTTGTCGGCCTGGGCGATACGGGCTTGCCGTCTCCAACTCATTAAATGCCGCAATCGTTCTTGATGTTGTTGTGAGTCGAGAGGATGTCCCTGTGATGAAACGTAAGTATCCGGCGCCTTCTTGTCCTCAAGAAGAGCCCGGGGAATACCAGTTTGAAGAGTCTGTCCCTTGGTTATCTCATTCAACGTTACACCAAAGTGTGCGAAACGTAATCGTTTCAGCGGTTCGGTGTAATTATGGCATGCGAATTCTTTTTTTTCGCTTGAACAAGCGTGAAATATCAGGAAGAAGTGCGAACGAAAACTATGAAATAGTTAAATCATCCACGGATATGGTGCGACCTTTGTTTAATTCGTATTCAATTAACTCTCGGATGTAGATAAATGGCTTACCTGAATCGGTGCGATGCAGCGGTATTCCATGCTTTTGGATGTAGCCGTAGGCTCCGCGCCATGTATCATGCCCATAAAGCTTTTTTATAACCGGTTGAATCTGTGCGCTGCCTATTAATCTGTCTGAGTTGATGGTCATTTATCCACCCTTTTAAAATAGGTTAATCGGTCATTGATTGAGAAGAGTCTTTCGTTGTATTCGGCCGCTCTTGATGGATCTATGGCCATTGCCAGCTTCAGGGCGTTGACTTTGCGCTGCCCTTCCAGGAGAAAATAAAAAAGGCCATCGTTTGATTCTACAGGAACGCCCGCTTTCGCATAAACCCGTTTTCCGTTGACTATTTTGTAGTGGTTGTGTTCGAATATAATATCATCGCGGTAAACTATTCGATCATGCCCTAGGCGCCGGAGAATGTCGTATGTATGGTGAACATCATCATCGGCGCGGTAATATTGATAGGGAACTATTTGATCCCGGATTAATTCCATAGCCCGGCGCGACCTAAAAGGGAATGTGAACAGGCTCTCACCAAACATTAAATCATTGAATCCAACAAGGACAATCTCGTCAGGGAATGATGCGTATATTTTTTTAATCTCATCATCCCATCCCTTGGTGTGGATAATCCAGTCATCGTTCATACCCATCATGATCCGGCCTGTGGACTGCTGCAGAACAAAATCCCCTCGGTCCGGAGGATTGTATTCCTCAGGAAATACCAAGGTTTTGATATTTAGTCGTGCGTGATCGAAATGGTGGCTGGCTGGATCATTCTCGTGCACGGATATCAGGACCTCAAGCGCATCTGGGTTGTTTGCCGTGTCAACAATGTTCTGCAATACTCCTGGCATTCGTTCAGGGTGATATCCGGTCTGAATGTGAAACGTTATGTCCGGCATCATTCACCCATAATCAGGTCTGTTTCGGTCAACTCCACGTCTCTCGTGATCTTCTGGCCGTCAAGGAGCATAGTCACTTCACCGGATACCACCTTGTTCTCGGGCTCAGCTTCCGGCATGTCCTTCAGTTGATCGAGCCCGGTCTGTATCCAGAGCAATAACTGTATTGCTGCCTGCACCTGCGGATCGATATTGAATTGTTGTAGGCATTTTGCGAGATTATATGCTGTGCAGAGCATAATCCTGGTTGTGCGGTTGAGAGCAATAGCAAACGAGATGCACAGAGCATCGTCCATTATCCGGGCCTTCATGATGTCGGATAGTGCTATTCCCTTAACCGCCCTCCTCGCAGCCTGGTTGCGCATCATGACCGTATTAAATTCGCGCACATCAGATCTTGTCGTCTGTGGGTCCAGGTTATCCCGCGGCTCAATATATTTCCAAATCGCATCTGTTGTTATGCAAAATGAGACACCAGACAGGCTCTCTTTGTAAATCACCATTGCCGGTTTGTATTCTTCAATCTCATCCTGATTAACGATTTTGATGTGATCGAAACGTCGCTTTAACTCTCCGATGAAATTAATCATTACACGCCTCTTCTTTCTTTGGTTCAACCTTACTGACATTGTGATTAGGTTTAATTGCCGTGTTCAGGAATTTACCAACCGACTCCGAATTGAGCATGGCAACATATTCCCTGGGCTCCACTCCCTCGTATTGAAACAGGCTGCCGTTATTAAATTCTACTTCCAGGGCCTGAGCCTCGGCGTCATACCCTACTGATTTGATGTTCGATGATTTAACCGCTTGTCTTTCCATCCTTTGACCTCCTGATTTTATTTGCCTTACCTTGCCCTTGTTTACGCTGATTTCCAGCTTCCTTGGTGCTTTCTGAAATTTTCTCCTTTTTGCTTTGTTCCTAAAGTTGTCGAATACCCGACGGCGAATGTCCGGAATGCGTCCGCAGCGTGGCTTTCCCATGTGTGGGCTGGGTGATTAGACATGATTTTCTTATCTTCATCATAATCAGCCCTATATCCTTCCAGGGCTGATATCCCCTGCCAACATTTTGTTTTATCGAACCAACACCGAGACAATATATTTCTAACCGACCCAATGCCAGTCATGACGGCTTGATTATCCCTTGCCCGCTGCACTATGTTTATCGGTTTAATCCCTAACCCTTCGGCAACATCTTGGCGTGACTGCGCGAACTCTCCGGACGACAACTCCCTTACGGCGGCGTCGTGGGGCATGTAATGATCGCCATAGATATACGGTCTAGATTTTAGTTCTTTTGCATAATGCTCGAACCCGTATCCCGTACCCTCGTAATAATCGATCACGCGGACCTGTTGCCCGGAAAATTGCATAAACCAGATCGTTGTTGAATCGTCGATGCCAAGATCCCAAAACGTGTAAACCTCCAACCCACTTGTCCACGGAACTTCTGTTATCCTGCCCTCTTTTAACGCTAAAGACATTTGACGAGCGTAATATGCTCCTGGTTGCGCCCCTTCGAAGCTGCACAAGTATTCTTGATTATACAGAGCCTCCCCCAGGTCTTCTCCGTGGGCACCGATCATTTCTTTTTTAATTTTTTCAAGCTGTTCACTGGTAAACACGGGTGTTTTCGTGGCCGGCAACAACTCCGAAAACCATTCTGGAGATATGCTAGAATAATCATACAGCCGCTTAAAATGGTTATTTCCACGAGACGTTGAAATAAATATTGCCCATCCGCCATTTTCCTCGAGAATGGGACTTAAATAGGCCCATGATTGGGGATCGGACAGGGCATATTCGGAATAAACAATTCCAATAGGAGGAGAACCAACCAGAGCATTGTAGTTGTCGGATCCAACCAGCTGCCATATTGATCCGCTCTTAAATTCGATCAACATGTCCGTTTCCCGCGTTTTGGCTCTTATTTCCAAAGGGAACGCTTCATCAATTCGGCGCTTTCCCGTGTGCGGGTTTACTGCTTCCCAAATTGCTTTACGGCACTGATTGAATTGAGGGAGCATGTGCCAATAATTCCCGATGCGCGGTTGTGATGCTGTTGCTGTAAAATGCAGGGCCACGTCGTCTTTACCCCAGCGTCGATGAGCCACCACGCAGGCGCGGAGCCCTCCGTTTTCCAAATAGGACCACAACTTCATTTGGTCTGGACGAGGTATCCAGTTATTCGGAATTCTTATCTTTTGCTGCAAATTTTACAATCTCCACTGTTATTGGTAAATTTAAATTCAAATCATGTTTATCAGATAAATAACCCTTTAATTTCGATACGGAATCAGCAACCCTTAATTGTGTGGCGCAATCTTCAACCTCAATAAAATCCTTGGTCATGCTGTTCGCGTCCTTCATTCCATCACCCGCCATAATCATTGCGGAGATGACCTTCTTAGAACTTAATAATTCTGAATATTTTGCGGAAAGAATTTCGTCGGGAATTACTTTATCAAGTAACGCCTTGAAATCACTCTTAACCTTAGGTTCACTTAGGATTTGGCTTACTTGGTCCGCCGCTGTTTTTGGGCTCAGCCCAGCCTCAATACCCGCTATTTGATTTGTCTTTCCTTCGGCAAGGGCTTTGATAATTTTTTTGCGCCTCATCGCAACAGCAGTACGAGACTTACCGGCGTGGTGTTTTGGCTGATTTTGTTTACGTTTAATAGTTTCACTGGCTTTGTCCTTTTTTTTAACAACCTTCTTCTTCGAAACCTTAGCCGGTTTCTTTTTTACTGTGATTTTAGCCATAGGTCCTCCAGCCACGCTTTAGGATTTGCCGGCGGCTCCGCCGGAAGAGATAGAATACAATCCATTATTTTCGCTGTTTCGTGGCCCTTTTTAATATGAGATTTAACAAAAACCGTTAATGGTATAAGGTTATAGGCCCTGAAGATTCCCGAATTAATTGTTTTTATGATATCTTTTTCACGCGGTGAATCCCACCATGGCGATTTGCACTTGGGGCACACGGTGGGCGTTTTAAAATCCTTCACCCCAGACAAAATAATTTTCTCCGGAACCCACTGGTGCGAGCATCGATAACACTGAAATCCTATTACGTTTATTGTTGGCATCAGAAACTAAACCCTATCCCTAATCTCGCGTTATTACCCACACACCCCAACTCAACTATGATGGTCCCGGCCTGCCAGATCCGGCGCGGATTGATATCGAATCCAAACACCTGGGCTTTTGCCGGCAGCAGATACGACACTACCGGGTGAACTATCATTACGCCAAGGAAATACAAATTAACTCTCCCCGTGCTTGGGTGGCGCCCTAGAATTGGATTGGTTTCGTAATACTCCGGATGTTTTGAAATATACCGCGTCTGGCCCCAGTCTGCGGCCATTAGCGCCATTGCGGAGGCCTGCCAAGCTGTATCGGCCGTTGTCCATTTGTCGGCGGCATCGGCCGTCAGCGTAAACAAAATTACTGTGATTATTGCTATAATTGTCTTCATGTGTTCACCCCCGCCAATTCGCATTCACGCCGCACGCACTTGACCATCCGGCGGCGCAGTTTGTCATTCTCTCTGTGCACAGAGATGATCCCGCACTCGAGTTCTTTCACCCGTTTCCGCAGTTTTTTTATCTCCGCGTCTTGCATGACGATTGTTGCTATGTCTGATTTTTTAATGTTTTTGCTCCTATTTTACTGGCTTACCACTTTACCCAAAACTCTGTCCTAGGCTCTGTTGAATATGCCTTAATTGCCTTGACGCTGATGACCTGGCTGTCGTCGTGCCAGATAATCCCGTTTGCGCAATCCTTTAAAAATTTAATCAAGTTGTCCACGTCCGGCTTTTTTGTGTGGTCCGCCGTGTCGCGTTTTTTTTGGCTCATGCTAGATGGGAATGGCATGCCGAAAAACGCCTCTAGGTGGATCGCCGTTCCAGCGGGAATCGGCTGATGTCCGTTTAGCTGGCTCTGCATAATGCAAATAAATTTACCCTCTTCGGTCTGCTGATCGTTGTACGTCGTCACGAACTTTCCACGACGGGCGAACCGTGGGCGCTTTTTAGCCAGGGGGTTTCCTGAAATAACGAAACGTAATTCTTTCATTTACTGACCCTTTTCTTCCGATAGTCCGGCATATTGATTTTTATATTTTTCATGCCGGCGAGACGTGAAGCAATGCGGGCGCCCAACTTTTCTTCGATTTCTTTTTGTGAAAGATTTGTTGTGATGATCGTTGGTAGTAGGTCCCGGTCTCGTCGGTCGATGATGATATAAAGCGTCGTTATTGAATACTCAGATGTTTTTTCACTACCCAGATCATCGAGAACCAGCAAATTGGCACCGCAATATTTATTAATTATTGCTTCTTCTGATAATTGCGCGTCATTGCGGAATGATTGACGAATTTCAAGAAGTAAGTCGGGGACTGGCTTGAAAAGTATTCTCTTCACGACTGCTTGGCGTCCACATAAATCTCTTTTTAGTAACGTGTTGATGTTTTTAATAAATTCATTTCTGATAATCGCCACAGCCAAATGAGTCTTCCCGCAGCCGGTGTTTCCGTAGAGCACGATATTCTCGTTGTCTGTTTTTTGTAGTTCTGCCGCCAGTTTTTCATTTCCGATAAACGTCTCAAATGTGCTATGTATGTATTTTTGCGGAATATTTGCCTGTTTTAAATGTGGAGTCATATCAGACAGTGAATCACGTAACTCCTGTTTCTGTTGCTCCTCGCGTCGCTTATCACGCGCCTCTTCGTCGCACTGCCAACAACCACCAGGAGTTCCATGTTTGCATTTTTCTTTCAATTCTTCTGCCGGCTGCTCAACAAGGTTAATATTCGGCGTCAATCGGGTAGGGCTGGTCGTCACTCCGAGCTCCGCCCGCTTGTCCAAAAGTCTTTGATTTGCTGCCTGTAAATCCACTTCCGCCATTACCGTTTCCTCTCATTTTAAGATAAAGTTGATCGTATTTTTCCCTTAACTTTCCAGTGCTTAAAATATTATTTTGCCAAAACAGATCATCTTGACACCATAAAATTACTTTGCGTATATCGTCCGGTGACCTGGAATCTGCGCGAATCATCAAGTTGATGTTTTTACCCCATGATTGAAAATTTGGTTTTTTGAAATTTGGATTGCGTTCTGATATTTTTTTAAAAAGCAGTTCTGAAAGTCCGATTTCTTCAGAATCGGACAAAGGGTTTTTATCCTGTTCCTGTTCCTGTTCCTGTTCCTGTTCCTGTTCCTGTATAGGCCTAGTCAAAGGCAATGCCTTAAGAAAGGCAAGGGTTAAGGTATGTGTTATGCCTTCGGTAAGGCTTACCATATGGCTTAAACATTTATAGTAAAAGGGAGTTTGTGGAAGATCGTGAAAAAGAGCCAACCATGTCTTTACTGAGTTTGGACTGTCGGGACTGTTTTCTGGTAGTTTTAACGCGTTGGGTAAGAAGAGTAAATTTGATCCGTCGTCCGAGTACCAAACCATACCCTTAATAGATAGTTCTTTCATGGCTTGCTTAAGCCTTGTGGTAGGCAAGCGTAAGGCATCGCCCATGGCCCCTTGACCTTCGATATATAAAAGAAAAGGTGTAGATCTGTCTGATGTCAAATGATAAAGAAAAAGCAACTGTGCATCCTTCGACAGGAAAGGAAATTTATCATCAGTCCATATTTTTGATAAAACTTTTCTATATCTACTCATTCACGCCGCCCTTTTAATCTTATCTCGTTTTTGTTTTCCCGTTTTCTCAGCCTTTTGCCGGCACTTTGAACACACTTCCCGCCTGGGTGTGCATTCCATAATATCTCCGCATACCCGGCATGGTTTCTTGATTAACTTTGCCGCTGGCCAATTAGTCATTACGCCGCCAACCTCCGTAACTCGTTTTGAAGTCGTTCTTTACACGCCACAAAAAACTCAAAATCATTGTCCCTTACAACCATGTTCTTTTTTTTGGCCACTTCTTCAAACCATTCACGGGATCTGACGCCGTTTGTAATTATTAATTGCTTAAAAAGATCAGGGCTTAGATGTGCTGAAACGGTATTTCCATTGTGGTGCCCAGTGCACAAATTTATACAGGTATCCGGATCATACTTGACCGCGTTTCCCCGGCCGCCGGCGTGGTGCGGATCGCAATCAGTCTTATAACAACCAGGGAATTCACACATACCTGATGCGCGAGCGGAAACAACCATGCGTAGATATCTATCAGACACGGTCACTTAAAAAATCCTCGTATCGTTTTTTCGTCTGCCGGAAATTCTTTTACCCGTGCTTCGATTTCAGCCTTCTCGTCAAATCCCCACGGGTCGGCCATCATCTTCTGTTTTACTTCGTCGGCCCAACAAGCATGAAACATCCGTCGCTGTTCAGTGTATTCTCTTTGGTAAGCGGCCTTGACTGATTGAGAAGTCATTAATAAATCCCCATAATCCGCAGCCACCAGAACAGCGCCGGAATGGTGATAAAAATCAAGAAAGCCATGATCAGCGCCCATAGGACGGAAAAGCCGGTGACAAAACAGATTCCGCAAATTCTGTGCATCATTTTGTGGCCCTCACCACCTCGTCCCCCTCATGATTAAACATGCAGGACAGATAATCACGTTTGTTGATCATCGCGCAACCGAACGCATCCCCGCTATAAATGTACGCGTCACAGTGGGTCTGTGCGGCCTTGTCCCAAAGGGCTTTACAGCGGCCTTTTTCGTCTTTTAGTAATTTTAGACCGGACATGTGCTTGATTCCTTTATTTAATAGTTACAATTCTTTGTGGAATATCGCGCATTGTAATTTGCAGGGCGGACGCCAGCTTTTGAGCATTATCGGGGCCTGGTATGCGTTTCCCCTGAGTCCATAAAGTCAAAGTAGCGTCATCAAACCCCATTAATCTTAATAACTTGCGATTCTCTTTGATTATTTTTTGGAATCTTATTTGCTTTCTCATGGAGTTCATTATACATCAATTTAATGATTATGCAATAATTATTTTCCATCTCGTAAATTTATTTACACCGCATGTAAAAAAGCACTTGACAAATAAAATAAAGAGAGTAATCTATCCTCGAACAGCGGGACTTGTAAATGTCTCGCATCCCAAAGCGGCCAGATCAAGACGCTCGGATCGCCCGGCAACCGGCAACGGTAATAAGACCTCGCATCCAATGAGTCAGAGATCACCAAAGCCCGATGCAGGAAGACGCCACCTGCATACTGTAGGGAGATAAAGACTCCGGGCGCAAGAGCAAAACAGAACATCGCGGGGAGAATTGGTATTCACGTTGGGCTCATAAGCTGGCCTCCGAGGGTTCGATTCCCTCCCCCGCTAAACCTTGGATGAAAGGAGAAAATAATTGCCGTATAAAGACCCAATCAAACAAGCGTTTGCTACCCTTACTTTTAAACATAA
>Ga0172381_10004380_pt1 | contig 14637 bp, 11 predicted proteins | sample Leawel6488metaG_FD_119754 | JGI IMG/M metagenome (GOLD analysis project Ga0172381, IMG submission 119754) | Leachate microbial communities from a municipal landfill in Southern Ontario, Canada - Leachate well 64-88 metaG | ecosystem: Engineered > Solid waste > Landfill > Unclassified | place...
ACAGCGCATAGCTCTCATCGTAGATCTCCTATTTAGTTTGCACTTTTAGGATATACGACGGGCAACGGCTGTCCGTATTTTATGTTTTATGGGCTAATAGCAGTCCGGATTTGTTCTTAAGCCAAATAAAGCATAAGGAGCTTTTAACTATGTATAAACTACCCGCACTAGAATACAATTACGACGCTTTCGGCAAATATATCAGTAAAGATATAATGGAACTGCACCACGACAAGCACCACCAGACATACGTAGACAAACTTAACGCCGCCCTCAAGCAGGCACCAGAGCTACAGGACAAATCGCTTACCGAACTTCTAAGCAATCTCGATAGCGTTCCTGAGCATATCCGCACCGCGGTTCGAAATCATGGTGGTGGCCACTATAACCACAGTTTATTCTGGAAGTTTATGAGCCCGGATGGTGGCGGCCAGCCAAGCGGTGAGCTGGCGACGGCTCTCGTGGCTAAGTATGGTGATTTCCAAAAGTTTACAGATGAATTTGAGGCGAAGGCGCTTGCAGTTTTCGGCAGCGGTTGGGCTTGGCTGCAGCCAGATCTCTCTATTGTGACTACACCCAATCAGGACTCCCCAGTTACGAGTGGTGGCGCTGCGCCTATCTTGGGCCTGGATGTGTGGGAACATGCATACTATCTCGACTACACCTACAAGCGTGCCGACTATGTGAAGGCTTGGTGGAATGTCGTGAACTGGCAATATGCAGCCGAGCGCTTTACCGGAACCGACGACGCCCAACTAACGCTATAGGTCGCGGCACACTTGTCAATTCTTTTCTAGAATGGGCGGGAGAGGAGTAACTGTGGTTCTTGCTCGCTGATTCGCATAAGTTCGTTGTATTTTGCCACACGATCACTGCGTGAAAGTGAGCCAGTTTTAATTTGTCCGGCGCCAGTACCAACTGCCAGGTGCGCTATGAATACATCTTCAGTTTCGCCGCTACGATGAGATATAACGGTATTAAAGCCAGCAGCCCTGGCGCGGTTAATTACCGCAATAGTTTCGGTAAGTGTGCCAATCTGATTCAATTTTATGAGGATGGCATTGCCGGCTTTGAGCTCTATGGCTTTATTGAGTCGCTCAAGGTTTGTAACGAGCAGGTCATCACCGACAAGCTGAATACCATTAAGGTGCTCGGTTAGCTTGGACCAGTTATCCCAGTCGTCTTCGCCAAGCCCGTCCTCGATAGATACGAGCGCTGGGTATTGCTGGACCAGTTCTGCGTACCAAGACACCATTTCGCTAGCTGATAGTGATTTATTCTCGCGAGCTAAATGGTAAGCGTTGTCTTTGTATAGCTCGGCCGAAGCGACATCAAGTGCAAACTTAACATCTAGACCTGGCTTATAGCCCGCTTGTTCTGTCGCAAGCATAAGTAGTTCTAGCACGCGAGCATTTTCGGTAACCGCAACCGCAAAACCACCCTCGTCCCCAACTTGCGTAGAAAGACCTTCGCTAGTTAGATGTTTTTTGAGTTTATGAAAAATTTCTGCGCCCATACGTACGGCATCCCCGATTGTTTTGGCGCCCACAGGTATAATCATACCCTCTTGAATATCGGCACCACCAAGGGCGTGTTTACCACCATTGACTATGTTCATCATAGGCATGGGTATACTCATCTTTGGCCTACCAGCAATATCGTTTAGATGGCGGAAGAGTGGTAATTTGCGTTCGGCAGCGGCAGCCCGAGCGATAGCTAGTGACACAGCCAGAATGGCATTGGCTCCAAGGCGAGATTTGCTGGGTGTTCCATCGAGCTCTATCATAATACGATCAAGCTGGAACTGGTCATCAGCTGGCTTACCTACGAGCGCTTGACGAATTTCCCCGTTGACCGCCGTAACGGCCCCATGGACGGATTGACCATTGAAGTCGTGTGTATCACCATCTCGTAGCTCACAGGCCTCATGACTACCTGTAGATGCACCAGATGGTACAGCGGCTCGCCCGAATGCACCACTTTCGAGTGTGACATCTGCTTCTACAGTAGGGTTACCCCTTGAATCTAATATTTGTCTTGCGGTGATTGATTGTATATCCATAAGCTTCATCTTCTCATAGGCGCGCATGGCCGGCAAGTGCAGTAACGTATCTTACATAAATGCTTGTGGTTGTGTCATAATGAACCAATAGATATGGCACAAATATATTTTTACGACACATCAGTACTAGACAAACAGCAGCTCCAAACTGGCATGGAGGGCACAGACCACCATTGGGAATACGTGGAAGAATCTATAAGTACGAACAACTTACACGATGATGCCGAAGTAATCTCGGTTTTTGTGAGCAGTACAGTCACACGGGAAATGATTGAGCTTATGCCAAAACTGAAGCTCATTGCGTGTCGTTCGACTGGCTTCAATACTATTGACCTTGCTGCGGCAGCCGAACATGGAGTGACAGTGACGAATGTGCCAACATACGGTGAATCTACTGTTGCGGAGTACACATTTACTTTGCTACTGGCACTTATGCGCAAGTTGCCACAGAGCCTGGGCTTCTTGAACCGTGAATTTCAAGTAAGTTCCATAATGGGCACTGACCTGCACGAAAAGACTATCGGAGTGGTGGGTACCGGCCACATTGGCCAGCATGTTATCAAGGTAGCTAAAGGCTTCGAAATGCGCGTAGTAGCATATGACCCGTTTGCCAAAGAAGAGCTGGCCAAAGAGCTTAGTTTTGAATATATGACGCTAGAGGAACTTCTAAAAACAAGTGACGTCGTAACATTGCACGCACCACTTACGCCCGAGAATAAGCATTTAATTAACGCAAAACATTTGGCACTTATGAAGCCAACGGCTGTGCTTATAAACACAGCACGCGGCGAGCTTATTGATACCAGTGCGTTAGCTGACGCGCTAGACAACGGCCGCTTGGCTGGCGCGGCGCTTGACGTGCTAGAAGGCGAACAGTTGTTTGATATGCACGAGGAAGTTGCACTATTACGCAGCCATACGTTACCGAGCACAACGGGTGAGCAAAGCGTTACTATGATGGCTCTCAACAAGATGCCAAACGTCATCTTAACGCCCCACAACGCATTTAATACCGAGGGAGCTATCGGGCGCATTAATAGCGCAACTTGCCAAAATATTATTCGTTTTTGGTACGATGACGTTCCAAATAAGGTGGAGGCTGGTAAGCCCCACATAGGCAAACTCTTGCTGGTTCGTCACGCCGAGTCCGAATGGAATGCCAGCGGCAAATGGACTGGCCTCACCGATGTACACTTGAGCGAAAAAGGGTTTCACGAAGCATCGTTGCTAGGTCTCACCATCAGAGACCTTGGCCTTAAGCTCGACGAAGCCTATTGTTCCGAACAAATCCGCACACTCGAAACTCTCGAGGGTATTTTGAACACCTCTCAGCAATTTGAGGTTCCAGTATCGCGCAACGCTGCTATTAACGAGCGCGATTATGGTGAATACACGGGTAAGAACAAATGGGAGATACAAAAGCTACTCGGTGACGATGAATTTAACGGCATCCGCCGTGGCTGGAACCATTCGGTACCGGGTGGTGAGACGCTCAAAATGGTGTACGAGCGAGTAGTGCCGTTTTATAAGACTGAGGTTTTACCAAAAGTGCTCGCAGGTAAGAACGTACTGCTCGTTGCGCACGGCAATAGCTTACGTGCACTTATGAAGTACATCGAGCGCATTAGCGATAAAGACATCGAAAGCGTTGAGATGCCGTTCGGTAATACACTAACATATGATGTCGACCAGGATGGTTACATGACAAGTAAGTCGGAGGCGCGTATTGATTCACAACCACCAAACGCGTGAGCAGAATTCTAGTACACGTTTGTAAGTGTTAGGCGTAAGCGGTATCATACAACTAAAGGCAATATGAAAGGTGGGTTCACAATGTACAAATATCTAAAATTCTTCGAGGAGCTATCTATCGGAGATATTCCTCAGGTGGGCGGCAAAAATGCTTCGCTCGGAGAAATGTATCACCATCTTCGACCCAAGGGGGTGAGCCTGCCAAACGGCGTGGCAACTACAGCCGATGCTTACCGCTATTTTCTAGAACAGGACGGTTTGAGCCAGAGAATAGCACAGACATTAGAGGGCCTTGACGTTACTAATATGACTGAGCTGGAAGAGCGTGGTTCCCGCATACGTTCTATGATTGTTGACGCCAAGCTACCAGAAGATTTCCAAGAAGAAATTAGGCGTGGTTACAAAGAGTTGTGCCAGAAGTGTGGCCACGATGACAACATGGTTGTGGTAATTCGCTCATCGGCTACCGCAGAGGATCTTCCGGATGCTTCATTTGCTGGCCAGCAGGCAACGTTCTTGAACATAAAGGGCGATCATGAGGTGGTGCAATCGGTAAAGGAATGTATTGCATCGCTCTTTACCGATCGGGCGATTGTCTACCGCGTTAGCAATGGCTTTGACCACATGAAGGTGGCGCTTTCTGTCGGTATCCAGCAGATGGTGGCGGTACGATCCGAATGCGCCGGTGTGATGTTTACCATAGATACCGAATCGGGCTTTAAGAATGCGGTTGTAGTCAGCTCGATATATGGCTTGGGCGAAAATATCGTTCAAGGTCATGTGAGCCCCGATGATTTTATTGTCTTTAAACCTACCATGGCGATACTAAAGCACAAGCTTGGTACCAAAAAAATGAAGATGATTCCAACGGCCAACAACCGTACCAAAAACATCCCTGTTGCGGTACACGATCAAGACCGCTACTCCATCAATGACGATCAGGTAAAAACTCTTGCGCATTGGGGCATGCTTATCGAAGAGCACTATGGTCACCCTATGGATATTGAATGGGCACTCGACGAAGATGACAAACAGCTATACATAGTGCAGGCTCGGGCAGAGACTGTACAGTCGCGCCGCGACGAGAATATTATCGAGGAATACAAACTAGCCGAAGAGGGCAAGGTAATTGCAACTGGTACAAGTGTAGGTAGCAAAATTGGTGCTGGCAAGGTCAACAAAATTATGAGCGTCAAAGACATCAACGACTTTAAAGAAGGTGATGTGCTCGTAACAGAAATGACAGACCCCGACTGGGTCCCTATTATGAAGATAGCCAGTGCTATCGTGACCGATAAAGGTGGCCGTACGTGTCACGCTGCCATAGTTTCCCGTGAGCTTGGTATTCCTTGCGTTGTAGGCACCGGGAATGCGTCCAAGCTCATACACGAAGGTGCCAACGTAACAGTAAGCTGTGGCGGCGGTGGCGATGAGGGTACGGTATACGAAGGCATTCTGAAATACGACGTTAATCGTACGAACGTAGAAAACCTGGAGCGGCCTAAAACGAAAATCATGATGAATATTGGTTCACCAGACCAAGCGTTTGCTTACTCGCTTATCCCGAATGATGGCGTTGGGCTGGCGCGAGAGGAATTCATCATTGACTCGCATATCAAAATTCACCCGCTTGCGCTTCTGCATTTCGATAAAGTCAAAGACAAAGCAGTCCGCGCTAAAATCACAGAGCTAACGAAAGGCTACGACGATAAAGCACAGTACTTTATAGACAAACTGGCCGAAGGTGTTAGCATCATTGGAGCTGCTTTCTACCCCAACGATGTCATAATTAGATTTAGCGATTTTAAGACGAACGAATATGCCAATCTAATTGGCGGTACGCAGTTTGAGCCGGCAGAAAACAACCCAATGATTGGTTGGCGCGGAGCAAGCCGCTACTATAGCGAGCAGTACCGCGAAGCCTTTGATTTGGAGTGCCGTGCAATCAAAAAAGTACGTGACGATATGGGCATCACAAATGTTAAGTCGATGATCCCATTCTGTCGCAACCTTGATGAGGCGCACAAGGTGCTTGGCATTATGGCCGAAAATGGCCTAAAGCGTGGAGAAAATGGCTTCCAAGCGTACATGATGGTCGAGATTCCATCCAACGTTATATTGGCAGCAGAATTCGCCGAGCTATTCGACGGTTTCTCAATCGGAAGCAATGACCTTACGCAGCTAACACTTGGTGTGGACCGAGACAATCACACAGTTGCGCATGTGTACGACGAGAACAACGAGGCGGTCAAACTGCTTATCCGTGAGGTGGTACGGGTTGCCAAGGCCAAGGGCGTCAAGATTGGCATATGTGGCCAGGCCCCGTCAGACTATCCTGAATTTGCCCGGTTCCTAGTCGAGACCGGTATCGACAGCATTTCGCTTGCACCAGACACCATCGTAAAAACGACTATTGATATTAAAAAAACAGAGGAAAAGTTACAAAGGTAGGCGTCTTTGGCGCGTCATTTGGCGCGCAGAGCACCACCCTATACTAAAACCAGCATGACTACTACTACCGACGGGCGAACAGTGCCGCTCAAACGATACAAACGCACAAAAATAATTGCTACAGTTGGTCCCTCTACCGATAGTTACGAGGCTATCAAGCGACTTATCGAAGACGGTGCAAATGGCCTCCGGCTTAATTTTAGCCACGGTAGTCACGATGAGCGAACTCGCCAGATAGGCTGGATTCGTAAAGCGAGTCGTGAGTTACACAAGCCGGTTGCCATTATCCAGGACTTGCAGGGTCCGAAAATTCGGCTTGGTGAGTTCGATGACATTATTACTGTGCAAACAGGACAGACATTGCGTCTTGGTTATAACGCCGATTGGCTCGAAACGGGTGTTATACCTACGCAGTACGATTTGAGCACCAAGGTTAAGCGCGGCGAGCGTTTGTACATATTCGACGGCAGGGTGCGGACTGTAATCACAAGCGTGCGCAACGGCATAGTCTACGTGCAGGCAGAGAACGACGGCATACTGCTTAAACGCAAAGGCATCAATCTGCCCGATACCGATTTTGGTGGAGATGTCATTACCGAAAAGGATAAAGCAGATCTAGCTTACGGAAGCACCCAGGACATAGACTATGTGGCGATGAGTTTTATTCAGGCTGCTGTTGATATCGAAAACATCCGCAAGATTATTACGAATCTTGGCGGAGACCGAAAAATAATTGCTAAGCTCGAGACGAAGCTTGCTATTGATAACCTCGAAGAGATTATGAAAGCCACAGACGTGGCCATGGTTGCGCGCGGCGACATGGCGGTAGAGGTTTCTCCAGAGGTTGTGCCGGTTGCGCAGCGTCAAATTATCAGCCTGGGACTGCAGTATGCAAAGCCAACCATTGTGGCAACACAGATGCTTGCTAGTATGACCGAGACGCCGGAGCCAAGTAGAGCAGAAGTTTCGGACGTTGCTACCGCAGTATACTTAGGTGCTGATTGTGTCATGCTGAGCGACGAAACCGCGATGGGTAAGTATCCCCACGAAGCAGTCAAGATGATGAAGCGCATCATCATGTATTCGCAAACACATGGAGTGGTGCGAGTGTCGTTCCTAGGGCAAGCCGAAAAAAAGGCGACAAGGCAGCTTGCAATCAGTCGGGGGGTTATTAGTATGGCACATAGCATTAACGCAAGTGCCATTGTTGCTGAAACAAAGACGGGCGCAACCGTACTTAATATCGCCTCCGAACGGCCAGAAATGCCGGTAATTGCCGTGACTGATAGCAATCGTACGGCCCAACAACTGGCGATTGTCTATGATGTAAAGAGTTACGTGCAACCAGCCAGTAATCAGGCGGCGCAGAAACTTGCAGATTTCTTACTCCAGGCACAGGTGTTCAAGAAAGGTGACATCGTCGTTATGGTAAGCGGCATGCATCCTGGTATCGTGGGCACAACAGACACTATAAAAATTCGCCAGCTAGATTAGGAGGGCCTAGCCCTCCAAGCGTACCTTGAAATAAATTCAAGGTACGCTTTCCTCCCGCCCTAAAGCCTGCGTGTATCACAGGTTCGCTTCGCTCACGCAATGATAATTAGAGGTTTTTTAATTTGGATTTTCCTCAAGAGAATGTACAATATAGGCGTAAGCATTAAGGCTTTATGAGCCGGACTTGTGGTGGGATGAGCTTTAGTAAAAAAACAATCAAAGATATCGACGTACAAGGCAAGCGTGTACTCTTGCGTGCTGACTATAACGTGCCGCTTGATAAGCACAGCAATATCACCGATGATTACCGAATATTGCAAAGTGTTCCAACCTTAGAATATTTGCTAGAGCATGGTGCGGCGGTTATCATTTGTTCACATCTCGGCAGACCTGACGGCAAGCCCAATGCCACAGAAAGCCTATTCCCAATAGCGAAACGCCTAAAGGAGCTGCTGCACAAAGATGTTGAATTTGCAGCCGACTGCGTAGGCGATCGGGTGCAGAAAGCTGCAAAGAATCTACAACCCGGCCAAATTTTGTTGCTAGAGAACTTGCGATTTCATGCAGAGGAAGAGGCAAATGATGACGGATTTGCTAAACAGCTTGCCAGCCTAGCTGATATTTTTGTGCAAGACGGGTTTGGGGTCGTACATCGAGCTCATGCCAGTACCGAGGCTATTACGCACCACCTACCAAGCGTAGCCGGCTTGCTGCTAGAGAAAGAGGTGGATACTATAACCAACGTCATGGAGAATCCTAAGCGGCCACTCGTAGCTGTCGTGGGCGGCGCTAAAATATCCGATAAAATTGAAGTTTTGCAGCGTTTTGTAGGTATCGCTGATGTTGTAGCGGTGGGCGGGGCAATGGCAAATACTTTCTTGCAGGCTACGGGAGTTCGGGTGGGCAAAAGTAAGCTAGAGCCAGACGATTTGCCACTCGCCAAAGAGATTTTGCACACAGTACGTGAAGTTCAAAAAGAACGTGAATTTGTATTCTACCTTCCGCAAGATGGTGTTGTTGCGCGCAAGCTCGACAGAGCCGCGCCCACGCGCATTGTTGACTGGAGCGCCCACGTGATTGCGGATATAGAGGCATACCCAAAACGTCCGTTGCATGAAGCTAGCCAGGTGCAGGACGATGAAATGATTCTTGATATTGGACCCTTCAGCGGTGCGTTTATTGCCGGTATTATACAGCTCGCTGGTACGGTTGTGTGGAACGGATCTATGGGGGTAACAGAGACAAAAGGTCTTCAGGGGCCAGTCGGGCCGACCGCACACGGCAGCGAACTTCTTATGGAGGCAATGCTTGGCCAATTTGGCAACCGACCATTTAGTGTTGTTGGCGGCGGTGATACGGTTGGTTTTATTCAAGACAGGGGTCTTACGGGCAGCTTCAATCATGTGTCTACTGGCGGTGGGGCAAGTTTAGAACTGATGAGCGGGCGTATATTGCCTGGCGTGGAGGCACTTGAGAACAAGTAGGTGTACAATAGGCATAAACGGAATCATATATTATGAATAAGAAGCTACTCATTGTTGGGAACTGGAAAACGGGTTATGAGACAAACCTGCGGTTTTTCTCATCGCGCCGACAAAAAGACGTGACTTTTTGTCGGGCTGCTCTTTTCGCCGGGGGACAATATGAATAAGAAGCTACTGATTGTTGGGAACTGGAAGATGCATCTCAATGTGCATCAATCAAGCTTGCTCGTGCACCGCTTGCAGGAGCATATTACTCAACATCGTGATGTCGAGGTCGTGCTTGCTCCCAGTATGCTCGCCCTGCAACCAATGAGCCTGCAGATAGATCGTCGTCTCTTTCGATTGTGCGCGCAAGATGCCTACTACAAAGATGAGGGTGGCTATACAGGTGAGGTCAGTTTTGCAATGCTTGGTGACCTTGTGCAGTATGCCATAGTTGGACACTCCGCACGCAGAATATATTTTGGAGAAACGTTAGATGTCGTGCGTGATAAAGTGCAAGCAGCAGTACGCAATGAGATCGCTCCAATCATATGCGTTGGAGAGACGCAGCAAGAGCGAGATGCTGGCGAGGCAAAGCAAGTTTTGCATGATCAAGTGACGACGGCGCTTATGAATCTCACTAGTAAAGACATAGAGAAGGTAGTTATAGCGTACGAGCCGGTTTGGGCAATCAGCGCATTCAATGGAACTATTGCCAAGCCCGAAGATGCGCAGAAGATGATTACTTACATACGGGAACAGGTAAGCGACCTGTACGGTAAGCGCGCCGCGGAATCTATGAGCATACTGTACGGCGGTAGTGTAAACGAGCACGATGTGCGGAGCTATCTGTCCCTACCAGAAGTCGATGGCGTGCTAGTGGGGGCTGCAAGCCTAAATTACCATCAATTCTCAGAAATTGTAAAAGTCGCACACCAACTACAGACAGAGAGAAAGTAATATGGCCAAACTAAAGCCAACACAGAGAGCAATGGATGTTGTGCATCCTAACAATGGGAGGCCTTCACCAACTAGTCGACCCGTAATTGTTCCAAGCCGCCCGTACATGACAGCTGATCCTATGCTAAGCGCTGCTGGTGTTTCTGGTCAGGATGCCGTCTTACCGAAATCAGAAGAGAAAGAAACCGTGGAACTGGGTGGGGCACCAGAATTGGACAAGGCAACACAAGCGACTAACCTCAAGCAAGATCCCACATCTGCCGATTTGAAGCCGGTTGAGTCGGAACAGTCTGAGCAAATAAAGCCCGAACCAGACGCTCCGGTTGAGCCGGGGGATCCCCTGAGTGATACCTCTGTGCAGGCTCCTGAGCAAACGGACACAGTATCTTCCGAGATCCCCGAAACCGACCCCGATGATAGTGATACGTCCGAGGTTGAGCCAGACGTTACGGGAAACCCACTGCAGGCCCAGAAGTCCCAGAGTTCAGAAGAGCTTGCTCTTAAGGCTCGCGAAGAAGAAATTGAACACCATATTGCGGCCGGTACTTACGCAGTGCCCATTAACACAGTCAAGCGCCGTCGTATGCAAATTGTAATCAGTGTTTTTGCGGTGCTGCTAGTTATACTTATTGCGCTTGATCTGTGTGCTGACATGAACGTCATTACATTGCCATTCGGATTGCCACATACCAACTTCTTTACTAGCTAATCCCGTTCTCTAGCAAGGGCGATGATACAATAGAGGCTATATGTTGGATGATTTACTTGTCGGGCTTAACCCCGAGCAACGCCGTGCTGTCTTAACGTTCGAAGGGCCGCTTCTTATTCAAGCCGGTGCTGGTAGTGGCAAGACCAAGACGCTGACACATCGCATTGCCCACCTAATAGCAACACACAAAGCCTCACCGAATAGTATTCTATCGGTGACTTTCACAAATAAGGCAGCCAAGGAAATGCGCGAACGCGTTGCTACATTGCTCGGGCAGTCGGCAGATGACCGTCGTTTTATGCCCTGGATGGGCACTTTTCACTCCATTTGTGTTCGTTTATTGCGCATGGACGGTGAATATATCGGCATCCCGCATAGCTATGTTATCTATGATGAAGCCGATCGGTTAGCTACCGTTAAACGTATATGCAAGGAATTGCATGTGGATGAAAAAGCATTTACGCCACGGACAATCTCCTCCTATATCAGCAGCGCCAAGAACGACATGATTGACCCGACGGAATACGCCAATACGGCCGTGAGCCCCACCGCTCGTACTGCCGCTGAGGTGTACCCACGTTATCAAGCGATGCTCAAAGACGCCATGGCGCTTGATTTTGATGATTTAATTTGGCGGACGGTGCAGTTGCTCGAGGCGCACAAAGAAGTACGAGAAAAATGGCAAGCTCGTTTTAGTCATATCATGATCGATGAGTACCAGGATACAAATGCTGCACAGTATCGGCTCGTGAACTTGCTCGTGAATGCCCAGCACAATTTGGCAGTGGTTGGCGACGACTGGCAGTCTATTTACAGTTGGCGGGGTGCTGATTTTCGTAATATTCTCAAGTTCGAGGCCGACTACAAAGGCTGCACTGTCATTAGGCTGGAACAGAACTATCGTAGTACGAAGCATATTCTAGATGCCGCGCATGGTATTATCACGCGTAACACGCAGCGGAGCGATAAGCAGCTTTGGACTGACGCTGGTGATGGTAAAAAAGTGCAAGTTCAGCAAGTGATGAGCGAGCGGGCTGAAGCAGAGAGTATCATACGCAATATTCGTACGGCGGTAGACGGCGGCACTCGTCATTACAACGATTTCGCTGTACTGTATCGCACGAACGCGCAGAGTCGTTCCGTGGAGGAGAGCTTTGTGCAATACGGCATCCCATACCGGGTGGTTGGCGGCGTACGTTTTTATGATCGCAAGGAAATCAAGGACCTAATTGCGTACTTGCGACTTCTGTACCAGCCGGATGATCGTGCCAGTTTTGAACGCATCGCCAATGTACCAGCACGCGGGATTGGGGCGAAGAGCCTGCAGAATTTTATTGGATGGACGCTCGTAGAACGAATAACGCTAACCGAGGCGCTCGAAAAGTCATCGGAGTGTGATACTGTAACCGGCAAAGCCAAGAAGGCGCTCGTTGAACTACATGACATCCTAAGCTCACTCAGAGCCCAACTCGACGAGCTAGCGCCCGACATTTTGCTTGAGTCGCTCGTGAAGCGGCTGGGCTATATGTCGTACTTAGATGATAAAACCCCGCAAGGCGAGAGCCGCCAAGAAAACGTGCGTGAGCTTATTGGAGTAGCGCAGGGTTACCATGATACGGGGCTCACTACCTTCTTGGAAGAAGTAGCGCTCATCAGCGATCTAGACTCGGCTAACTTTGGTGATAATGTGGTGACGCTCATGACATTGCATGCTGCCAAAGGCCTAGAGTTCCCTGTGGTATTTATGATTGGACTCGAGGAAAGCATTATGCCGCACTCACGTGCGCTATACGACCAATCCGAAATGGAGGAAGAACGCAGGCTTTGCTATGTGGGCATGACAAGGGCACGCGAGGAACTCTACATGCTGTATGCGAGCACTCGGTCACTATATGGTGGCATGCAGCACAACGTGCCAAGTCGTTTTCTCGGCGAAATTGCCGGTGAACATGTAGAAGAGCAGACAATCATGCCGAGCTTCGGGCGAGTAGACTTTGACACGTTCGAAGATGCAGAAGCCGGCACTAGCGTAACGACATCGAGTGCCCTGGCGAATGAGCCGCGATACGTGCCGGATTTATCCGAGGGCGACGTGGTGCGGCACCAACTATTCGGTGATGGTACAATTGTCGAACTACAGGGGGAGACTGCCTCGATCTACTTTAAAGGCAAGGGCCTAAAGAAACTAAACATAAGCTTCGCCCCGCTAAAGAAACTTTCTTGAGGGAAAAGAGCAGCCGGACAAAAAGTCACGCCTTTTTGCCCGCGCGTCGAGAAAAACCGCAGGTTTGTCTTGAGAGTGTTTAAAGGCAAAGGTCTTAAGAAACTTAACATAAGCTTTGCCCCCCTGGAAAAACTGTGAGCGTGACGTCTATGGGTCGAAGGGTGGCTTTGCTATATACTGTAAGCATTACCGACACAATGGCTGTTTAAGTTTGATAATATGCACCGTATAAAGAAAAAAATGCATCGTACGTATCATCTCGGTAGGCTCCGAGCGTATCGCATGAGGCGACACCCGGCCTATTTGCCGCTGGTAGTATTCGTGACGCTTGTTGTAGCTGGCGCAGCGGCTGTTTATTTTGGATTACGGCATGACGCCAAGCAGCTCACCATCACGCCGAACGAAAATTATATCGTTATCCTTAACGTCGACGGTCAGGATCAAACCATTCCAACCAATGCCGACACAGTAGGCCAGCTATTAAGTAAACTCCATATTACACTCGGACAAAACGATCGTGTCGAGCCAGACAAGACAGTGCCTATTACTCAAGATAAGTTTCGTATCAATGTCTATCGTGGTGTGCCGGTACATGTGGTTGATGGGTTGGCGATTTATAATACAGTGACGGCCGCCGCGACACCTAGGGGTATGGTAGCGCGTGCGGGTGTACAGCTGTATCCTGAAGACCTCGTGACGGTTACAACGTCCGACAACTTCGTCTTGCGGCCGATAATTGGAGTGCAAGCAATCGTAACCCGGGCAACCCCGATAACCGTGTCCCTGTATGGCGCACCCGCAATTACCGTACGAACACAAAGCAAAACAGTCGCCGATTTTGTTAAGGATAAGAAGATTGTTATCACGCCCAAGGACACAGTTAAACCAGCACTAGATTCCCCGATTGTTGCCGGAATGCAGATTGATATTATTCGCGATGGTATACATGCAATCACCATTACGGAGGATGTACCGTCACCAGTTCAAACAGTCATGGATTCCTCGCTGTCCATCGGGGCGACAGCAGTCCGCCAAGAGGGTAGTGTAGGCAAAAGAGTCAACACCTACGAAATAAATGTGCAGCAAGGTGAAGAGGTTAGCCGAAAGCTCTTGCAGTCTGTGACAACCGTAGAGCCTGTGACGAAAATCGTTGCTCTTGGTACTGCCGTGTACGTTGCGCCGGATAAGACGGAGGTAATGGCCGCCGCGGGTATTAGCCCGGGTGATTACGGTGCAGTTGATTATATTGTCAGTCGCGAATCCGGTTGGTGCCCCACTAAGCTGCAGGGTACTCACGTTTGTCCGGCCTCGCCACCCGCATCAATCCCGAGCGGTAAAGGCTATGGGCTTGTTCAAGCGACACCCGGAACCAAGATGGTTTCGGCTGGCGCCGACTGGGCTTCCAATCCAGTTACGCAGCTGCGCTGGGCTTCGAGCTATGCCGTTGCGCGCTACGGCAGTTGGCAGGCCGCATACCAACACTGGTATACACGCCACAACTGGTAGTTAGGATGATACA
>Ga0172381_10004381_pt1 | contig 14635 bp, 19 predicted proteins | sample Leawel6488metaG_FD_119754 | JGI IMG/M metagenome (GOLD analysis project Ga0172381, IMG submission 119754) | Leachate microbial communities from a municipal landfill in Southern Ontario, Canada - Leachate well 64-88 metaG | ecosystem: Engineered > Solid waste > Landfill > Unclassified | place...
TAATTTTTTCAATAATTTCTTGTGACATATTTAAAATATTTCTTGCAATTTCTTCTGAAGCGAAGCGTCAAATTGCTTAGAATCATTAATAATTATTTTTATTCCTGCAATAATTTCAGGACTGATTTTTTCATTTATAATATCGCCTTCTTTTGCCAAACTCTGCAAAATCTTTTTCTGCCCCGCCGTAATTTTCCTCGCCGTCTGAAAAGTAATCTTGCTCTTCCCCTGTTTTTGCAGAAGAATGTCTTCTGCAAGCAGTACAATCTCCTTCGCCTTCTTCTCCAACCCAGAGGAACCCAAAACCCTCACAAAGTTGCTCACAACTTTCTTTTCATCAACCTTCTTCCCTGAAAGCACTTCCGCCAGCGCCTTTGCGTATAATTTTGTTTTATTTACTCTTGACATTATAATTTTTATTTGATAAAGTATTTGTAGTTTCATTCCCAATCACTTCCATTATGGAGGGTCCGATGCGAGCCACTCTCGAGAAAGACGACAGAGTTAACGGCATTATCCAATTCTACCTACGTACAGAAGGAGAATGCGACGATAACCTCCTCAAGATCATGAATGATGATGGATTTGTGACGGGTTTTCACAGATGTGGTGGCACCGAGCAAGTTCCGTGTGGATTTGCTGGTTCTATCACAGTCGTCCGCCCGCACACGACGTGAAATGGGTTTGACGAATCTACTCTTCCCACATAGCCCCGACAACGTGCCAGGGGCTCTTTTTTTACTTTTTAATTTGCTTGGCCTACTTCTTTGACGGCTTTCTTTATTAATGCGTCGTCGATTTGGTCGGGTTTCAATTCTACTGTTTTTATGATGGCTTTTTTAATCAGCTCGCCGGCTTCGGCTAAAACTTTGGTTTTGGCTTCTTCTTGCTGTTTTAGAAAGCTTTGTCGCAATAAATCGTTTATTTCTTTTTGCTTCTTTTCTGCCTTGTCTAAAATTTCTTTGTCTAATGCTTTTGCTTTAACTTCTGTGGCTTTTATTATCTCAATACCTTTTTGCTCGGCTTCTTGTATTTTTCCTTTTCCAATCACGTCAATTTCTTTAAGCCTTACATCTGCCTCTTCTGCTTTGTCCAAGCCTTCTTTTATTTTTGCGCTTCTTTCTTTTATAACTTTGATAAGTGGCTTATAAACAAAAAATGTCAGCACAAGCAAAAGTATAAAAAAGTTTACTGCTTGGCTTAAAAACAGTTTCCAGTTTATTCCCAATTGAAATAATAATTCGTTCTCCATAAATTTAAATTTTAAAGTTTGGAGCCAATAACTTTATCGGCTCCAGCTTTCAAAATTTAATTAAGCAACGAATTTGATGATCAAAGCGATAACCAAGGCGTAAATAGCAATAGCTTCAGCAAAAGCGATGGCCAAAATTGCCATTGTCTGCACTTTTGAAGCTGCTTCTGGGTTTCTGCCAATTGCTTTCAAGGCTGATGAGCCAATCCATCCAATTGAAACTGCTGGGAATATTGCTCCCAAAACAATTGTTCCTGCTACTGCTAACGCTTTTATTGATTCTGCGTCCATTTAATTTTTTGATTCTTAATCTCTAGCTTTTAAAGAATGGCTCAAGGCCTAATTGTTTGAAAACTACAAAATTATGAAATCAATATTTTTTATTCTTAATTATTTTTAATGATGTTCTTCCCCGTGGCTTGCTGTGTGTAAGGAAATAGAAACCAGTGTAATTGTGGCAAAAATAAATGCCTGAATCGCTCCGACAAATAATTCCAGGAATAAAAACGGCAACGGAATAAAATATGGGGCTAAAAAGGAAATTATTGTTAGCAAAACTTCTCCGGCAAACACGTTTCCAAATAATCGGAAAGACAATGAAATAATTTTGGCAAGCTCGGAAATCAATTCCAAAATTCCAATAAAAAAATCAATTGGTCCTTTAAAATTAAAGTATTTCCCCAAGTGCTTAAAGGTTCCAACCGATGCCATTCCTATTATATTTGTAACTATAACAGAGATTATCGCAAATGCCAACGTAAAGTTTAGGTCAGCTGCCGGCGAACGAAAAAGCGGAACTTCTGTATGCCCGCTTTCTACCATAATCGACCCTACGCCCGGGAATATGCCCAAAAGGTTTGAGGTTAAAATAAAAATAAAAATTGTGGCAACCAAAGGAAAATACTTTTCTGCAGCTGCCATGCTGCCCAAGGTTGACTCCATCAAGTTTAAAAGCGCTTCTGCTCCCATTTCTACGGCGCCCTGCAATTTTCCCGGCACAAGTTTTATTTTGCTTCGCAAAACAAGAGCAAAAATTATCAACAACAAAGACGCAATCAAAGTCATAGCAAGACCGTTTGTTACATGAAAACTCCCAATGCTGAAAATTTGTTGCGCCTTTAATGAAATCTCTTCCATAATAAACTTAAAAAAGAAATATCCGCATATACGCGGTATTTTTTCGGGTTAATTATATATTAATTTTTAAAAATATGCAATACTTTTCTGTTTTTTTGCACAAAAAAGCCGCCAGTCTGACCAGCGGCACGTCGTCTGCCCCTACGATTTTCTGCTTCTTTTCTTATGCCTTCCATTTCTGGAAGAAATCTCAAGAAGCTCCTGCTTCGCTCTTTTGTATGCTCCGTCGAGCAAAAGCCTAATTTCCGGATCGGTTTTTTCCCAATCCCTCATTAACTTCTCAGAAATTGTCTGGTAGACCAAAATCTCAGGCACTCCCAGATCTTCCACCTGGACCCTCCACAACTCATTGAGATTTGTGAAATGGTCCTGCGCATCGGCCGCTGCCACACATTTTGCCTCGGGCACTTTGAAGGCGATACGCTGGCTCCCCCGATGAGAATATATTGTGCTCACAATCGGCCCAATTAATTCTACCGGGCAATCGCATGAAAGAAGAACCGGCACCGCTTCCTGCGCCCCCGTAACGTGATGATTATCTTTTCCGTACTTTGCCGCGCCCAGGTCGTGGAGCCATCCTCCGGCCTCCGCGATGAACCGATTCAACCCCAGCTTTACGGCAAAATCTTCTGCAAATTTCGCTACGCGCGAAACGTGCTGCCAAATCGTGCTTGTGTAAATTGGGCTCGTACGGTACACCGGCTCGACTGCTTGCGCGATTTTTTGCATCAAAATTTTCACGGTATATCTCCTATCAAGAGTGTTGCGTTCAAAATTTCAAGGTGCCGTCCACCATGAATTGTTTTATGATATATCACTCAAAGCTATTGTCAATTTTTAAAAAGCAAAACACCTCGCAAAAGGGGTGTTGGAACTAAACAAATTTTACAGGGGTCCGCCTTAATTCTTTGTTTATTTCTATGTAGTCGGGAATTGTTTGCTTAACCAGCGCCCAGAATTTTTTTGAGTGGTTCAGCTGGCCCAAATGGCAAAGCTCGTGCACCAACAAATAATCTTGCAGGGCCGGGCGCAAGTAAATAATTTTGTAATTAAAATTTAAATTTCCTTTTGACGAACAACTGCCCCACCGCGTTGAGGCATTTTTTATTGCGATGCGATTTATTTTAAAACCGTAAAAATCATTGAAATATTTTATCCTATATTCTATAAATCGCCTTGCCTGCTCTCTTTTTTTAATTGTAAACCTTCTTTGTATCATTCTAAATCGACAAATATTTTATAAACAGTTTTTGTCTTTTGCTTACAGCTCCGCCACCGGTTTTCTTTAATTCAACCGAAGCTTCTTTGGATAATTTCTTAAAGCTCTTGTCCATTTCCATTGCTCTTTTATTTACGCAAAAAGCCAAATTGTTTATTCCCATCAACCGTAGGCCTTTTAGCGATTTTAGCCTGGACAACGCCACATAGCCCATTCCTTCCAAAAAGCACTTAGAAAGGTCTATTTCAGCTGAATCAAGGTTCATGCCCTGCGACTTGTGCACAGTAATTGCCCAAGCCAGTCGCAACGGCATTTGCGAAATTCCAGCAACAATAGAATTCTCCTCCTCAATTGACCAATCGGCATATTTTACAGTTATTTTCTCGCCCTCTTCTGTTTTTATAATGGGTAAATCTCCAGCCCCAAAGCCGACCACTTTTCCTTGCGTACCATTTACATAACCAGCTTCAAAATTATTTTTTATAAACATCACATGCGCGCCTTCTTTTAGAACCAGCTTTTCAGGAGCCAAACAGCTTTTCTTTAAAATATCTGCAACTACGGGATTTCCCCGCAAAGTCATTTGGTAAAAATATTCTTTGCCTTTTATTTTGCTTAATTCAGAATAATTTATGCTATCTACGTCTATATTATGCGTGTAAAGTTTTGTGAGGACTTTTTTTAAATCTTTCTTGTGCCCCGAGGGGTACGCCTTTTCTTGTGTTTCAAATAATAACTTTTTTGACTTCTCGGCTTCATTGTCTCGTATGTGGTTTAAAATTTTGTGAAGTTTTTTATCTTTTGTGCGGTGTTGTTCATCTAAATAGCAAATTTTCATTTCCATTTTCTTCCAAACATCAGATTCGTTAACGAATTTAATTTCTCTGCCTTCTTTTTCTACCGGCGGAAGTTGGAAAAAATCGCCCGAGCAAACAACTTGCATACCGCCGAATGGGCGCAAACTTCTTTTAACATATTGGCAAATTTTATTTACCGCCTCAAACTGCGAAGCCTTAATCATAGAAATTTCGTCTATAATTAAAACTCCTGTATTTTTTATTCTTTTGCGCACATATGATTTTTCGCAGATTTTTCTGGCTTCTGCGTCATCAAGCTCTTCTTTTATGCCCAACCCAGACCAAGAGTGCAAAGTAACCCCGCCCATATGGGTGGCTGCAATTCCTGTGCTAGCAGTAACCGAAACCACAGCTCCATTCTTTTTTAGATACTCAATATATTTGTTCAACAAAAAAGTCTTCCCGCTTCCGGGCGACCCCGTCAAAAAAACATTATACCCCGATTTCAAAATATCCAGCGCTTCTTTTTGTTTCAATTGTTGTTGATTTAATAATTTCTATTGTTGCGCATATTATCAAACGCCCAAGCATACTCAATAATCAAAACTGGTATCCATTGCGGCTCGCCCTGAGTAATAAACATAAAAATACCAAAAACCAAAGCCAATGTATTAATGAAAAAGAAAACAATATCAAACACCTCTTCGTGCCTGGATTCTTTTTCATTGTTAGTTAAATACAACAACCAATTCCAAATTTTCATAATTTTAAAATTTATATTATTTATGCTTTACTCTACCAAAAAACCGCCCCATCCGCCAGTGGGCGGAAAAAGGCGGTTTTTTTGTTTTTAGTTATAAATTATTGCTGTAAGATTATCTGGCCACTGTTTTTCCCTGGTTCACAACTGATATTCACAGTATGAGGCAATTGCGTAGGACTTATCAAAGTAACTATTTTATAACTGTAAGCGCTAACTCCATAAGAAATCCCGTCAGCATCTATTGTCAGATTTTTATCTGAACGATTATCTAACATTACGCTTACTCCGTTCTTAAATACGTACTGATAAGGATTCATATTGCAACCAACTGTTGGAGCAAAGCTAAATTGAAAGCGCCTGTCTCGGTAAAACATTACAGCCTCTTGATATGAAAGGCTTGGCGTTACTCCTGACACAGAGCCCGACAAATTGCTCGCTTCGCCTGATTTTTGATTTTTTACAGCATCAGACTCAGCAGGCTTATCACTTTTATTTTGAGATTGCTGTTGCAAGTTAAAATTATCGCTGTCTGAACCTTGTTTTTGCCAAAAAACATCGCCCAAAACAATTATAATGACAACAATTGCAATTCCTATTATATAGTATAGGTCTCTTTTATTAATTTTTGCCATAATTTATGAATTAATCATATTACGCACAGTTTACACTATTTATGCCTAATTGTCAAGCAAAACCTGACACTAAATCAACCCCGGAAAGCAATAAAAACCGCTGCTTGAGCGGTTTTTTTGAGGGTAAAAGTATGATAGTTCTATTTTTCTTCGCCTTTGTCTTTTTCTTTTTTGTATTCTGAAAGCATTGTGTATATTTTGAGCCACATTTTGGGGTTTGTGCCAAACTTGCTGGTTAAAAATCCGCCTGCTCTTCTTATATTTGGTATCAAAACTTGATCTATGACAAATTCGCTTTTTATTGCTTTGATGTTCATTTCAGTTTCAATTTCGAATTCGTCACTTTTTAAATTTAGTTTATCCCAATCACTGCGTCTTATTGCCCTAAAGCCGGCCAAAGGGTCAGAAACTTTCAGCCCCAGCATTTGAGTGGCAGGGTAAGAGAGAACATTCCACAATTCAAAGTACCTGCGCATCTCCGGGTCTGTTGTTGCCTCCAAACTGCGACAACCCAACACAAGATTGGCCTTCTTTAATTTTCTAATTAACTCGGGAATATATTGAGCGGGGTCTGTTCCGTCTCCATCAAGAAAAACCAGTATATCTCCTTTACTCTCTTTAACGGCCTGTCTCATTTGCCAGCCCTTTCCTTTTTTTGCGCTCTTTATAACTTTGGCGCCCAACCTCTCTGCAATAATCGGCGTCATGTCATTTGAAACATCTGCAACAATAAGCTCTGAAATTTTTCTAATTTCTTCGGGTATAGAACAAATGACTTTGGCAATGCCCTCCTCTTCATTTAACGTTGGTATAATAATACTAATCATAATTTGTTTTTTCATATATATCGTATCTCTTTATTAAATGAAATACAAATTAAATAAAAGCCACACCGCTTAACACGAATTTAACCAGTAATGGTTATCATTGATATAGAACAAAGGTCGAAATAATAAAATTAAATTGCACCAATAATATGAAATTTAATTTAATGTTTAGAATAGGATTCTTAGCTGTTGCAGTGTTGCTTTTGGGCGGAGCAACTACAGCTTATGCCTCATATGGCAACAACGGGTACGGGTATATGAATAATAATTACATGATGAGCAATTATAATAATTATTCAAATAACTATGGCTACAACCAAGGCTATAACAATCATCCTTCTTATAACTACAACCCTCCAAGTTACTACACCAATTACTACACCGGCATGCCGATGCCAAACTACCCAAACCAAAATTACAACAACTACAGCACTTTCCTAAACTATATTGGGCACCAACAGATGAATTATGGAGGTTACCAGAATAATAATTATAACCGAGGCTACTAGTAGCAAACTAAAAAAGCCCTCCCGGGCTTTTTTAGTTTTTGTTACTGGGCTCCGCAGGTAGGACTCGAACCTACAACCTTATCCTTACACTTGTCCCTATATTACTATTGGGGGTGGACTATATCATTGCCATTTTCTTAAAAAGAAGTTAGGCACCTCGGTATCTAGTCTCTACGGCGCTCCCCGCCTAAGCGGAGTTCCCACGGTATTGCCCATTTTTTACAAAATGGGTTTCACCGTTATCCCGAGATTATTCATTCCAGGGTTTCCCCTGAAAGCTGCAATATTTTACAGGGATTTGCTCTACCATTGAGCTACTGCGGAGCCCAATAACAAAAAAATACTTACTTAAAATTATTTTCTAAAAGTGCAACCATCCATCCTGCTATTTTCCGACTTAAGTTGGCGTCGCTAATAGTAAGATTAAGCACTCCGTAAATGTGCTTTACCTTTCGCAATCTACCAGTATTATTTTTAACTATATAACTTTTTCTGAATTGTTCAAGGGGTACGCCTATTAAATTGCCCCAAAACTCCTTTGCCTTCTGTTCGTCTAAGTCGTCATGAATATACAAATAACAACGAAATTTATTCTCTGGAACCCTGCATATCTCACGGAACCAATCAGCCATAAAACTTAAAGCTCTTGGATCGGAGTTACTAAAAGAAACATTGCCAGACGATTTGGTGCCTTCTGCAAAATACAATGCTATTCCGGCAATAAATTTATCTCGCAAAGAAAGCTCGCCCACTTCTTTTCTCCCGTCAGCAATCGATTTTTCTATTAAGCTTTTTGTTTTTTCTATTTTATTTTTTGATGCAATATAATTTCCCCTCAAACTTCCCGTCTTTTTGTCAGCGTATAATTTATTTATTTGCTCTTTGGTTAATTTAACTTTTCTGACCCAAATACTAACAGAAGAGCGAGAAACTCCCAATTTCTTTTCGATGCCTTTTATTGATAAGCCTTGGCTCCTTAATTTTTGAGCCTTCATTTTTAGTTCTAATTTTCCAGAATAACTCATTAATTCATTATCCTATTTCGAACCAAGGAAGTCAAATTGTTAAAATAAATCAACAGGGGGTTTAGAGAAGCCCGGGTCTAGCCCGAGCCTCGGCCTCAGATTTTTTATAAAAATTATTTATGGTAATATATAATAATTTATCAAATACACATGGATGCACAAACAAACTTAACAATCTTATTTGGCATTATCATTGTAGGTTTTTTAGCCTTGGATTTAGGCTACTTCAACAAAAAAAGCCATAAAATAGAATTCAAACCGGCGCTATATCAGTCGATATTCTGGGTGGCCGTATCAATAGTTTTCAGCTTTTTGATTTTTCTGTATATAAGCAAAGAAACTGCGGCGGAATTTTTAAGCGCCTACGTCACAGAAAAAATGCTATCGGTTGATAATCTTTTTGTGATGATGCTGATTTTCAGTTACTTTAAGCTAGAAGAAAAATATCACCACAGAGTTTTATTTTGGGGCATTACGGGCGCAATAGTTTTCCGCGCAATTTTTATAGGAGCTGGCGCATATATTGTGCACCAATTTTATTGGACGTTATATATTTTTGGAGTAATTCTTATCTATACCGGTTTTAAGCTGTTGCGCGATAAAAAGGAGGAACACATAGATTTTAACAATAATAAAATCATAAAACTGGCCCAAAAATATTTGCCTTTTACCAAGAACCATCACAATGGCAAATTCTTTTTTAAAGAGAATGGCAAGTTTATGTTCACTTCCCTATTTTTGGTGGTGCTGTTAATAGAGTTTACCGACATTATCTTTGCAGTAGATTCTATACCTGCAGTATTTGCAATTTCGCAAAGCTTCTTCGTTGTTTTCACCTCAAACATTTTTGCAATTATGGGCTTGAGGGCGCTATTTTTCTTAATTGAAAATATTTTGTATCGTTTCCAACACTTGCAGAAAGGCTTGTCTTTTATCTTATTGTTTATTGGCTTTAAAATGCTTTCGGGAATATTCGGCTTGCACATATCATCGCTTGCCTCGTTTGGAATAATAATGTTTGCGCTTCTCTCGTCAATTATGTTAAGCCTTCCTGGTATTCTACGCCGTTAATAGTTGGGAATTTTGGATATATTTTTTGTACTCGGCCAACTTGGCCGTCCTCAAGGCGTACTTTGCATCCGCGGTGGTGCTGGCTATCTGAAGTTAAAATATCTTTCACTTTTCCGTGAGTCAGCTTGCCGGTAGGCTGGTCTTTCTTTAAAACAATGTCCACTTCCCCACCAATTTTTATATTCGCCCTAATTGTCCCGTCCATTGCAAATTATTTTTTGTCTTCTTTGTCTTCTTTATCTTTTTCGTCGCTCCATTCTTCTTTAACTGCCCAAATAAGCCCGCCCACTATAAAGGTCATTATTATGACTATGCCCAAAATAAAAATTATTGACACCATATTTTTGAAAATTATTTTTGTTTATATCAACCCTTCACCCTTTTCAAATCTTGATAAAGCATATACTCGTAAACGAGCGCGAAGGGAACCATAAAAAATATGTTTATAATTGGTCCATAAACTCTCACCCATGATACAAGCATGCATAAGATTCCTATCACCGCAAGGCGGCCGAATACTGGCCACCAATAACCTTCAACAAGTTGCTTGCTTCTTTTCAAAGCAGAAGTTCCGTGCAGGTCTTCTGCAATAAAAACAAAAGTAGAAAGGCAGAACCAAACAGAAAAAATTATTCCCGGAATTATAAATAAAATTGAACCCCCCATGATAACCAACCCGGCCAGAAATGAAACCCAAAATAACGAACCGATTTTTGGCCAAGCCATAAGCAATATTTTTTTAAAATCAGCGCTGTCTTCTTTAACGGCGCAGAGCATTGCTGTTTGCGACCACAAGCCCAAAATTATGGCTAGAAAAAATCCGGCTAATAACAGAAGGACATCACACAAAATTATATTTAAATCAAAATTTGAATTTTTGAACGGCACGTAGCTTATCAAGAAACCTATCACCACGGAAGGCAACATAGCTAAAAACCCCGAAAAACTAAATAGCATTGTCCCAATCAAAATCCAAGCTTTTTTTAGATAAGCATCAAAACTCTTTTTTAATAATTCTATTACTGGTAAAAGCTGTTCCATGTATTAATTAAATCACTATTTTTAATGGCTTTCAAGCTCAAAATCTGATAGAATCAAATCATGAACACAAAAAATGCAAATATTGTTATTTTATTAATAATTGTCTTGGCTTTTGTTGCGGGCGCTGTTTTGTACCCTCAACTGCCCGCAAAGGTTGCCTCGCACTGGGGCGCTGATGGCCAAGTCAACGGATATATGGGCAAATTTTGGGGAACATTTTTGGTACCCATAATAATGATTGGGTTATTTCTGCTATATGTTGTTGTGCCAAGAATTGACCCCTTAAAGAATAACATAAAATCATTTATTGGGTATTACAATGCGTTTTGGATTGCAATGTTTGCCTTTTTGCTGTATATTTTTGCGCTGACTTTGGCTTGGAACATTGGCTGGCAGTTTAATTTTACTGTGGCCATTATTCCAGCCATGGCTGTTTTGTGGTTTCTAATTGGCGCCTTTCTTGAGAAATTAAAACGCAACTGGTTTATAGGCATTCGCACTCCCTGGACCCTGTCAAACGATATTGTCTGGGAAAAAACCCACAAACTTGGCGGAAAACTTTTCAAAATTGCCGGGGTCATTGCCGTCTTGGGTTTATTTGTAAAGGGCCCTGCTTCTTTTCTTTTCATCATTGTCCCGGTCATTGCCTTTGCAATTACAACTTTTATTTACTCATATTTAATATACAAAAAGCTAAAATAACAAACTATGAAAAAAATAATTTTACTTATTGTCGCAATACTTATTATTTTGGGCGCCGGGTATTTTATTTACAAACCCGCAAACACAACCGATGCAAAGAATGCTACCTATACAATAGAAGATGAAAAAATTACCCTTGTAGATGGAAGGTCTGAAAAAGAAATTACCCCAGGCTCTGCAACAAAAATTGTCACACAATATTTCGGAAACGAAGTGGAGGCAGATTTTAATGGAGACGGCTTTGAAGATTCTGCCTTTCTTTTGACGCAAGACGGCGGAGGAAGCGGAACTTTTTATTATTTAGCCTTGGCGCTTGGCGCAAAAAACGGGCGCACGGGGAAGAATACAATTTTTATTGGAGACAGAATTGCCCCGCAAACAACAGAATTTAAAAACGGAGAAATAATTGTAAACTATGCCGAAAGAAAACCCGGCGAACCTATGACCGCATCCCCTTCTGTCGGCGTTTCAAAATATTTCAAAGTTGTCAATAATCAACTCGCCCAAGCGCAAATAAATAGCAATAACATTTTAAATTTGAGCAACCAGGGCTTAACAAGTATTCCTGGCGGAGTTTTTAACCAGACAAATTTAGAAGAGCTTAATGTTTCGCATAACTCTTTGACTGGCGCGATTCAGTCGCAAATTGGGCAACTCAAAAACTTAAAAGTTCTTAATGCAAGCTATGACAAAATGACCGGCGTGCCTGCTGAAATTGGCCAACTGCAAAACCTGCAAATTCTTGATTTGTCGTACAACCAACTAACCGGCCTGCCCAACGAACTTGGCAACCTAAAAAATCTTAAAACTCTAAACCTAGCCGGAAACAACTATTCCACCCAAGACCTCGCCGGCATAAAAAGCAAACTCCCCGCCACGGTAAACATCATCACAGAATAAAGGCATATTTGTTTGACAATTTCTTTGTTTTGTTATATAATGAACTATATGATAAACAAAGAGATAGAAATACCTGTAAAAAACACTCCGGAGATGACTTTTGGCGGGCTTGGTATAGCTCCAAAGCTTTTAGATGTGATTTCAAAGTTGGGTTTTACAACTCCCACTTCAATTCAACATAAGGCAATTCCTGTGGCAATTGAAGGAAAAGATATCATTGGAATAGCGCAAACCGGTACTGGTAAAACCTTGGCTTTTGGAATTCCCTTGGTTCAGCAAATTTTATCTGCTGGGCGTGGAAAGGGTTTGATTATTTTGCCGACTCGCGAGCTTGCTTTGCAGGTTGATGAAACAATAAGAAAAATTGGAAGGCCTTTTGGCCTGAAAACAGCTGTGTTGATTGGAGGCGCCCCTATTAGGCATCAAATAAGAGAAATTAGTTTTCACCCGCACGTGATTATAGGAACTCCGGGAAGAATTAATGACCACATTCAGCAAAGAACTTTAAATTTGAGTGATGTTTCTATTTTGGTTTTAGACGAAGCCGACAGAATGTTTGATATGGGTTTTGCTCCGCAGATAAATAAAATTTTGTTGTCGGTGCCAAAAAATAGGCAGACAATGCTTTTTTCTGCAACAATGCCAGACGCAATTGCAAGAATTGCAACTCATCAAATGAAATTGCCGGTAAGAGTTGAAATTGCAAAATCGGGCACAACCGCTAAAAATATTGAGCAAGAATTATTTGTTGTTAAAAAAGACCAAAAACTTTCACTGTTAAAAAAAATACTGCAAGAATATAAAGGAAGCGTTTTGATTTTTATAAGAGTAAAACACGGCGCAAAGAAAATTTGCGTCAACTTAAAAGAAATCGGCATTTCTTCTGCAGAAATTCACTCAAACAGATCTCAAAACCAAAGAAAAGAAGCTTTAGAAGGTTTTAAAAACGGAAAATACCGAGTGCTTGTGGCAACCGATATTGCCAGCCGAGGAATTGATGTAAAAAATATTGAGCTGGTAATTAACTATGATTTACCCGAGCAAGCCGAAGACTACGTACACAGAATTGGCCGAACCGGCCGAGCCGGTCTTTCGGGCAAAGCCATTTCTTTTGCCATGCCCGACCAAGGCAGCCTAGTGCGCGAAATAGAAATGCTAACCCGAATCAACCTCCCCATCTCCCAACTCCCCGCCGACCTCCCCGCCACCGCCCCAACTCCATATAATAGAGACAACAGTAATTTCTCTCATAAACGCAGACCAACTGGTCGCTTTAACAATGCTAGAAAAAGATACTAAATTTTCCGCCCAAGGCGGACCAGCCTCGGGCTGGGACGTTGCCGTAATCGGTGGAGGCCCCGCCGGCATAATGGCATCAATACAATCAGCGCGCAATGGATTGCGCGTTGTTTTGATAGAGAAGAATTCTAAGTTGGGAAAAAAAATGCTTTTGACCGGAGGTGGAAGGTGTAATTTGACCAACGCAGAGTTTTCCGCCCAAGGCGGACCAGCCTCGGGCTGGGATTTAAAAAAGTTCGTAAGCAACTACAATAATGGCGAGTTTCTCTTCCACGCTTTTTCGGTTTTTGGGCCAAAAGAAACAATTGAATTTTTCAACAAGATTGGAGTCAAAACTAAAACCGAGAAGAATGGCCGTGTTTTTCCAGCTAGCAACGACGCAGATGAAGTTTTAGAAGCGCTTAAAAAAGAGTTAGAAAAATCTGGCGCAGAAATTTTATATAATTCAGAAATTGTAGATATCAAAAAAACCGGCAAAGCTATTTCTAAAATAATCTTAAAAGATAAGGAAATTACAGCCAGGAAGTACATTTTATGTACCGGAGGGAAATCTTATGTACAAACTGGGTCTGACGGGGCTGGATATAAGTTGGCTGAAAAATTGGGGCACACAATTGTAAAACCCTCCCCTGCTTTGGCTCCTATAAGAATTTTTGATGACTGGATTAAAAATTTGCAGGGAATAAGTTTGAAAGATGTTAAGATAACTGTATTGCATAATAACAAAAAAATATTAAGCGAAACCGGTGAGGTTTTGTTTACTCATTATGGGATAAGTGGGCCGGCTATTTTAGATATAAGCGCAAAAGTTGGAGAATTGCTAGAAAAAGGTGAGACAAAAATTAGTTTAGATTTGTCTCCCCTGCTTAACCAGGAACAACTCTTAAAAGAGTTTGAAGAATATTTGAAAGGATATCCGAATAAGACAATCAAAAATATTTTAACAGAATTTGCGCAAGAAAGATTGGCCGAAGTTTTGCTTGATGTGGCGAAAATTGATAAAGGAAAAATTGCCAATAATTTATCTAAAATAGAAAGAGGGGCGGTTGTGAAAATTCTCAAAAATTTTGAGATGACAGCAGAAGATGTCATGGGCTTTGAACTGGCAATGGTTACACGAGGCGGAATATCGCTAAAGGAAATAGATCATAAAACAATGCAATCAAAAATAATTGATAACCTATTTTTTGCCGGCGAAATAATTGACGAGGACGGAAAAACCGGCGGATTCAATTTGCAGATGTGCTGGAGCACCGGATACCTTGCATCTCAACAATAAAGGTGTTATTATATAGAAGTAAGTTTTAAGTTTCTTTCTTGGTTTCTACTTAGTAGGTGAGCCGTAGAAGAACTAGGTCGGCTTACGTATTATTAATCAAGAAAAATTATATGGCAAAGAAATTATACGTTGGAGGATTATCCTACAACACAACAGAAGCAACATTGAAAGACACATTTGCA
>Ga0172381_10004385_pt1 | contig 14632 bp, 14 predicted proteins | sample Leawel6488metaG_FD_119754 | JGI IMG/M metagenome (GOLD analysis project Ga0172381, IMG submission 119754) | Leachate microbial communities from a municipal landfill in Southern Ontario, Canada - Leachate well 64-88 metaG | ecosystem: Engineered > Solid waste > Landfill > Unclassified | place...
ACCTGTTTTTCAAAACTAAGTCTTTGTGATTCAAGCAAAAATATTTGTTGACGTTCTTGCTCCGTTGCATAATTTTTTAAATCCTTTTCAGCTAATCTTTCTTGTTTTACGTTTTCTAAAAGAACCCCTTCCATTTTATCTTTATCTAATTCTGCTCTTGCTTCTTCTGTTTTTTGTATTTTTTGTTGTTGTTCTGCTTGTTGCTCTTCTAGAGTTTTAATTTGTGCTATTTTATCTCTTTCTGTTAAGGCATCAATCTCCCTCAGTTTTCTGAGGTCTTTTTTCATGGTCCTTATTTCAGCTCTTTTCAAAAATTCCTGTGCTTGTTGTTCTTCGGTGGCTGTAATCATTACTTTTAAAAACTAAAAATATAAAAATTACTTTGTAAACTTAAAAGTGGAAAGAATTTGATTAAGCGTTTCAGGATAGGTAGTTGTATTATAGTTGATGCAGTCATCATACGCTTTGTCTCCGGAAGATCCGTAAACCCCGCAATTAGTTAATTTTGTGACTAAACGCAAAACAAAACATTTTTGATTTTTTATCGTGGCATAATAGTAATTATAGTAAATGCTTCCCATCGCTGGATCTCCTGTTTTATACAAACAATAGGAAGTATTATTTATTATTGTTTGTTCTCCCTTTGGAAAAAAAGAAATATTATTTTTAACTGCATTTGGGTTACCACCTTCCGTTATCTGTTGGTTTATAACTATGTCGTTTATATTAAGACATTGGCTGGGAAAGACGTTATAGTCGCAATCCCCAATTAATACTTTAGGATCCCAATAAAAAAAATTTGATGGATATTTAAATTCAAACCCAGATTCACTATTTGTGTATGTTTTCCAACCAACGGTTTGGTCGGCTACGATTGTAAAATAGTTGTCACTAAAATCAGAGTCTCCGACATATCCCAACCCAGCTGCAATCACAATTTTGTATGAGCTATTTTTTGTAAAATCAATATCACCGACTTTAGTTGGTATTGTCCAAGAAAAACTGCCAACATTAGGAGTTGTGATAGCTATAGCTCCTACTGGATAATCTTGTGACCCAGGCACATAACGACTGTCCACAATATTAATTTGGACATTTGCGGTCTGAGAAATATTATTGCTCTTCCATGTGATATTATGTATTTCTCCGATTTTCCACGTTTCTCCTCCGTTGGGCGAAGTTACGGTAATAGATGGTTGGTCATTTGTTTGGATATTTTTTTGTTTTTGAATAAATTTTAACGTAGAAATTATATTCTCAAGCTCTTTCTCTTTTTCTTCGTTTAAAGAACCTGAGTGCACCCCAACAGAAGAAACAAAAAGCACATTGTCTGAGTTAGGTATTTTAATGAAAAATATAGGACCAATTGTGCTTTCCTGTTTTTCTCCGCCTGGAAATTTAGTTGTTATCATATTTAAATAAAGCCTAGAAGCATTTCCAAATGTTTCTTCTTTGATAACTTTATCGCAAATTAGACTAGAGTTTGGGCCATCAGCGTCGCAAAAGCGTAGTATGTAGTCCTTTATAGGAATTGTCACTTTATCAATGTTAAATTCAAAATAATTAATAGGATATTCCTCACCGTTGATTATTCTTTTTTCGTTAGGGTCGCTTAGAAAAAACAAAGTTGTTGCAGGACTAGCTGTTCTAAAATAATATTTTTTTGGATATTTAAACTCAAAACCATATTCCTCGTTTGTATATGTCTGCCATTCAGCGGTTTGGCTATAGTATTGATATCCAAAAGCTCCGCCAAAAAGCACAAGTGCTGAGGCAAGAATAATTATGGTGCCGATTAGAGTTGAGATTTCTTTTTGCATTGATATTTTTATAAATATGGCTAAAATTGTTTTATATATTGATAACATTTATTTTTTATCTCTAAAGCACTCATTTTATCAATATTATCACAGATGGTTCTATCTTGTTTAATGTCGGCAATTATTAAATAGCATGTGTATTTAAGTTGAGAATCCGATATATTATTGCAAATTGTATAATCGCATTTTTCAATTGCCCGACTAGCATAACAAGTATTTTTATAATATATATTTACTACTTCCTCGCAAGCTCCGGGTTGAGGTATGTTTTTAAGCTTCTCTTCTCCGAGCATTGTTTTAATCTGGTTAGCTACACTTTGTCCATAAAATGTGATATCTGTTTTTGATTCACATAAAGGATTATTATTTATACAACCGCAACAAAAAACAATTTTTTGTCCAGTGGCTTCAGATAGCAGACATTGCGTATCAAAAACCTGTCTAAATATTTTCAATATTTTTCCACTGTTTTGGCCGACTATAAAATCTACTTCTTCTATTGGAGATTCTGAATAAACATCCCAGACTGGTTCATCGTATCCTGCCGAATCATCTCTGTAAATCGAACTACCCTCCTCGACTATTGCTTTATATAAACCCGCACACCTCGACAACTTTGTGTTTAAAGCCAATTGCTCAGCATACAAAGCATTATATGTATTTTTAGTTTTTGTTAGTTCTATCGATCCCCAAACATTGAAAAGACAAGCCTCGTTAACTTTTTTTCCATCTTTATCAAGTCCAATTGCGCAGAATTCTCTCATTAGTTTTTCTGACGGGAGAGAAGATAGTTCCCACTGATTCTCGCTAATCTTTGACGCATTCCCGATTAAATTTCCTTCTGGCGATATATAAATATTTGTTCCTCCTCCTCTTTGATAAAATTTCACCTCTGATAAATTTTGACCAATTACTATTGCTTTTGCTCCTTTTTGGTAAACAACTCCCTCCCCCGAGTTTTGAGATGGAATAATTTTGAAGCTTTCAATCTTAGCGTTTTGGTTTACGTTATTGCTTGTGCTCTCCTGATTTTGCCCAGCTGGAGCCACTATCTTTGGCATAAAATATTTGTATCCAAAATATCCTGCTCCTGCTACTCCTAGAAGAGCCACGGCCACAATAGCAACAATAATGATTGGTGAAAAGCCCCTTTGATTTTTCATGATTTTATTTTGTGTAAAACTTTTAAGATTCTAATTTTTTAGTTATCCTGCAAAAACTAATATAACTTCGGATTTTTGAAGGAAAGAAATAAAACTCTTATTAGTGATGAGATAAAAAGTAACAAAAGCACCATTAGGCTCGAAATTAACACATAGCTTATAATATCCCAACTTTTATCAGTTCTGCAAACTAAAACTTCTTCATCACAAATCGTTCCTCTATGTTCCCTATCAATAATAATATTTCGGTCAGTCATGCATAGATATTGGTTGCTTTTGTACCAAGGATCTACTTTGACTTGAAAACAATACCTACCATTATTATTAGAAAAAAATGTTGGATTATTTCCTGTTATTTCTTTTATGTTATTGCAGTATAATTTCGTTGGTTCGCTATTGTCGCACGATATGTTTTTATAATTTTCCGTTTTTTCGATCTCAGATTTTATGTTGCCCATTTCATGCATTACTGGTTTCTCATTTTGAGAAACATAGTATGACATATTAATCCCATGATAAACAAAAAACATAAAATTGCCCGATAATATTATCAACCAAAGTATTGTTAGCAAAATCATTATTTCTTTATTTTGCAAAAAAGACATGTTTTGAGGATTTTATTTTTTGGGTTTAAATCCCGCGTCGATGGCAGATAAGTTTATTCTGCCCATGCCGTCAATTTCAGTAACTTTTACTGGAATTTTGTCTCCTTCTTTTACAACGTCTTCAACTTTATCAATTTTGCGAGGAACAAATTTTGATATATGAACCAGCCCCGATTGACCTGGTAAAATATCAACAAATGCTCCAAAGTCCATAATTTTTCTAACAGTTCCTGTAAATATTTCTCCAACAACAACCTCTTTTACAATTCCTTTAATCCAGTCCGAAGCCTTGTCAACATCTTCTTGGTTTTGTCCTGTTACGCAAACCAATCCCGAATCATCAATATCAATGCTGACTCCGCCACACTCTTCAATAATTTTATTTATCACGCTTCCTTTTGGTCCAACAACTTCTCCAATTCTTGATGGGTTAATCATCATTGAAAAGATTTTTGGAGCGTAAGGTGACAAAGATTCTCTTGGTGCTGGTATCTCTTTCTTTATTATATCAAGTATTTTGAATCTTGCATCTTTTGCTCTCTCTAATGCTTCTTCCATTATTTTTTTATCTATGCCGTCTATTTTAATATCCATCTGTATTGCTGTAATACCATCTTTGGTTCCAGCTACTTTAAAATCCATATCTCCGTAATGATCTTCTGGACCTTGAATATCAGTTAACACCTTATACTTTCCTGTTTGTTCATCTTTGGCTAACCCAATTGAAATTCCAGCAACAGGAGCTTTAATTGGTACGCCGGCGTCCATTAAAGCAATACACGCGGCGCAGGTTGAAGCCATTGAAGTAGATCCATTTGAAGACATTGATTCAGATACGATTCTTATTGTATAAGGAAATTCTGTAACATCTGGTAGAACTGGCAAGAGGGCTTTTTCAGCTAAGTGTCCGTGTCCAATTTCTCTTCTTTTTGGCCCTCTCATTGGCGATACTTCACCAGAAGAAAATGCCGCAAAATTGTAGTGATGTAAAAATCTTTTTTTCATCACAATTTCCATGCCTTCAATTATTTGTGAATCACCCGGTCCTCCTAAAGTCAAAACTGAAAGCACCTTTGTTAGTCCTCTGTGAAAAACTCCAGATCCATGTGTTCTTAAAAAAACTCCAACCTCGCAAGACAGTGGCCTTATATCAGTAGATTTTCTGCCGTCTGGTCTGTGATCCCTCTCAATTATATTGCTAATGATTATTCTTTCAATTTCTTTTTCAAAATATGGGAGTGCTTGTTTTCCCTTGCCTTCATTGGGATATTTTTCGTCTAAATATTTTGTTAATTCCTGTTTTAAAATCTCAGTAGCTCCTAAGTTTTTTTCTCCTTTTGGCGCATTATTTATTGCTTGTTCTAGTTTGTCTCCCAAAAATTCTTTTATTTCTTTTGCAATTTCCATTTCAACCGCTGGTAAAAACTCATCCTTTACTTTTCCAATTTTTTTTACAGTTTCTGCCTGAAAATTAATTATTTTTTGAAGCTCTGATTTTGCAGATTCATAGGCCTTTATAACATCTTCTTCTGCAACTTCTTTTGCTCCCATTTCAACCATATTAACCAAAATATCACCATTTCTTTCGATGGCCGATAAAGTCAAGTCCATGTCTCCAGCTTCTCTTTGTTCGTATGTTGGGTTAAAAACAAATTCTCCATTTATTCTACCAACCCTTATTGCTCCCAAAGGTCCATTCCACGGGATATTAGAAGTTGCTAAAGCAAACGACGCACCAATCATTCCTAAAATGTCTGGATCGTTTTCTCCGTCAAAAGTTAAGCAGGTTACTACAACCTGAACCTCTTTTTTAAAATCTTCTGGAAACAAAGGTCTTATGGCTCTGTCAATCATTCTTCCGGTTAAAATTGCTTCATCTGACGGCCTGCTTTCTCTTTTCATAAATCTTGATCCGTAAATTTTTCCGACAGCGTAAAACCTCTCTTCGTAATCAACCATTAAAGGAAAATAATCTATACCCTCTCTAGTATTAGGTGAAATAACTGCAGTCACTAAAACCTCTGTTTCTCCTGACTTAACTAAACAAGAACCAGACGCTTGCTCCGTCCAATCTGTTGTTTTAATTATTATTGGCTTATCGCCAATTTTTATTTCAAACGTATCTTTTGTCATATATTGCTTTGCGAAGCCAATATACGAATGCATGCTAATGGCCCAAATTATTTTGAACAATTAGTATGAATTAGTATATCAACCCGCGATTAATTATTTATTTTTTTAATAAAAATTTTGGCAATTATTTTTTGAATCCGATTTCGTCTTTTGGCTTAGTTTTTTCATCCAGCAACAAGAGATTCAGCGTGGTAAAAATCTTTTTTATTTTAGCGTCGTGGCTTCCGTACTTTTTCTCCAATTCCATCATTTTTCTCTGCAAAGCAGCATTTGTTGTTAAAAGTTCTCTTATTTTAATAAATGTTCTAATAATTTGAATATTTACATTTATTGCCCTATCGCTATTTAAAACCCCAGAAAGCATTGCTACTCCTCCTTCTGTAAAAGCCATGGGTTGTTTCCGAATGCCCATTTTTTTTGAATTGGAAGTCACAATTTGTGACCTCCAATTTTCCATTTCTTTTTTATCAAGCTGGAACATAAAATCATTAGTGAATTTTTTAATGTTTCTTTTTACTGCCTGATTTAAAACTTTTGTCGGCACACCATAAAGCGTAGCAATGTCTCTGTCTAGCATGACTTTTTTGTTGCGGATAATGTAAATCTTACTGACAATTCTTTCACTTGGAATAATTATAGAATTATCCATTATAATTTATTTTTTTAGTAAAAATTTTGGCAGGCCTTCGTCCATGTCAATAAATTCGTCAGCAACCTCTTTTAGTTTTGAAGACGTTGTTTTTCCAAAAGCCATAACTTCAACTCTTTTCCCTAAATTTTTTAGATACTCAACTAAAGCAATAAAATCTCCGTCTCCAGACACCAAGACAATTACATCTAACCCTGGTGCGGTTCGGATAGCGTCAATTACAATTCCAACATCCCAATCTGCTTTTTTAGCCCCGCCATACCATTCTTGTAAATCTCTTACTCTTGTTTCAATGCCAATTTTGCTCAATGCATCAAAAAATGGCGTTTCTTCGCCAGTTTTTGTTCGCACAACATAGCCAAAAGCCCTGATAAACTTACGTCCGGCAATTGCCTGCTTTAAAATTTCTTGATAATTCACTCTTTCGTGGTAAAGGTTTTTTGCAGAATGATAAAGATTTTGTACATCTATTAATACCTCTACTCTTTGTTCTTTTGGTTTTGGTTGCATTTACTTTTTTAACCCAATTTTTTTGATAATAACTGAATATCTTTTTTCAGAAACTTTTTGGAGATAAGCTAACAATTTTTTTCTTTTTACAACCATTTTTATTAAACCCCTTTTTGAATGAACATCTTTAGGGTGTTTTTTAAGATGCAAAACAAGCTTGTCCATTTCTTTGGACACTAAAGCAATTTGCACCTCTGAAGATCCAGTATCTTTTTCGCTTGTTGCGACATCTTTTATTATCTTTGTTTTTTCTTTGGTTTTTAAAGCCATCGCGATAATTTTAAATTTTAAATTTTCAATTTTAAATGAATGTCTAAATTTTTTAATGTTTCAAACATTTTGTCATTTAAATTAAAATTTAAAATTTGTTATTTAAAATTTTAATTGTTTAGTATACTCTATTTTGTTTAATTTGTCCATAGCTTGTGCCCCCAGCAGGGATCGAACCTGCGACCGTTACTTTAAGAGAGTACTGCTCTACCAACTGAGCTATGGGGGCAAAAATATATAGCAAGAGACAAATTAAAATAGCGGGATAATTTTGTTAAGTTTTTTTATTTTAAATTAAAGCGTGTCCCACCTCACTGCATATCCTAATGTTTCCATAATAAAGTTTACAATCAGCCATGAGCAAAAAACTAAAACCAAACCTATAATCGACCACATTATAATTTGTTTACCCCTACCAAATAAGCTGGGGTTCCCTGCAGAAATAAGCATAAATATAGCTCCGACTGTTAGGGCAATAATAGCCAATGGCGTTGCAATCCACCAAACAATAAAGTCATAAATTAGAGCTAACATTATGAAAAAATCTTTAATTTCGCAGGCAGGTTGCCCTGGATTACCGCAGGGCACAATTCCTTTTTCTGGATTAAAAGTTTGTGCTGTTGCCGCTATAGGTACAATTAGTACAGCAATAAATAATAAAACAAAAATGATTGAAAGATTTTTTTTCATTTTTTTAATTGAAACATTAGTTTAAATAATATTTTTTATATTAAATTAATTATAATTTATTAAACTAAACTTTTCAAGAAAAAAAACGGCTTCGTCATTATGACAGGTATGCCGTTAACCTTTTTTGCCACACTTAGATGGCGCTGTGTGCACATTGCACCATTTGTAGTAGTCTTTTATTCGTCGTCGTCGTTGTCGTTTGAACCGAATCCCAGCGTATAGCCGAGTTTTGGTTCAAAATCTTCGCAGGCTTCCGTATCGCCACCATCTGGGGTGTCATTCCCAAGATCGCAAGCCTGATCGAGTAAAACCAAAAGAGGATCTACATGACAACAGTCCCAACACTTTGGCATTTTTTTCTCCTTTTTGTCAGGGTGAACACGTTTGAAGAACAAAATACGATATTCTATTATTGCAAATAATTTTAATTTTGTCAAGAGAGCGTTGATTTTATCAGATTTTATGGTAAAATTTATGAATAATTGCCCCCATAGTGAAATGGATATCATATTTGGCTTCGAACCAAAAGTTGGGAGTTCGAATCTTCCTGGGGGCACATTTCGTTTCGCTCAGTGTAAACTATTTTGCTTCGTTTATTATAAATTATATGACAATTCCAAAAGAGGTAAAATCTGTTTTAGAAGATTTGCAAAAAGCGGGATTTGAGGCATATATCGTGGGCGGATGCGTGCGTGATTTTTTGTTGAGTCGAGATCCCAAGGATTGGGATGTAACAACTAATGCCAAACCAGAAGAAATTCAAAAAGTATTTCCAGAGAGTTTTTACGAAAACAAGTTTTTAACAGTTACCGTGAAAACTGGTAGCAAAAAACTAGAGTTGGCTGAAGTAGAGGTTACAACTTATCGCTTTGAAGCAGGCTATTCTGATAAAAGACATCCCGACCAAGTAAAATACGCAAAAAAGTTGGAAGACGATTTAAGCAGAAGGGATTTTACTATAAATGCAATGGCAATGGACGTAAAGAAAAAAGTAATTGACTTATTTGACGGTCAAAAAGATTTAAAAAATAAAACAATAAGAACTGTCGGTAATCCAGAAGAAAGATTCAATGAAGACGCCCTAAGAATGTTAAGAGCAGTAAGATTTGCTACAGTCCTGGGTTTTAAAATAGAAAGTAAAACCGCAGAAGCTATTAAAAAAAATAGTATTTGGCTGGAAGCTGTTTCAAAAGAAAGAATTAGAGATGAATTTTTAAAGATAGTAATGTCTGACAAAGCCTTGTCTGGAATTGAACTTTTAAGAGAGCTTGGGCTTTTAAAATTTATTTTGCCCGAATTATTGGAAAACTACGGAGTTAGCCAAAACAAGCATCATATTTACGACTGCTATCAGCACGCAATAAAATCTTTAGAATATACAGCAAAAAAGAAATTTAATATGCATGTAAGGTTGGCTGCCCTACTCCACGATATCGCAAAACCAAAGGTAAAAAATGGCGAAGGAGAAGAAGCTACGTTTTATAATCACGAAGTTGTGGGGGCCAAAATAACTTTTCAGATTTTAAACAGATTAAAATTTTCCAAAAAAGATGTTGAAAAAATTACAAAACTAGTGAGGTTTCATTTGTTTTATTATAATGTTGACGAAGTTGGAGAGGCATCTGTTAGAAGATTAGTCAAAAACGTAGGTCCAGAAAATATGGAAGAGCTTTTGCAGGTAAGGCAAGCAGACAGAATTGGTTCTGGAGTCCCAAAGGCAGAGCCATATAAGCTGAGGCATTTAAAATATCTGGTTGATAAAGTTTCTCAAGATCCGATTTCAGCTAAAATGTTAAAAATTAATGGAAACGAAATAATGAAGATTTTAGGAACAAAACCATGTCCTAAGATAGGACAAGTTTTAGATATTTTGTTAGGACAAGTTTTAGATAATCCAAAAAATAATACAAAAGAATTTTTGGAAGATGAGGCTATAAAATTAGGTAAATTAAGCGATAAAGAATTGCAAAAATTATCAGATAAAGCAGAAGAAGAAAAAATGGAAGTTGAGACAAAAAAAGACGAAATGACAAAACAAAAATATTGGGTAACTTGAATCGCATTACTTTGTAAATTAGACGCAATAATTTTCCTGCGAAAAATTTTGCTCAGCTCTCGGCTCGCCACTCGCTACGGCGAGGCCGTGCTGGTGAGCCTGTGAGGTGCAATTTGCAAAGCAATACTTCTCGCGTAGTTTTGAAAAATGTTATTCCCGCTTAAGCGGAAATCCCAAAAATATAAAAAACGGGGCGGAGTATGTTGGTAGTACGCACCCCTCGGACGGGTGTAGACTGGGTTCGATTCCCAGCGCCCCGACAAAGTATGGATAAGCAAATAATAATTAAACTGCATAAAAGTTTTGAGGATTGCTCTCACAATAAAGATGGAGTTGAATTTTGGCATGCGAGAGATCTGCAAAAGTTATTGGGTTATGATGAATGGAGAAATTTTGAAAATGTGATTAACAAAGCAAAGTCAGTCTGTACGGCCTCTAGACAGGAGGTTGAGGATCATTTTGTTGAGGTCAACAAAATGATATCTTTGCCCAAAGGAGCAAGCAGAGATATACCCGATGCCATGCTTACTCGTTATGCGTGTTATTTAATAGCCCAAAACGGAGATCATAGGAAAGATGAAATTGCCTTTGCTATGACTTATTTTGCGGTGCAGACAAGAAAACAGGAAATTATAGAACAAAGGCTCGCTCAATTAGAAAGAATAAGGGCAAGGGAAAAACTCTCTTTTTCAGAAAAATTACTTTCAGGGGTTTTATTTGAGCGGGGCGTTGACAGGCAAGGATTTGCGAGAATCAAAAGCAAGGGAGACCAGGCTTTATTCGGCGGGAACACGACCCAAGACATGAAAAATAAACTTGGTGTTTCTAAAAATCGTGTGCTTGCAGATTTTTTGCCCAGCGTTACTATAAAAGCAAAAGATTTGGCGAATGAAATTACAAGCTTTAATGTAAAAAAAGATGTAAGATTAAAAGGTGAAGCCCCGATAAGCGGGGAGCATATAAAAAACAATCAAAATGTGCGTCAAGCCCTTGTAAAAGGAGGCATTGTGCCAGAAGCTCTGATGTCCGAAGAAGATATAAGAAAAATTGAAAGAAAATTAAAAACAGAGAGCAGAAAATTGCCAAAGGAAGTCAAAAGACTCAAAAAATAAATTGGGCCCATAGTAAAATGGCATTACGCACCCTTCGCATGGGTGAAGTCCGGGTTCGACTCCCGGTGGGTCCACTACTTCATTTCATCTAGTATAAGCTTTATGCCAACAGAAAAATCACAAAATAATATTACCTATCCTGAAGTCACGCCGAAAGATGTTCTTTCGGCTTTTTGGGCTGGGATGAAGGGCACCAAAATTTGGTTTTTTGTCATAATTTTTTGTATTGTTTTAAACAATGTTATATTTTCGATTATTCCTCTTTTTTATAAAGACTTTTTTGACACAGTTTCAAATTCCGCTAGGACAGATGTTGCAGTACAGTCATTGGTATTAATTATTATTAAAATAGCTGTTTTACACACCATAGTTTGGATTTTTTGGAGAATGTCTTCTTACGCAATAAATATTTTTCAACCAAAGACAATAGCCCAACTAAAACAAAATTCTTTTAACTATTTAGTGGAACATTCTTATAGTTTTTTTAGCAACAATTTTACAGGCTCTCTTGTGCAAAAGGTTAATCGATTTTCTAGAGCGTTTGAGCATTTAAGCGATAGGTTGCTTTTTAGTATTATCCCTCTGGCAACTCAAATTATTGTTATAATAGTTGTTTTAGTTTTTTTGAACCCAGTTATTGCTCTAATATTGTTTTTTTGGCTTTTAATTCTTTTAATTTTTAATTTTGTGTTTTCTAAGTGGAAAATAAAATATGATGTTGAGGTAGCTGAAATTGATTCAAAAACAACAGGATATTTAGCAGACGCTATAACAAATCAAAATACAATTCAACTTTTTTCAGGAGTTAAAAGAGAGTCAATTGGATTTAAAAAAGTTTCTAACGAGCAGTATAAAAAAACTAGGTTTTCTTGGAATATAGACGCAGTGCTAGATGCTTTTCAGTCGTTTTTAATTTTTTTAATAGAGTTTTTAGTTTTTTATTTTACTATAAAATATTGGCAACAAGGTTTGGTCACAGTTGGAATTTTTGTTGTTGTGCAAATTTATATTATTGAATTAGCCAGCAAAATGTGGGATTTTTCTAGATTAATTAAAGACATTTATCAAAGTTATGCTGATGCAAGAGAAATGGTTGAAATTTTGCTTTTGCCTCATGAAATAGAAGATAAGCCCACGTCAAAGGAACTTTTAGTAAACAAAGGAGAAATTATTTTTGAAAACCTTAATTTTAGCTTTAACCAAACAAGAAATATTTTAAAAAATATTAATTTGATAATAAAGCCTGGTGAAAAAGTAGCCTTGGTTGGTCCGTCAGGGGCTGGTAAAACAACTTTTGTAAGATTGATTTTAAGATTGTATTCTCCTGATTCAGGAAAAATTTTAATTGATAATCAAGACATTTCAGAAGTAACTCAAAAAAGTTTAAGAAAAAACATTGCGATGGTTCCACAAGATCCTGTACTTTTTCATCGCACCCTAACAGAAAACATTGGATATGGGAAAGATAATGCCGAAGGTCCTGACAAAGGAAGGGCCGAAGGTCTTGAAGAAGAAAGGGTAACAAATGAAGAAATTGAAAAAGCAGCCAATCTTTCTCACTGTGACGACTTTATAAAAGATTTACCGTTTGGAATGAAAACCTTCGTTGGTGAGCGGGGAGTAAAATTATCTGGAGGTGAACGCCAAAGAGTTGCAATAGCAAGAGCTATTTTAAAAAACGCCCCAATCTTAGTTTTAGATGAAGCAACCTCATCTCTGGATTCACGCTCTGAAGAATTAATTCAGGATGCCCTAAGCAATCTGATGAAAGACAGAACAACAATTGTTATTGCTCACCGATTATCAACAATCCAAAAAATGGATCGCATAATTGTTATAGATAACGGTACAATTGTTGAACAAGGCAAACACGCAGAATTGTTAAAGAAAAAAGACAGTTTATACCGTAAACTTTGGACATTGCAAGCAGGAGGATTTTTAAGAGACGAAGACGCAGATCCCGCCTCCGCCGAAGGCTCTGGCGAGGCAAGGGAAGATGAGGGCGAAGGTAAAGATGTTGGAAAAAAAGTTATAGAAGCAAAATTAATTAATTTTTAATACATATTACAATACGTAAATTATTATGGATGAAAAAAATAAAAGTCCAAAAGTTGGTGTTGGAATATTGATTTTAAAGAATGGAAAAATTTTGTTGGGCAAGAGAAAGGGTTCGCACGGAGAGGGTGAGTATGCTTTTCCCGGTGGACATTTGGAATATATGGAATCGTTTGAGGAGTGTGTAAAAAGAGAAATTGCTGAAGAGTGTGGAATCAAGGTTAAAAATATTCGTTTTCATCTTTTAGCAAATTTAGTAGATTATGCTCCAAAACATTACGTGCACGTAGGTATGGTAGCAGATTGGGAGAGCGGAGAACCAAAGGTTTTAGAACCCGATAGGTGCGAGTCTTGGTTGTGGTATAATATAGATAATCTGCCAACCCCCATTTTTAAGGCGTGTAAAATATCAATAAACGCACTCAAAACAAAGGAAAATTATTTTGATATTATTAAATAAATAAAAATATGAATAATAATATGGAATCAAAAAGCCCCGCCACGGCGGGCAGGAATATACCAAGAGATGTGTTTTTACATCTTTTAGCAATTGTTACGCTTTACTGGTCGGCAGTAAGCTTTGTTACATTAATGTGGCAGTATATTAATTATTTTTTTCCAGATACACTAAACTATTTTTCTTACTCTGGATTTAACGAAATAATAAGGTTTGCAGTTTCTTCGTTAATTATAGTTTTTCCTTTGTTTATTTTGGTTTCGTGGTTTTTAAACAGAATTTATGCCAAAGAAACTGTTGTGAGAGAATCAAAAATAAGAAAGTGGCTTTTGTATTTGACCTTGTTTGTTACTTCGTTAATTATAATTGGAGATTTGGTTACTGTTATAAACATATTTTTGGGAGGCGAAATAACAGCAAGGTTTACTTTAAAAGCACTTTCATTAATTGTTGTGGCCGGAGTAATTTTTGGATATTATTTAGATGACGTAAGAAGAGACACGCCAGCAAAATCTGGAAAGTATTTTGCATGGGGCACGGGGATTGTAATTTTTATAGCTGTTATTGGAGCGTTTTTTATAGTCGGCTCACCCACCACCGCTCGTTTAATGCAGTACGATCAGCAGAAAATAAGTGATTTGCAGGATATACAATACCAAGTTGTAAATTATTGGCAGAGTAAAGAAAAGATTCCTAATTCTCTATCCGATTTAAACGATCCTATTTCTGGCTTTGTTGTGCAAACAGATCCTCAGTCAGGAGAAAATTATGAATATAATATAATAGACGTAGAAAATTTAACTTTTGAATTATGTGCTGAATTTAATAAGGAGGGGCAAGATCAATATGCTCAAGTGCGTATGGTGAGCGGTCCGTCGGTCCCAACAAAAGGATATATGGAAAACTGGAAGCACGGAGTTGGCAGAACATGTTTTGAAAGAATAATAGACAAGCAGTTATATCCTCCATTTAGTAAAATAAAATAATAAATTGAGTTTGCGGTGTCAGACACCGCAAACTTTTTAAAATGGATACAAAAGAAACAGGTAATAAAGGGGAGGATTTGGCTTGTGAATATCTTGTTAGTAAGGGGTTTAAAATAATAGGAAAAA
>Ga0172381_10004386_pt1 | contig 14628 bp, 13 predicted proteins | sample Leawel6488metaG_FD_119754 | JGI IMG/M metagenome (GOLD analysis project Ga0172381, IMG submission 119754) | Leachate microbial communities from a municipal landfill in Southern Ontario, Canada - Leachate well 64-88 metaG | ecosystem: Engineered > Solid waste > Landfill > Unclassified | place...
TAAGTCTGTTATCAACCAGGATTACAAAGATTTAGAATACATAATTATTGATGGCGCCTCAACAGACGGAACAGTTAATATTATTACGGAATATCAAAAACAATTCCCAATTATTTTAATTTCAGAAAAGGACGAAGGGATATATGACGCGATGAATAAGGGGGCAAATTTAGCCAGTGGCGACTACTTAAACTTTATGAATGCCGGAGACACATTCTACAATGAAGATTCTATTAATCAGATAATTCCTTTTTTGAAAGACGAATTTGATATAATTTATGGGAACACCGAGATAATTTATAAAGATTTTAAAACGATAAAGGACGAGCCAACGCCAGAAAAACTTTGGATGGGACGGATACCCCATCAAAGCGCTTTTATCAAATCAGACACCATGAAAAAATATGGCTACAATAAAAATAATAAAATTGTGGCTGACTTAGAATTTTTTATGTCCGTTTATTATAACAACGGAAAAATAAAAAAAATAAACCAAACCATTTCCTCATTTGCCAAAGACGGGGTAACCGAAAAAATGGGCGAGCAAGTAGTAATCGATGCTTATAAAACTGTAAAAAAGTTCAAACCTGAAATTGTGGTAGATATTTATTATAATATGTTAAAAATAAAACCGTTTATAAAACGGCTTTTACCTAGAAAAATATTTAAATTGGTTAAAACTAAAACAAAACTTTAATTTTTAGATTTAAAATATTCAGAAAATTTTCTAAAAATCTTTTTTAGAAAAACAGAAGGGCCGGCATTATATGTTTTCCGGTTCTTTTTTATTATACGCAAAACATCCAATATTGCTCCCGACCAGTGCTTCTTTATTTCATTGTCATCATGTATTCTATATTTTATCATCGCCTCAGGGAAATTATAGAACTTCCCTTCTTTTCCGAGCCTTAACCAAAGATCAAGATCTTCACCAAACTTTATTTTTTCATCATAACCGCCATTTTTTTTAATTAGCTCAAATCTAAACATGACACTAGAATGAAAGAACGGATTTTTTACAAAAAAATCTTTTCTTATCTCGCTATCTGACTCCGGCTTTTTAACATATTCGAGAACTTGATCATTACTATTAATTAAAGCAGCGCCACTTCCAACCACGGCAAAGTCAGGATTTTTTTCTAAAAAATTAAATTGCTTGCTTAACTTCGAATCATCACACCAAATATCATCGCTATCTAAAACAGCAACGTATTTTCCGGAAACATATGGCCAAGCGGCATTTCTCACCTGAGAAATAGATTTACTCTTGGCAATTTTAATATATTTTACTCTTTGATCGACTAAATATTTTTTGACAGTATTTTCGGTGTTGTCAGTGGATGAATCATCGATGATTATCAACTCAAAATCAGAAAATTTTTGTCCCAAAACACTATCAATCGCTTTGATTAATAATTTTTCACGATTATAGGTGACAATAACTATGCTAATAAGGGATTGCATATTTAGAAAATAGTAATAATAAATATTTTATTTTTTAACGTAATGAAGAATAATTATTTTTATTTATAAAAATACCATCAACTTGAAAAAGCTGTCCAGATTGGCTATTAAAAAATCCATTTTCTAAAGATACTATCTGAAAATTTCTTTGCTTTAAATATTCAATCATGTCGGTAAATAGCATCTCATTTTCGTATAAAGGAATTAAAGACATCTCTAGCTGCAACAAAATAACTTTTTCTAGAAATTTTTCGGCGCCATCAATAATATTTTTTTCAAAACCCTGAGTGTCAATTTTAAGCATTATTCTATCATCTTCACTATAAAAATTACCAAATACAGTATCGAGTTTATTTATAGAAATTTCTTCCTTCCCTGTATAGGCAGAGTCCGGCGCAGCCTTCAAATGAGTATCTTGCATATTATTAATTGAACTGCTCACTGAATTTCCAGCAACATTAATAAAAGTGTGACCGTCTTCATTGCCTAAAGCGCAATTATAAACTTGCCAATTTTTATCATTTTTCGCGTAATCTTTTAACTTCGAAAAAGCCTCAGCTAAAGGCTCGAAAGATACAATTCCACCTTTAAATCCGTCCCTTCTTACCTCCAAAGCGTATTGTCCGATATTTGCACCAATATCAATAATTTTATTTATATCATTTTTTTTCATTAATAAAATTCGTCTGCCGATATCCGAGCCAGAAAATTTTTTTACCTGAATACCGAGTTTTTTAAATATATCCTTAATTAATATCTTCATCATATAATAATTTATTAAATAAATATCTTTAACTATTTATATTCTTCTAAAAATTTCTCTTTTTCTTTACTATAATTTTCTTCAATTGAATCGAGAGTAATATTATTTTCTAATTCAAACAACCTAGTATAAACCATGAGTCTAAAAAAGGCATAGTTTAAAGAAACAATTCTAACTAATGCCCCATTTTTTCCGGCACGTCTTCCCCAGAAATAATATTTAGCCATTTCTATAAACATTTTTATAGTACTAAATTTCTCTCCGGATTGAAATCTTCCAAGCGCTTCGATATCGGCATAATTCAAATGGGCTTGTACAAATTTATTTAAATTATAAGTACTAAAATGACGCAAGGCATATTCCTCTTTATTGGGTAATTTTAATAATTGTTCTTTTGTCCCAAGAAATTTTCCCATTCCATGGATGTGGTTATCGGCAAAGTCAATAAAGTCTTTATGAAAAACAAAAGGAGTATAAGACTTAAGTGCGTAATTTTTTACATTTCCCCAAAGATAAGTATACAAAGGAATAAATATTCTCTTAAATTTATTTTGAACGGATACCTCAACTAATTTTTCCAGTAAAGTCTTTGGGGCGATATTATCGGCGTATCCCCAATAAATATAATCTGCTTTGACTTTACTTTTTACAAAATTAAACATTTCCTGATTTTCAGCTTGAATATTATCAATTTTTGGTCTTATAAAATATTTAGCTCCTAGTTTTTCAGAAATCTCTTTAGTCCTATCTGTACTCCCGTCATCCATAATAAATACCTCTCCATACTTAATAAAATTACGGATTACATATGAAATTCTTTTTTCTTCATTATAAGTAAAGATGACAAAAGTTATATTATTCATATTTTTTTATAAATTCTCCGAAAGATTTAATTATGTAATTTAGCATTGCCTTGCTCAATCCCGGATAAACGCCGATCCAGAAAGTCTGATTCATAATTATATCGGTATTTTTTAAATCGCCGACAACTTTATAATTAATTTTATAATTCTTAAAATACGGCTGTTTGGTTATATTCCCGGCAAAAAGCAAACGTGTGCCAATTTTTCTGTCATTTAAATATCTCAACAACTCTTCCCTGGAAAATTTAGCCCCCGGTTTAATAGTTAATAAAAATCCAAACCAACTTGGGTCAGCTTTTTTACTCCACTCCGGCAGAATAAAATACTTATCAAATTGCTTGAAAGATTTATAAAGATAAGAAAAATTATCTTTTCTTTTTTGGATAAATCTTGATAATTTATCAAGCTGGGCTAAACCTAACGCCGCCTGGATGTCGGTAATTTTTAAATTGTATCCGATTTCACTATAAATATATTTATGATCATATCCTTGCGGTAAATCGCCCAATTTCCAACCAAATCTATTCTTACAAAAATTATCAACCCCCGTTGGACAAACACAATCACGCCCCCAGTCTCTTAACGATCTGACAATCTTATTTAAAACCGGATCATTAGTTAAAACTGCGCCGCCCTCGCCCATAGTAATATGGTGAGCGGGATAAAAACTGCAAGTTGAAATATGACCAAATGTCCCAGTGAACTTCCCGTTATATTTTGAACCTAGGGCATCACAATTATCTTCAATAAGCCAAAGTTTATTTTTATCACATATTTTTCTGAGTTCAGCTACTTCAAAGGGATTACCTAGAGTGTGGGCAATAAAAATTGCTTTAGTCTTTTTAGTAATTGCTTTTTTAATATTTTCTAATGGCACATTATAATTTCCTAGAGATACATCGACAAAAACTGGAATAAATCCGTTCTGAATTATTGGATTAATGGTTGTTGGAAAACCAGCGGCAACAGTAATAACTTCATCACCTTTTTCGAGACGCTTTTCTTTTGGTAGTCTAAAGGAAGTTAAAGCGCTAAGCGCTAATAAATTAGCCGATGATCCAGAGTTAACAGCTACGCAAAAATTTAAACCCAAAAAATTAGCCAATCTTTTTTCAAATTCAGCGGCATATTTCCCTTCTGTCCACCAACCATCCATAACGGCGCTAACCATATTTATTAACTCTTTTTCATCAAAAATCTTCCCCGAGACAGGAACTAATGTTTTGCCAGGGATAAATTCTTTTTTGGGAAAACGACTATTATATTCTTCACTTATGTCTTTGACTATTTTTTTATTTAAGATCATATTTTTTTAATTTATTCCACATTTCTATATGCTCGATAATAATATCCTCCGGCATTTTTTTAAAAAATTGACCATCTCGAGGGGTCTCATCTGTAGAGCATAAAAAAACAAAAGAAACGCTGTGACCACGAGAATCTTCCATATAGTTCATATTAAATAAAAATCTATATTTTTTTATTTTAATACCCAATTCCTTATCGGCAACTTCTTTTATGCGATTGTCCAAACTTTCTTTATAACGCAAGAGACCACCGGGGATGTGCCATCCCTTCCACCATTTATCTTCACGCCAAGTTAATAATATTCCTTTTTTGTTAACAATAATTAATTCACAAGAAATAAAAGGCACAATTTTTACCAAAGCATCAAACACGGATTGTGGTAACCCCTGTTGTGGATTTTCTATTTTTTCCAATAGAGTTACTAATTGTTTTTGTTCTTTTAGTGTTAACATTTATTGCAACTTTTATTTAATAGACTTCTTATTTCCTCAATGTTTATTTCTCTAAAATCATTAATTACTAAATCGGCATACAACTGCATTTTTTCTTTACTAATCCCAGTGGTCACACCGATTTTATGCATACCTGCTCTCCCTGCCGCCTCTAATCCAGTAGGGCTATCCTCAAACACCACACAGTTTTCGGGACTTATTTTTAAGAGACTAGCGGATGTTAAATAAACCTCTGGATCGGGTTTTGGCTTAATTACTTGTTCACGTGATAAAATAGAATCAAAGTATTTTTTAAAACCAAATCTTTTTATTAAAATTTCAGTAGATTTTAAATCAGAACTCGTAGCTAAACCAATTTTAAACTCTCTACTATTTTTTATTATTTTCAGTAAATCTTCTGCCCCTGCATAAGGAATGATTTCTTGCTTTGCTAAAATATTATAATAAGCCTCTCTTTTTTTTTGAATTAGCTCCGGAATTTTAGGAAAATCAATTTTTTTATTATATGTATTTAAAAATAATTCCATGGCCTTGGTTTCGGAAAGACCTAAGCGTTCTATTGTCTCTTCAATAGCAATGCCATACAAAGTTCTAAATACTTCCTGATAGGCCATAAATTTCAGGCCTTCTGTTGGAAATAAAACCCCGTCCATATCAAAAATTATTGCATTACTCTTCTTTATGGGGAATAGCATAAATGATAGTTTCGTAAGATGTATTAGAATAATGTCTTAAATAAATTTTGTAATTCTGGTTCAATGATATTATTAATTCTGGTAACTGCCATATATCCTGAGGGTTATGGTATCCAGAAAGAGCTAATAAAGGAAAATCAGATTTTATATGTTGTTTTGCTCCTATTAATGCGGCTTTCTCCGCCCCTTCAACATCTAATTTTAAAAATATTATTTTTTCCTTTATACATTCATCTAGTGCAAGGGCTTTAACTTTTATATCGCCATTATTATCAATTAACCCATCCAGACCACCTGATGTTTTAAAATTTAAGGTATCTGAATGGGAGTAAATTGCTGCTTCCAAAAATACAATATCGCGAAATTTGGAAAGTTTATCTTTCGCTTTCGAAAAAAGCTCTTTGTCTGGCTCAAAAAAATATATTTTCTTATACTGATTGTTAGTTGCACTCAAAAAGTTTAAAACCGTATCGCCATCATACCCGCCCCCATCAACAAATATTTCTTCTTTACCTATTTTAACTATGTCCTTATCAAAATATTCTGGCCGTTTATTTTCTCGACTGACTTCCTTTAAAAAATATGGATTTAGAGTTAAGCGATAATTAATTAAACCATCAAGAGTTCTTTTGGATTCTTGGTCAACCAAATTCCCGTATAACGATAAATAATGATTCGAGTTTTCTACAATATCTGCCTGCATATTTTTATATACTAATTCAGGAAAAAAATGTATGGGATCAAATATTGAAAGCACGGGATAGCCAACAACTTTTGTAAAACCAGCCGATGTTAACTGATAATTAATTGTATATTCATGGGTTGTTGAAGCAATAATAATAACCGCCAAGGTTTGCGGGTTTATTTCTTCTAACGCGTAAATTTTTCTTCCACAATATTGTCCGCCATGTATAGTTATATCATTATCTATAAAACCAAGGACTTCAATCCCGGCAGTAATACAACTATTAAAAACTTTCTTGCCGAGTTGCCTACAGCCAAAAATATATACTTGGCTCATACTAGTTAATATATCTTTATACGGGGCTAGAATAGAAAAATTAACCTTTTCCAAACTTAAAGGTTTGTGTAGCTCTTTTATCCCTTTTTCTGAAACTTGATGATTTTCCATTATTTTATATGACATCTAATCCTCTGGAATGGGGATTAACATATTTTTCTTTAATTCCTCGCGATCTAAAAAAGGAAACAAATCTTCAAGAGGTCTTGATACCATACGTCCATCCGGCAATCTTTGTGAGGATAACTTTGGACTAAATTTATAATCAGGCACCAATTTAACTTCACATAACACTGGGCCGTCGGCACTAAGTATTTGTTGAATTTTCTGTTTCATTCCTTTATGATTATCAAGAACTTCAGTGGGTAGTCCATAAGCTGCCGCCAATTTAATAATATTAGGGAAACTCACGCCACAATTAGCACTGCATGCCACTCGCCTACCTTCAAAGTGAGAATCTTGTGTTTGCTGAATGGAAACGTAACCATTGTTATTAAAATAGAATATTTTAATCGGTAATTTATAATGCAGAACTGTCTGCAGCTCTTGAATATTAAATTGTAAGCTGCCATCTCCACCTAAACAAATAATTGGATGGCGGTTAGACCCAATGCAAGCCCCAATAGATGCTGACAAATCATAGCCCATAGAGGCACAACCGGAATTCCATAATAATCTTTGATTTTTTTTAACTATTGCCGCCTGAAACATACAAATACTGACAGTGGCGTTCCCGGTAACAGCTATATCTCCGTCCTGCATACATTCAGTTAAAACTTCCGTAAAATAATATGGCTGGATTAAATTATTAAGTTCTTTATATTCTGGCAAAACAACGGGATACTTTACTTTTCGTTCCAAACACCAATTATTCCAAAAATCACAATCAGGAAATTTATTTTGCGCTAATTTATTATCTAAAACTTCCAAAAAATATTTAGCATCGCTATTTATAGCCAGGTCTGGGACTAAAGTCGGTTTTTTTAATTCCGCAGAATCAATATCAACTACAACTTTTTTTGCATTGCGGGCGAACGATTGCCAATTATAACTAATTTGCCTTATATTATTACGTGTGCCAATACACAATAATAAATCCGAATTTTGCAAAGCAAAATTACCAGCCCTATCACCTATAGTACCAACTCTGCCAATATACAAAGGGTTATCAGTGGTAATTAAATCACAGCCATTAAAAGATGACACCACGGGAATTCCTAATTTTGATATTATTTCTAAAAATAAATCCTTTGCCCCAGAAATTCTTATACCATGCCCCGCCAAAACAACGGGTCGCTTGGCAATTTTAAACATTTCTATTAATTCATTAACTTGGGATTGTATTTTTTTTACGTCGGGGATAAATTCATCTTCCTTTGAACTATAATCATTTAACTCATTCTCCTCAATCATTGCTCCCTGAACATTCATCGGAATATCAAGCCAAACTGGTCCTGGTCGTCCATGAGTTGCCAAATAAACAGCTTTATCAAGATATTTTTTAACATCAAGGGGATTAGTTATTGATATAGCAAACTTAGTAATTGGCTTTACTATATCTACAATATCGACTTCCTGATCTCCTAATTGACGCAATTTTAACTCTGGATAAGCAGTTATAGTAGTTTCTTCTTTTACTTGTCCGGAAATATAAATTACCGGGACTGAATCAGTCCATTGTCCAAATACACCAGTCAAAGTATTAGTACCCCCTGGCCCAGTAGTAACATTAACAGCTGCGAGTTTTCCGCTAGCACGTGCATAACCTTCCGCGGCTATAGCACAAGCTTGCTCATGATGATTACAAACATAATTTAACCCTTCACATTTCCCAATTGAGTCATCTAAATGCATAGCTCCGCCACCGGAAATCATAAAAATATTGTCCACGCCGTGTACGTTATGTAAACGATTAATAAGATAATCAGAAACCTTTATCATAAATTTTATATACCTCGATCGTAAATTGTCTTTTTTAAATTTTCATTCTGAGTATAGGGGCTGTCTATCGTATCAATAATTAATGGTTCATCTTTTTTCACTTCCTTTAGAAGCACCTCTCCGTTAATAAGCTCTCGACAAGACATTTGCCCTTTTTGTAATGGAATTGCAAGATAAAAATCCTCCTCCATTGATATTTGCTCTAATTTATAACCAATCGGTAAATCGCGCTTAGCATAAACGCCCCGCACTAACGCATCTAAATACTTAATTTCTTTTTCTGGTGGAATTCTTTTTTGTTGTTCTCCTTGTCCACACATCTCCTTGGCTTTAGCATAAGCCTTGAACCATCGATCAACATTTTCAGGTTTAGAACAATAAGGGGAGACAGGGATATTGTCCATATCGATATCAATATGGCGTTCAAATGTTCTAGCACCTTTAGCATAAGCCATCATAATAGAATATTCCCAGCTAGTATGCTCATGGGTAGAAAAACCTATCACATGTCCTGGATATCGTTTCTTTAAGAAGTCTATCTGATTCAGCTCTAGTTCGTTATCTTCTGATGGATACACAGACACACAATGATTAATCGCTAACGGGATATTACGATTTTCGAAAAATTTCACCACATCGTCTATATCCTTTAAGGAAGATCCTCCAGTAGATACTACTACTGGTTTTTTCGTTCTGGCTATTTTTTCAATCAAAAACCAATCATTTAAATCGGAACTGGCTATTTTAAGAATTTCTACGCCCAGATCAACACAAGTATCAACGGATTTTTCATCAAATGGAGTGACCATGGAGATGCAACCACTCTTTCGAACGGCTTGAACTAATTTCTCATAATCTTCGAAAGAGAGTTTTGTGTCTAAAGTTTTTTTAATATATCGAATATCTTCTCGATCTCTAAAATCTTTATGAATAAAAGAATCAACGTCTCTAATTTGTAATTTAATAGCCGCCCTTACATTATTGAAGCGTACTATTTTAGAAAAATCACTAATAATTTTCAATCCTCTCTCAACACTCCCCCAATGATTATTTGCCAATTCCAAGACAAATAAATCTTCAAAAATTTTATTGTCATTCATATATTTTTTATTTATCTATTAATAATAAATTTTTATTTATATTTTGTTGATTTTTCAGATACCAGTCGTAAAGTTGTCGTATGGCTACACCATGGGTTGTAAATTTTAAATCTTTAATCTCCTGATGCAATCGAGCATTGTCACCACTATATTCTAGCCCTAAACCAGTATTTTTTACAAGAATTGGTAATTCTACCTTTGAAACTTTTTTAACCTCTTGGGCTAATTGCAACAACTCAATAGATTCGTCGGGGGTCACATTATATATCTTATATTTTGTAGAATTTTTCAAAAAATAGTCTAAAATAGTTATTAAATCTTTCACATAAATATAATCAAATTTTCTATTCTGCTTAATTGTAATCGGCAGGTTAAAAATGGACTTACAAATTGCATTAGAAATAAAACGAATTGCATAATCTTCGTAGGGACCAAATATGCCAAAAATTCTTAATTCCACTACTTTATCCGATTTAGCGACATAATCGGCCGAAACATAGCGGAACAGTGCGTGTTCATCTGTGGGCAAATGTAATTTATAATCTTCTTCTTTCACTTTTTTTATCTCAAACCTTTGGTCATAAATCGCCCCAGAACTCAACACTATCATTTTTTTATATCCGTCCGAATTGCGTAAAAGATTCAGAAACATCCGCGTATCCGCATAAAAAATATTATTTGGGTCCTTAGCATTTCTGTGACCGGGTTTGCCTGCAGTATGAATAACAAAATCTATTTCATTTTTCTTAAAAAAATTATCGACGCTTTCTTCGTCCAAAAGATTCAATTCTTTACTGCTTGGTGCAATAATTTGATATTTAGTAGACAATACTGAATCAAGTATATTTTTTCCTATAAAACCACTCCCTCCGGTTAATAATATTTTCATAAATAATTTTCTATTAGATAATAATAATAGAATTTTGTGTACTCATAGCGCGAATCTCTTTTACAATTTCCTGACTATGTAACGCTGACGCAACAATAATGGGGCCATTAAAATTCTTTAAAATTTCTTTACTTTTTATTTCAATATTGTGCAACTTCATTCCCTGCTTTTTAGAATCATTATCAATAAATGATATTATGTTGCAATTGTTTAAAATGGTATTAGCCAAAAGTCGCTGAGTGTATTGGCCTGCACCCCATATTATTATGGGGGTTTTATCATTTTCTAATTCTTCTAACTGCGTGTTCTGTTCTATTTTTAAAGATTGTTGTATGTGATTTAAAATATTTTCTTTAACTGTAAAATTGGGAATAATTTGAGAAATATTTTGGTTATCTTTTCTATAAAAAACTCCTAGGGCCGGATAGGGTTGGTTTTTAGAAGCGGGTATTTCTTTACTTCGTGATTTAATGATAGTTCCTCCAAATATACTTAAGAGGTTCTTTATGGACGCTTCATCAAAATGATTAATATGTTCACAATCGAAATAATAGAATGGGACTATAAAATATTTTTGATATAAAGAGGCATTTGGCACTTCAATATAAAGGATACCGCCTTCGTTCAATAATGATAACAAATTTTCTATTGCCCCTTTCACATCATATATATGTTCAAGAACATGAGTTAACACTATACAATCAAATTTTTCATCTAAGCGTGGCATAGAGAAAATGCCTCCCACAAAAGCTCTTAATTTCTGAAATTGCATCCTATGCACACACGCCAAAGATGGGTCTAGGCCAACCAAATGAGTATATCCCTCCTCTTTCAGAGCCAATAGTAAGCCTCCATTAGCAGCTCCGACATCTAAAATTTTTATTGATCTATCAGGTAATATTTTTTCTATTTCTTGCGCGGTTTGATGCAACCGTTTTGCATCATAATCAGCCGACCCCGTTCCCGTAGCAGTAGCTTCGTCTTCATATTTAGAAAGTTGTTCGTAATATACATCATATTCCTTTTGGGTAACTGACGAATCCGCAAAAACAAAACCACAACCACTACAACAAACAACATCATATTTTTTGGGTAAAGGATTTTCAACGGAAAGACTAAATTTCTGGGTATGCAAAATTTCTCCATCATCACAACCACATATTGGGCAAGTTCTAAATAGTTTTTTATTCATTAGATGTTATATTTAAATACTTTTTACGCAATTTACATACTTCTTTCATCTTTTTTATAAAAATTATTTACTAAAATACTGATTAATCTGATAATTGGTTAAATTAATAATATCATTATTATCGTTATAATATTTTTTATACCAATCAAATGTCATTTCAATACTCTCATCAAAATCTATTTTAGGCTGCCAATTAAGTAATGACTGGGATTTATTTATATCCAAAGTTAGAAGATTAGCTTCATGTTTTGTTTCATCGCTCTCAACCGAATAAGCTCCTTCTCCTAAAATATTAATAGCTTTTTTTACTAAATCCTCAACTGTTATTACATTTTCTTGGCTTGGACCAAAATTCCAAGCACCAACACAATTAATATTTTTCTCGTAGAGTCCTTTGGCTAATGTCATATATCCGCATAAGGGGTCTAAAACATGTTGCCACGGTCTCACTGCTAATGGATTTCTTAATATAATATTTTCTTTTTTGTCATATATAGCTCTGATTATATCCGGGACCAATCGAGCATTTGCCCAATCTCCGCCGCCAATAACATTGCCGGCACGTGCTATGGCCACAAGTGTATTATGCTTCTTTCCAAAGTCCGACACATTAAAGAATGATTTAATGTATGAGTTCGCTATAATATCGGCGGCCGCTTTACTTGCACTATAAGGATCATAACCGCCCAACTGATCGGTTTCGCAATAAGGGTTAATCGATTCTTTATTAAGATAAACTTTGTCAGTTGTAATAATTACTGCCGATTTTACGCATCCACACTTTCTTATTGACTCTAAAACGTTAGCGGTGCCTAATGAATTACTAGAAAATGTTTTTAACGGATCATCATAACTATCCCTGACAATAGCTTGCGCAGCTAAATGAAAAACAATTTCTGGTTTCTCTTTCTCAAATATCTTATTTATTGAATCAAAATCGCGGATATCACAAAAAGATGTTTTCATTCTTTTATCTAGTCCCAATGTATTAAATAAAGATGGAGATGTTTCTGGAGGCAAAGAAATACCAACAACATCAGCGCCGAATTCCAATAAAATCTGTGAAAGCCAAGCTCCCTTAAACCCAGTATTCCCTGTTATTAAAATTTTTTTATTCTTAAAAAAATCTCTCATATTATTTAATTTAACTCCTTGGACTAATCCCAGACTTTCCAGAAGGGATCATTAATCCAACTCTTATTTAATTCTTCAACTTCTTTATAGGTATCCATACATTGCCACTTCCCTTCATGCTCAAAAGTGGATAGTTCACCTTTAGCCGCTAACGGATCAAAGGCTTGTTCAATCATCGTATCTGGTTCTATAAGATTTAAATACTCATTCTTAAAAACCATAAATCCACCGTTTATTAAATCTTTGGATTGCGGTTCACTTGTGTCAGGAATATCTGACTGATAAAAATCATTTACTTTTTTAGTTAATTTATCATAGTTTAATAAGCCAAAGCGACCCTTTTTATAAACCCCGGTGATTGTACCAATTGTATCTTGATTCTTATGAAAATCAACTAATTTACCTATATTTATATCCGCCACACCATCACCATAAGTTACCATAAAATCTTCACCGCCAATATAATCTTTCAGGCGGCGGACCCTTTCACCTGTTAACGTTTCTAGTCCAGTTTCTACAAAAGTTATTTTAAAATCATCACAATCATTATTATGAAAAGTTATTTCATTATCCTTTGTACTCAAAGTAAAATCATTTAAAAGAGTCCGCCAATGAAGGAAATATTCCTTGATCATATCGCCTCGATAACCAAGCGCAAGAATGAACTCATTATATCCATAATGAGAATAAATTTTCATAATATGCCATAGGACTGGTTTACCACCAACACTAACTAATGGCTTAGGTTTAAACTCCGTTTCTTCTTTCATTCTAGTCCCCTGCCCACCACACAGAATAATTGTTTTCATATATTTTTAATAATTAACCTACCTTCTTCCAAATTTTATCACCAAAAAAAACCATTACAGGTATAACTGCATAGGAAATTAAAGTCGCCCAGGCAGCTCCAAATAATCCAAAATTTGGAATAAATATTAAATTTAGAACTATGTTAGTTGCCATTGCTAAAAAATTTAACCAAAAAATAGTTTTTACTAAATTCTCCGACATTAAATATTGACTTATAGCCGTTCCTAAAAACAAACCAATACTTGACCAAATATAAATTTTTAAAATATTTATGGATTCCAAATAGCCGCCTCCAAATAAAATATAGATAAGGGGCTTAGCCAAAAATGTTATCGGAATTGCTATAATAATTGGAATTACTACCATTAAAATATAAAACTTTTTTAAACGACTTTTATATATATCTATATTAGTTTTTTTTGCATTAATAATTGCTGGAAACAAAGAACCACAAATAATTACTGGAATAAAATACCAAACTTCTACTAATTTAACGGCCGCCGCATAAAGACCAACTTCGTAGTTACCCATCATAGCACCAATCATCACCTGATCAATCCTTAGATAAATAAAACTGGCCGCCGAGGCGAGCATTAAAGGCCAAGAATTTTTTAATAATTCTTTAGCTAAATTATTATTAAATTTCCAGGTTTTTAATTTTAAGCCAAAATTCTTATAGGCATTAATAAACCCGATTCCCTGCCAGACAAAATCCAAGACATAAACAACCATAATCCAGATTACTCCTTTATCCAATAAGATAACGGCAATTTTGAGAAATGAAGAAATTATGGTGGCAAATAACTGGGCCCTAACATTATTCTTTGACTTTACTTCCGCCTGAAAATAGGTACTGATAACATTAATCGCCTGCAGAATGAAAGTAAAGGAAAACAGGATTATCAAAAGCCTTATTAAAGGATCTGTTTTAAATATAAAAGCGCTTGCCACGCAAAGGATTAAAGCGACCGCTCCACCGATTAATTTTAAGCGGAA
>Ga0172381_10004387_pt1 | contig 14627 bp, 13 predicted proteins | sample Leawel6488metaG_FD_119754 | JGI IMG/M metagenome (GOLD analysis project Ga0172381, IMG submission 119754) | Leachate microbial communities from a municipal landfill in Southern Ontario, Canada - Leachate well 64-88 metaG | ecosystem: Engineered > Solid waste > Landfill > Unclassified | place...
AACCTGCTTACCGTTTGAGTGCCGGAGTAGACACAAGGGACATAGAGAGGCAGCGTAAGGGCAATGACTTGGAGTGGTGGCATACGAAAATTGTTGAAAGAATTGGCAGATTGCCGCTCGAAATCGTTATGTGCTCAAGCTGGGGCGAGACGTTTATGTCAGACACCGTGAAATCGCCGAGGGCGGTGCTTAATCCCACTAGGGCGCTATCCGAGCGAGCGATGCGCGCTACGTCAAAGCTGGCCGTAATAGCACACGATATTATTGAGTCCCCGAAAACCCCATTCGTGATAGTTGAAGATGGGATGGATGTAGAAGAAGCAGCCGAGGTTTTCGGACGCAACATACCATATTTGCTTATCAAGCCAGATTCTATGATAGGCGTTACGCACAAACAAATCGATCAACTGGAAGTATTCCTTGCCGACATGCAAGACAGAATCGTAACATAGTGCCTTACAATGTCTCGTTTCAGAATAACGGTTATGCTATCATACGTATGAGCTAATCTACTGTTCTGGAGGAACACGAACACATGAGCAAAGTGGCGCACTATCTGCAAGAACATCTACTGGGTGAAGTTACGACAAGCACAGATGCCAGACGTTACTTTGCGACCGATAATAGTATATTTTCTCTTCCGCCAAGCATCATCGTATATCCGCGCAACGAAAATGACGTTCGCAAAACCGCACGGTTTGCCTGGCAGCTAGCAGAAAGGGGCAGAATCATACCCATCACTCCGAGGGGAGCAGGTACGGACGTCTCTGGCGGCGCACTCGGGAACGGTATTATGATGGTGTTTCCGGCACACATGAACAGGATTATCGAGCTGGATCAGAAATCGGGTGTCGTGGTTGTAGAGCCAGGTCTGAACTATGGTAGGCTGCAACAAACACTGCACACGCACGACCGGTTTCTGCCACCATTTCCTGCGAGTTTGGAATATAGCACTATCGGCGGTGCTGTAGGCAACAACGCAAGTGGCCAAAAATCCGTGAAATATGGCGCCACAAAAGATTACACACGCTCACTACGAGTAGTATTAGCAAACGGCGAAGTTATAGAGACGCGCCGATTGGCCAAGCGTGATTTAAGCAAAAAACTTGGTCTCACAACTTTCGAGGGGGAGATTTACCGCTCCCTTGACGCACTTATTGAGGAAAGCAAAGACTTGATAGACAAAATAGCGAGCAAGGACGTACTAAAGAACACAGCTGGCTACGCCATTACGGATATCAAACGAAAAGATGGCAGCTTTGACCTTACGCCATTGTTTGTCGGCTCGCAGGGAACACTGGGTATCATCAGCGAGATTACTTGTGAAACCGAAGCGTATAATCCAGAAACTGTCGTGTTCGCAGCATTTTTTAAAGACATTGCGTCTGCATGTAAAACCATACAGTTGCTGCGCGCTTTACCCCAAATGCCCAGTAGCATTGAGTTTGTAGATGGGCATTTGCTTGATATAGTCCGCGAGCTTAACCCAAACCAGCTTAAGGGCCTGGTGCCAGATACTACACCGGCGGCCGCACTTATAGTTGAGCTCGACGACGCAGACAACCGCCAACATAAGAAGACCATTAAACATGCTCAGAAACTATTCGATGAGCATGCACTTGAATACAAAGAAGAATCTGAACCTGAAGCACAAGCAGGCCTCTGGAAGATTCGCCAAGCCTCTGCAACTCTATTAGCACACAGTGACAAGCAGCTAAAACCAGTCCCTATAGTGGAAGATGGTATCGTACCAGTCAGCAAACTTGAAGAGTTTATCCAGGGTATATACATGATATTTAAATCGCTGAAGCTCGATGTAGCCCTATGGGGACCGGCAGGTGAGGGAAATATTCATGTCCATCCGTTTCTTGATCTCGCGCAGCTTGGTGAAAGGCAGAAGGCCTTTAGACTCATGGATGAGTACTACCGGCTCGTTATGAACCTGGGCGGATCATCCTCCGGCAAGCACAATGATGGCAGAATAAGAGGGACGTATTTGCCTCAAGTGTACGGACAAGATGTTTACGAACTATTCCAGAAAGTTAAGCAAATATTTGACCCCTATGGCACACTAAACCCTGGTGTGAAAGTAAATGTATCTATGGACGAAATACGTCCACTCCTCCGTAGCAGCTATAGCCTAGACCACCTGTACAACCATATGCCGAGAAGCTAGGGCGTATATGGAATGGGCTTTTATTGATTACATTGGCCTTATCGGCGGAATGTTACTTCTTTTTGCTTTCTGGCGTACGAGCAGCGGAGTTTGGAAAGTTACCTCTCCCTGGTACGAACTCGACAATTTTATTGCATCATTCCTGCTCATTTTTTACACCTGGCAGAAACACGCATATGTAAGCATCGTGCTCAACATTATATGGGGAGTTGTCGCTTTTCGGGGTCTGAGCTCGTTTACCGAGCGCAGAATGCTACGAAACGCAGACTTTAAACGTGCATTTCGAAAGGGGCGAAAAATAGCTCACCATCGTAAAAAACGTCGAATTACTTGAGTTTTTGCACAAAAACAGATACCATAGCGTAGTTATTCGGCAAAATTTACGGAATTGACAGGCCTGCTTATATAGCAGCGGCAAAAGAGTGCGAAAGCCGCAGCGCAATGAAAGTCCGAAATGACATTAAACTATAATGTACCTTATCATATCGTGCGGACGTGGCGGAATTGGTAGACGCGCTACTTTGAGGTGGTAGTCCTGCAAGGGGTGGAGGTTCAAGTCCTCTCGTCCGCACCACAGTTATGAGACACCCCCTCAGGGTTTCTCATCGCGCGGGGTCGCGGAATGAATCCGCCGGTTCTGGCTGCTCTTCCTGGAGCTACAGATTGACGAATCGTCAATTACACCTAAGGAAAAGAGCAGCGAAGCGTTGAGAAAAACGTAGTTTGTCTCAATTATGGGTGATTAGCTCAGTTGGCTAGAGCATCTCGTTTACACCGAGAGGGTCGGGGGTTCGAGTCCCTCATCACCCACCAAAATAAATAGCTGTGCCGCAAGGTACGGCTTTTTATTTTGCTAGAGGCTAGGACTTGAACACCCGAAGCTAAGGGTCGGGGTGAGAATTGCCGGTGGCAATTCGCAAGACAATCTTCCGGCGACAGCTGTGCTGTCTGCCGCGAAGTTGCGGGCCTGCCGAAGGTAGGTCGAGTCCCTCATCACCCACCATACAAAGAGTCCATCGCAGGATGGGCTTTTTGTATGGTGTCTATTCGAAAATATAGCGTAGTACATAAGCTTGTCTCTGGGGCATTTTTTTGTTATACCTATATGCACATGGGAAAGCTTCAACCAACTAAACCCCTCTTTATAATGCTGTATGGTGTACCTGGCTCCGGCAAGACATTCATAGCCAGACAATTATGCGAACATATAGCTGCAGCACACATTCAGGGTGATCGAATTCGCGCAGAACTATTTGAAAAGCCAACATACAACAAGGAAGAAAACCACATTGTAGCAAGCCTAATGACCTACATGGCCGGCGAATTCTTACGATCTGGTATGAGTGTTATTTTCGACACAAACGTTATGCGCCTAAGCCAGCGAAGGGCCTTACGAAACATTGCCCTAAAATCTAATGCCGAGCCAATACTACTTTGGCTACAGATTGATGCAGATTCCGCATATACCAGAGCGAGAAAGCGTGACCGCCGCAAGCATGACGACCGTTTTGCGCAAGAAATGACACCGGAGGTATTCCAACGACTACTCGGAGGTATGCAGAATCCAGATACAACCGAACCTTTTGTGGTACTCAGTGGTAAGCATGTGTTCTCTACTCAAAAAAATGCAATCATACGCTACTTGCTTGAAAGACAGCTTATTAGTCTAGATACCGTCACCCAGCCACTCAGCAAGCCTGGCCTTGTTAATCTAGTGCCCAATCCAGCAGCTGGTCGCGTAGATATGTCGCGGCGCAATATTAGCATTCGTTAACGTCATATTGATGTCCGTAAAACATGTAGATATTCCGAACATTGGAATGGTGACGTTCGTAAAGCTCGCTCGAAGCCGATCAATACGACTCAGCATTACGCAGCGCGGCGTACGGGTCTCTATGCCTCGCTGGACAACCTACGCTGCAGGCATTAACTTTATTAGTCAGCAGACGGACTGGATACAGCAACAACTTACCGAGCGCGGTAGTTTACAGCTACACAATGGACAAAAGATTGGCAAACTGCACACATTGCAATTTGAAGTCATTGGTAACGAGCAAGCTCTTACATCAAGAGTAACCTCAACAAAGCTGCTTGTGCGGCATTATGCAAGCGAAGATACGGGCAGTATTACCGTACAGAGCCGCGCGAGAACAGCTGCCATACGTGCGCTCCGTAAGGAGACACTTCAACTGCTTAAGCCGAGGCTAGCGATAATTGCTGAAACGAATGGATTCACATACGCTTCAGTGCAAGCCAAAGAAATGAAACGACGTTGGGGCAGCTGTGATAGCCAAAAAAATATAACCCTCAACCTGTATCTCATGCAGCTCGACTGGACGGAGATTGAGTATGTGCTTTGCCACGAGCTAACGCACACCGAGCACATGAATCACGGTGAAATGTTTTGGCGGCGACTAACTGCGGCTTTACCTGACGCTCGGAAAATTGCGAAAAAAGTTCGACACACACAACCTGCACTTATACCATCGGAAAGTGCTACTGCTTTAGACGACGATATGGCATACTAAGCTTGTATGCACAAAAAACCAACTGCCAAGATAGCTACTGCTGTCGCCCTTGAACACGAAAGACTGGAGAGCCTTATCGGAAGCATGGCCGATGGTGTAATTGCCGTTGACGATGCCATACGCGTGGTTATCTATAACGGTGCTGCGCTAAATATTCTAGACGTTAACGATACTATCAAAGATCAACCCCTCAAGAAATTATTGCGCCTTTACGACAAGAACGGGCAGCCAGTCGATACTGAATCACTTGTTAAAAACACCACTCGTGCAACTTCCAACCGTGACTACCAGCTACATTACGAGGATGGCAGCCGTATCAATCTATACCTTTCGGTTGCTCCGGTGCATCTTGGATATGGCTCAAAAGGCGATCATGGCTATGTGATTTTAGTCCGTGATATTACACACGAGAAGTCACTTGAGGAGGAGCGTGATGAGTTTATTAGCGTCGTTAGTCACGAGCTACGTACGCCCATTGCGATCGCCGAGGGCAACGTCAGTAATGCGCAGTTTATCATTGGCCGCGACCATACCACAAACCCTGCTATCGCCGATGCACTTAAGGTTGCCCATGATCAAATCATATTTCTTGCGAGCATGGTGAACGATTTATCAACCTTGAGTCGTGCTGAGCGTGGCAAACTTACACTTGAGTTGTCAGATATAAATCCTCACAAACTAATATCTGACCTAATGGGTAGCTATACGAAGGAAGCCGAGGCTAAAGGACTAAAACTTAGAAGCGACTTAAGCCCGCACCTAGAGGTTCTCTCGTCAAGTGAACTTTATGTTCGCGAGATTCTTCAGAACTTTATTACGAACGCACTTAAATATACTGAGAGGGGAAGCGTTGTAGTAGGTGCCTACCCGAAAGAGAATGGAGTTGAGTTTACCGTTACCGACACCGGCATCGGTATCAGTAAGGCCGATCAAGAACGCGTGTTTGATAAATTCTATCGTTCCGAGGATTTTCGTACTAGGGCCACGAGTGGCACGGGGCTTGGCTTGTATGTCACTCTTAAACTAGCCCGGCTGCTGCACGCAGAAATCTCGCTCGAGAGCACCTTAGATAAAGGCTCGACGTTTTCTATTTTTATACCAAACCTACATTAGTGAGCTGTTGCTTCCGAGGCTCAACGCGCATAACTGGTATGCATACATTGCGACCCTTCCAGTCAACATCACCAAACTCGTAGCGTAGCAATGATACATGCAACATGTACACGTCAACAAGGATAGCTAGGGGTGCTGTTATGATGGCCATCATTACACTATTCAAACGCGTCTCCACCGAAACGTAGTAGTACATAACCTCCATAGCCAATACGGCCGCCAGCCAGACCAGGAGAAAAGCAGCCGTATAGGGTAGAAATAAACTGGCAGCAAGTCCGAAGAATGGACCTGCAATAAATATGAGCTCAAAAATAGAAGTAACCGCCACAAGCTCTAGGCGACGATGAAGCTGGGGATAACGCATGCGCACAGTGGTCTCGTACTGAGTGGCTGGATCTTTCGCCCTAAACACCATGAGGCTAGCGTTACTGCGCACAAAACTATAGCCATCAGATATCACCGCCTTGCGTGCAAAGTGTGTCTCGGCGGCAACGCTTTGCTTGACAGATGCAAAGCCGCCATACTGCTCTAGCCGCTCGGCCGATATCAACCAGCAGGTGCTGAGAACTGGCGGTCGCTTGAACATACGACGAGGAAGACATAATTCCCAGTAATAACGCATAGGCTGTAGCAATGAAAAGCGCAGTTTATCTTCCGGCGACCTAACTGGCAATACGCTCAGCATCTCCTTGTTCTCGGACAGTGCATACTCGACCATTGAACGTATTGTGTCAGGCTCAAAACGAACATCCGCATTGGCGAATATTAGCAATGACCCGTCGGCTTCCTTGCGTAGCTGTTCGCATGCAAAGTTCTTGGCAACCCAGAACTCTTCGGGGAGCTCACCCTGTATGAACCGCACGCCTTGCTGCGCAAAGCTACGAATTATTTCTGGTGTACGCCTATTTTGCGAGCAGTCATCAAGCACCAAAACTTCAAACTTAGGATAGTTGCTGCTGACAACACTCTCAAGGCATCTCTGCAGGGCGTCAGTTTCATCTCTAGCCGGTATAAGCACACTAACGCTCGGGAGTTCTTTATCGGAATAATGCTTGCTGGGTACAGCGGGTTTTGCATACTCCCAAGTCTGGACAGTTGAACGCAGCAAACCCAGAATAACCAGCAGTTGCGCGGCGGCAACACAACCAACTAGAGTCGTGACAGGCTGATTTTCAGCGGCTCTACCTATGAAAAACAACACAACCTGCATGCCAACTAGCCAGGCATGTGCTTGCAGCGAGACACCACGAAGCCTATCCTGCTGTAATCTATGGCGCATAAACCGCACAATATTTATAAGCCGGTACGGAGTAATCAGGGCCGGTATTATCGACATTTGCCAATCAAATATGAGCAACGCTACAGACACCGCCAGCACCAACACGAAGACAATACTGCCCAACAGCACCCTAACTACGACCGATCTGAGCAGGGGTGTTTGTGAAAACACATAGAGTAACGCTTCAAGCGCGGCGACACAGACCCACAACAAGAGCCATACATGCATAAGTCTACTATAACACCTTGACCTCCACGCACGAATAGCGTATGCTTGACAACAGATGCCTACAAATACTGTAGGCTATTTTTATTAACCCCATAGGCCGATGCGGCCGAAAGAGAGCGTGACGTGGCAAAAAAAGCAGCTCAACAAAAAAATAGTGATGAACAGAGCCTCATCCAAGCGTTTTTTGGCGGGTTCGTTTGGCCGTTCCGCATGTTGGGACGCGGCCTGAGGAGAGTCTGGATCGGAATCGCTTGGCTAAGCCACCGGACACCACTTAAACAAATCGGCCATGCCCTTCGCTGGTTTTTTCATCTGCGCGGTGTACGGTTCATTGGCCACATGCTTGGATTCCGCTACATCCGTGAAAGTGCGCAGGAATTACGAAAAGTAACCTGGCCAACACTTCGCGAGAGTATGCGATTAACAGGTGCTGTTATATTGTTTTCTATTATATTCGGCACACTGATTGCCGCTGTTGACTACGGATTAGATAAAGTATTTAGACAACTTCTGTTGAAGTAAGGAGCAGGCGGACAATTATGAGTAACAAACGATACGACACCAGCAAGCAATGGTACGCTATTCATACATACAGTGGCTACGAAGAAAAAGTTGCCGAAAGTATTCGACAGCGGGCTGAGTCACTCGACATGAAAGATAAGATATTTCAGGCACTCGTACCAAAAGAAAAGCAGATAGAAATCAAGAATGGTAAGCGCAAAGTTGTTGAAAAGCGCATATTCCAGGGATATGTACTCGTGCAAATGAAGTTGAGCGAAGATGCTTGGTACATCGTCCGGAACACCCCAAGCGTAACCGGATTTGTTGGCAGCGGTACCGAGCCAACACCAGTTGATCAGGATGAGATAGAGAAGATTCAGAAACGAATGGGTCTAGAGCAGCCAAAGCACAAGATAGACTATTCACTTGGCGAAGTTGTAAGCATTATCGACGGACCATTTAAGGGATTTGACGGCTCTGTCAGTGAGATTGACGCTCAAAAGGGTAAACTGAAGGTGCTCGTAAATATGTTCGGCCGCGAAACACCGGTCGAGCTCGACAGTCTCCAGGTTAAGCGCGTCTAGGCTCGAAGCAATAGCATTGGCCATGAGGGCAGATACGCCAGAGCCAGCGACGGTCTTCGCTTTCGCGGGTGCCGCCACAGTAAGAAGTGTGTGCCAGCACATTGCATATTTGACAGTTTGTGGTATAATGTATAATCAAGAAAAGTTATGAGACGTAACCCTGAACGAATACGTGACGTGAATGCGGCAGCACTGATTGCGATTGGTTCTCTTGGTCTAACTCTCACAGGTTATACTGCACCCTCAATTCCTGGTGACGAGTCTTTTATGCTTGCCCTGATTTCTTCCGCAGTCTTTATCGGTGGCGGCGCCTTATACGAAAAGGGAACACGGCAAATCATGAAAGAGCAATCGTCTAGCGACCAAGTAGGCGAAACTGCGTCGTTACAAATCGAATACGAAATATAGCTGCTAGTAATTGGTTCTTACATCTGTTATAATTGACTAGTTACGCACTACTAAAAGGTAGGAGGACGTGGCAGCTAGCTTCAAATGCTGCACTAATACGCGTTCGAAAGGAGAATAACTATGGCCAAAACAGTTAAGGCCAATCTAAAGATGAAACTAAAGGCCGGACAGGCAAGTGCCGCACCTCCAGTAGGTAGTACACTTGGCCAGTACGGTGTTAATATGATGGATTTTATCCAGCCATTTAACGACGCCACAAAAGACATGATGGGCAAAACCGTCACGGCGCATATTACCATCTACGATGACCGTACGATGGCATTTCGCGTTGTAGCCGAACCAACCGATGACCGCATTCGTGCAGCCCTCGGTATACAAAAGGGTTCTGGTCGACCAAATAGCGAAAAGATTGCTAAGAAATTAAGCCAAACCGACTTACGCAAGATTGCAGAAGAAAAAGCAGTCGACATGAACACCGAAGATGTTGAGGCTGTTATGAAGATGGTCGCTGGTACCGCCCGTAGTATGGGCGTTGAGGTAGAAGGCTAATCATGGCAGAGGATTTAGCTGCAAATGTTAGAGCTCAACTTGCGACAATCATGGGGCGAGAATCTTCACCAGCCTACCCTCATGTAGACTATGATGCTTTGCGGGCAAGATTAGCTGAGATTACGACTCGGGCCGCATGCACACCTCAAGCGTATACAATGCCAGAACAGCACCAACCATCACTATAGAATAGACCCTAAACTAATTGTGGAAGGCCGAGGAGGCCGTTAATACCACGAAAGGAATTATAACGATATGGCAGTAAGTAAAGCAGTATTACTCAAAGAAGCCCAGGCAATGGGCCTAAAAGTCACAGAGAAAGACACGGTTGCTCAGATTAACGCAGCTATCGCGGCGATGAGCCAAACACCAATTGAACCAGTAGAGGCTGGTGATTTAACAGTAGCCGAAGAGGGCGAAGCAATCCAGGCTGTAGAAGACGCATCTGAGGTAAGGATTGCCAAGGCTGGCAAACGTAGCGTCAAAGGTCTCGAAGAGGCAGAAGCCAAGGCAGAGAAGCTTGAGCACCAAAAGCACCGCGACGAAGAAGATGCCGCTGTGGCCGAAAAGCCAAAACGAGCGGTTACACCAACTCGTTCACGCCTTGAACGCCGCAGCAAGGGCTATCGCAAAGCTGCGGAGCAAATCGAAAAAGACAAGGTTTATGCTCTTGCAGAAGCACTTGAGCTCGTCACCAAAACAAGTAGCGTCAAGTTTGACGCCAGCGTTGAACTACATATCAATCTCGGTGTTGACCCCCGTCAAGCTGATCAGAATATTCGCGCCAGCCTAGTTTTACCACAGGGCACTGGCAAGATCGTACGTGTAGCCGTCTTTGCCGATGATAAAATTGACGGCGCAGACGTGAGCGGCGTAGAGGCGATTACAAAACAGCTCGAAAAGGGCGAGATTAGCTTTGATACACTTATATCCACACCAGCAAATATGGCTAAGCTCGGCAAGTATGCCCGCATGCTCGGTCCACGTGGCCTAATGCCGAACCCGAAGAGCGGTACAGTCACGAACGATCTTACGAAAGCTGTAAGTGAAGCCAAAGCTGGTCGCATAGAATACCGTGTTGATAGCACTGGCATTATTCACTTGAGCGTCGGCAAAGTCAGCTTCGGTGGCAAACGCTTGCTCGAGAACACGAGCGCTGTCATAACTAGCATTAAAAATGCAAAGCCTACCAGTGTAAAAGGTAACTATATCAAGGCCGTTCATATTACGACCACGATGGGACCAAGTATCAAAGTTTCGGCAACCGAATAGAAACTAACGTTCTATATACAGCCGGTGCAGTTGTAAAATTGTGCCGGCTGTATTGCGATTACCAGACCGAAGACCGTAGAATGTATGTAACAGGGCAGGTGGGGGCTTATGTGAAACTAAGGAGGGCAACGCTTTATTATGGGCGTCTATAGCAACACACAAATCAGACAAGCCGTCGCCGATGACCACATCGTCTGCCACCCATTTAGCGACAAGCACGTCAGTCACGCTAGTCTTGACGTGACGCTCGGCTATTATTATTACCGCATCGAGCCAGCTAACGAACGCACTGTCTATAACCCGTTCGACCGAGAAGATGTTGAGCGCTATTTTGATGGCCCATACAAGGCAATGCCGCACGGCGAATGGGCTAGCCTAAATGGTTTCAAGCCAATAGAGGGTGTTCCACTTGACCACCCCGTTATCGCTCTCAAGCCTGGTGAACGTATCCTGGCACACACGCATGAATTCTTCGGCATCAAACCACCGGGAGCTTGTGAGGTTCGCAGTCGCAGTAGCTGGGGTCGCAACGGTGTCGCTGTTTGCTTTGATGCTGGCTGGATTGACCCAGGCTATATCAACCGCCTAACACTTGAGATATACAACTTAAACAACCGAGAAATGGTTGTGCTCCCCGTCGGCGAACGAATCGCGCAAATTGTTTTTCATGAAACAGGCGAGGTCGAAGGAACGTACGGCGCGGGGCGCGACAGTGGCTTTAGTGGCAAATATCAAACCGGCACCGACCTCGAGCTACTCATTAAAAGCTGGTCACCTAGCCTTATGCTGCCACAAGCCTACCGCGACGTCCGTTCTATGCCTGTCAAAATTGAGGGCATGAGCTATGACTGATGAGCCAAAAATAAAACTATTAGTACTCCCCATTTACGAAGACGTGAGAACGGTATGACTGGCAAGTACATCGTTATAGAAGGTGCTGAAGGTGTCGGTAAGACCACTATGGTGAATATGGTCGGGGAGATGCTAACAAAAGCAGGCCTACCCGTAAAGATAATGCGCGAACCTGACAGCCAAAATGATATTACAGCTCGAGCACTGCGTCACATCCTCCTTGACCCCCGTTACCCTACAAAGACGCAAACCGAGGTTCTGCTTTTTAATGCAGCTCGCGTGCAATCCCTCGAAGTAATCCGCAATGCGACCGCAAACGGTGTTACGTGTTTGGTGGATAGAAGCTACTTAACAACGCTTGCCAACCAATACTACGGACGTGGTGACGTCACGGACTACCAGAAGATAAACGAGATTATCGACTTTGCCGTTGGCGATATGCAGCCAGACCTCATGGTAATACTCGATGCACCGGTGCAAGTTCTGCGTGAACGCGTCCAACAAAGGGTTATAAGTCATGGGAAATTCGGTAACCTTGATGAGGGTTTTTATGAACGCGTTCGCGCCGGCTACCTATGGGAAGCAAAGCAACGTAATCTACCGGTTATACATGCTACAGGCACGGTCGATGAGGTGTTCAAGGAAGTATGGACTTACGTAAGTAAAACTATGGCTATCCGCAGCAAAAGTACTTCATCCGAGCCTAAATCTGTGGCCGAAGTACTAGCCGCTAATCCGCCGTCGAAGATCGAACCCGCTAGCGAAGACAGCGAAAGCAAGACACCGACCCCGACAACGAACACCACCCTGCCAAGTGGCCCGTATGTCGAAAAAAACGCATCGGGGATTAATGTGATTACGCCTGCTGGCTATGAAGCTATTGCACCGATGGTTACCAGCACCACTTCTTCGGTCTATGCCTTCACGAACAAGATTGATTCGCTTACTGTTGCCGCAGGCATGGCCCGGTTGAGCCGTCGTGGCGACGATATGCGCATTACAATGCTCGATGAGTTTATCGGCAAAGAGGATGAAGGCGGCCAATTACTAAAACGGGTGATCACTGCATATGGCGATGATTCTGTACAGCAGCTCGTTGGCCAGCATGTTGTCGTAGAGAATACGACCAAACTCATGACGAAAAAGCTCGAATGGGGGCGATTAGCAGCATACCTCGAACAATCTACGCGTTACATCTACTACGATCAAAAAGATATGAATGGCCGATACCGGTACTACATCCCAGAAAACCTCAAGCCTGCTATCAAAAAGGAGTACGTCCAGGCAATGGATACCATCTTCGATGTCTATAGCCAGCTCGTGCAAGCCATGACGAAACACGTACGCGACACATCTACAGTGCCAAAAAAAGAGCGTGATGCCGCATGGAAGGGTGCAACCAAGGCGCAAGCTTGCGATGCAATCCGGCAACTTTTGCCACTCTCCGTGCAAACCACCGTAGGAATTTTTGCTTCCGGTCAGGCACTTGAAAGTTTGATAATGCACCTTCTTAGTGACGATTTGCTTGAGGCACGCACAACTGGTCAGGGCATACTTGATGCGGCTCGCCAGGTTATACCAGTTATGCTTGAGCGTGCTGATAAGCCCGAGCGCGGCGGGGCAACCATTGCGTACCGGTCTAACACCTACCACGCGGTGAAAACAGTAGCCGACAAACTTCTAACCGGTAATTACAGCGCCGAGACCGAACCCGTTACTATGACCGGCCTATTTCCACGCAACGAAATCGATATCGTCGCCGACATGTTATACGAGCACAGCGATTTGCCGCTCATGACTATCCGGGATCAAGTAGCAGGGATGAGCTATGACCAGAAAATTGAGGTCTTCAAATCTTACATTGGCGAGCGACTAAATCGACGCCATCGACCTGGTCGCGCACTTGAGACAATTCACTATAGTTTTGATCTTGTCGGAGATTTTGGAATTTTCTGTGACCTTGCGCGACATCGTATGGTCGACGATTTTGAATGGCAGTTCATAACCCCGCGTTTTGGCTACGAAATGCCAAAGCTCGTGGAAGAAGCCGGTATGACGGAGCTATACGATAAATGTTTCGATATTAGCCTTGCGCTTTACAGTCGCCTGCAGTCTGAGGGCTATACCCTAGAAGCACAGTATGCCACACTGCTCGGGCATAAGATGCGCTGGAAGATGACTATGAACGCTCGCGAAGCTTTCCATTTTATTGAGTTACGAACCAGCCCGCAGGGTCATCCAGGCTACCGCAAGCTGGCCTACCAGATTTACGAGAAGATAGCAGAAGTTCATCCGCTCATTGCCGAGGCTATTAAGTTCGTAAACAAGGACGAAGACCCCGAGCTTACTCGCCTAGCCGCCGAGCGCTACACACAATACAAACTACAGCAGTTCGACAATAAAGGTTGACAGCAATAAACGCTTCCACGATGAAACCCATTAACTAGTCAGGAGTACCACAATATATGAAAGCCACAGGAACACACGAGAAGGCGCCCGGTGAAGCCCAAGCTGAACGATTCTCAGAGCTTACACTGGAAATGGAAGCTCAGCTCTCGAGCTATCCAGGCAGGGATAATACGGAAGTCAGACAATCAATTGTTGCAGAATATAGAGAAAAAGCCCAACAACTGCTTGGGGGTGCCGCTCTTATTAGCCACGGTGTTGATAACTATTAGTCTATGAACCTAATAGCCAACATGAAAGTGCTTGCTACTATCGATATAACAATGCCCAGACTCATAGCTGTGCCGAATTTCGCTAGCTACTTGATTATTACTATTGTATTGTGTTAATATACCCCTGTTACCAAAGACAGTGACTGGAGGTTCTCCTTAATTTGTCACCGAGGCGACGAAATTATTATTTCGCTCCACAAACGCTTTTGGTAATACAAGAGCGTTTTCTTTATGTAACAGGGATGTACTGGGTCGATTGTGCACCCCAATCACAACAACTAAAGTCCGAAGGAATTTCCGAATGGCTTTAACAAAAGTACAAAAAAACGATGTAGTTGCGGAAATCTCCGACCTACTTTCGTCTGCCAAAATGACCGTTGTCGCTAAGTACCAAGGCACCACCGTGAAGGCTTTACAGACTTTACGCCGTGAGGCCCGTACGAACGGCACAAGCGTAAA
>Ga0172381_10004388_pt1 | contig 14627 bp, 9 predicted proteins | sample Leawel6488metaG_FD_119754 | JGI IMG/M metagenome (GOLD analysis project Ga0172381, IMG submission 119754) | Leachate microbial communities from a municipal landfill in Southern Ontario, Canada - Leachate well 64-88 metaG | ecosystem: Engineered > Solid waste > Landfill > Unclassified | place...
ACTAAAGGCCAGGGCTTAGTGATCGCCCCCACCCGCGAGTTAGCCTTGCAGGTTGAGGAGAATTTAAAGAAATTAGGCCAAGCTCTAGGGCTCCGGACGGCCATCTTAATCGGCGGCGAAGCGCTCGATCGCCAGCTTTTCCAATTGCGCAAGAAGCCACACATCGTGGTCGCGACTCCCGGACGCCTAATCGATCATCTTAAGCGCCGGACTTTTAAACTGGACCACATAAACATCTTAGTACTGGACGAAGCGGATATGATGCTAGATATGGGTTTCGCCCCGCAAATCAAGGAAATCCTGGACCAGACGCCGACTGACCGCCAAACGATGTTATTTTCAGCGACCATGCCGGCGGCCATCGTCAAGATAGCGGCTAACTATATGAAACTGCCGGTTAGTATCGAGGTCGCGCCACCCGGGACCACGGCCGCTGAAGTCGATCAAGAAATATTTATTATCAATGGCGAAGAGCGCTTCGAACATTTACAAAAGATCCTCGCCCAGTATGCCGGCTCGGTCCTGATCTTTGTTCGGACCAAACACGGCGTCAAGGCTCTGAACTTGAAATTGCAAGCGGCCGGCCATAAGGCGACGGAAATACACTCCAACCTTTCTTTAAACCGCCGCCGCGCCGCTTTGAGTGATTTTAAATCCAAGAAACAGCGCATCCTGGTAGCAACCGATGTCGCCGCTCGCGGCTTAGATGTCCACGGCATCGAGCTGGTCGTCAATTATAATTTGCCGGATAGTTCCGGAGATTATGTCCATCGTATCGGCCGGACCGGACGAGCCGGATTAGTCGGCAAGGCGATTACCTTTGCGACGGCTAACGAGCAAAGGGAAATAAGGGATATAGAAAAATTAATTAATAAGGAAATCAAACGGACAGAGTTCGTTAAGTTTTCCAGAGAAAGGTCCGCCGCTCCGACTCGCGGCCGTCTCAAGCCGCAATCAGAACGCTCAGAACGGACGGAAAGAAAAAAAAGGCCATTCCGAAAAAGTTTTCATAAAAATCTCCATAATAAGATTACCAGCCGTCCGGAGCACAACCCCTCACATCATTCCGTCCCGAAGCCTAACCAAGGAGAGTCGCTTGCCAGCTATGGCTTCGAAAATGAAATCAGCCATCGGCACCAGGCGCCTAGGCGTCAAAACGAAAAGCGCCATCAACCGACAGCTCGTCAATTCAGACATCATCGCCACGTGAACTAATAAAAAAGACCCGATTAGCCATCGGGTTTTTTGTCTTATAATAATCTTAATAGTTTTAATAGCCCCGATAGCTTTAGCTGATCTTTAATATTTTGAAGCTTTTTTCTTTATCGCCCAGAACTATCTTAATAATCTCTCCGGCGTGATGATTCAGCAAAGCCGCGCCGAGCGGGGAAGTATGGGAAATTATACCTCGGGACGGATCAGTTTCCGTCGAACCGAGGATCCGATAGGTTTTTTCTTGGCCAGCCGATTCAAGCACAACCGAACTGCCAATCTGCACTTTGTCCGAATGAGGAGAAACTGGGATTATTTCGGCATTTTTCAATTGATATTCTAAGTTAAGGATACGTTGGTTAAGACCGCGTAGACGACCTTTGGCTAATTGATAGCCGGCATTTTCGGAAAAATCGCCCATCTCGGCCAGGCGCTTGACCTCAATCGCTAACGACGGCCGTCTTGCCAAAAGACGAGCTAATTTATCCTTCAGCTCGTTAAATTTATCTTCCGTCAGATAAGGGTCTAATTTGGGAAGATGCTTTCCTTCGTTCCGCCTGGTCGGTACTTGCATATACGGATATTATAAAAGGTGGAACGGTTTTTAGCAATGAATAAGAGCGTTTCCCTCTGATTTTTAGGCTGAAACTAGCGATTACTGCCGGGACGGAGAGCGGGGTTTTCTTTTACCTAAAAAGGTTATATAATTTAGAAGATTTTATACAAAATATCATGAATAAGCGTTTCGTCATAATATTGACCGTCTTCATCGACGTTTTAGGCATCGGGATTATCGTTCCGGTCCTGCCTTTTTATGTCCAATCTTTCGGCGCTTCCGCTCTCACAGTCGCCCTATTATTCGCCGTCTTTTCAATCTTTTCATTCTTCAGCGCTCCGGTCTTGGGGGCTTGGTCGGACAAGATTGGCAGGCGGCCCGTCCTGATATTGAGCATCTTGAGCACAGCCGCCGGCTGGTTGATATTCGCGGTCGCTCCTAGCATCGCCTGGCTCTTTATCGGACGGATAATAGACGGCCTCGCCGCCGGAAACTTTCCCATCGCCCAGAGCTACCTGCTTGATATCGCTAAGGATGAGAAAGAACGGGCGGCCAATCTCGGCGTCATCGGGGCTACTTTCGGAGTCGGCTTCATCATCGGCCCTCTGCTGGGCGGGCTATTAAGCCGTCATTTTCTGTCCCTACCTTTCTGGTTTGTGGGTTTTCTGGCTTTAGCGAACGGCATCTTAGCTTTTTTCATCCTGCCGGAATCGCATCTCGGCAAAAGGGCGGAGAAGAAACCGGAAATCAATCCGCTTCGGCCGATAATCAGAGCCTTCCAAGCTAAAGACTTGCGCCTCGGGCTCGCCGCCTGGTTGATGTTCAGCTTAGCTCTAGCCGCCGATCATTCGACCTTTTCATTATTCATTGCTGATCGTTTCGGATTAGGGTCAGTTGCGGCTAGCATCTTCTTAGCGGGAGTTGGGGTAATTCTTATTTTCAATCAGACGATTGCCCTGAAAAAAATCTGGCTCCGGTACTTTGAAGAAAATAAGCTAACTATCGTTTTTTTCGCTTTGGTCGCTCTTAGCTTCGTGACTATGGCGCTGGGAAATCTAGCGATATTTGTCATCGGACTTATCCTCCTGAGTTTGACCCAGTCGATAATCAGGATTACGGTCACTAACCGCATCACCAAGCGAGCCGGGAAAGACAGCCAGGGCGAAGTGCTCGGCATCATGTCTTCAGTCATGTCCATCGGCATGAGCATCGGGCCAATCCTCGGCGGCGCCCTATTCTTGATCGATAGCCGTTATTCTTATCTGGCCGCCGCTCTATTCGCGTTAAGCGCCTTTGGCTTACTCGTCATAGAACAACGGCGAGGACGAGGCGTCGGAACTTTAGGCGTAACCAACAGCGAACTAGAGATAGAACAACAACAAATCGAAATTGCTGGATAATATGAAACCGCTTTTCTCCCTAAAATCAGAATTCCAACCAGCCGGCGACCAGCCGGAGGCGATCAAAAAGCTCCGGGCCGGACTGGAACAGGGTTTGCGTTACCAAACGCTTTTGGGCGTTACCGGATCGGGAAAGACTTTCACAGTGGCCAACATTATCGAGAGCGCCAACAAACCGATTCTAGTAATCGCACCCAACAAAGCCCTGGCCGCTCAGCTCTATCGCGAATACAAGAATTTTTTCCCTGATAATGCCGTCCATTACTTCGTTTCGTACTACGATTATTACCAACCGGAAGCCTATCTGCCGATTACCGATACCTATATCGACAAAGAAGCGATGATCAATCAGGAAATCGACCGTTTGCGCCACGGCGCCACCTCGGCTTTGGTTTCCCGGCGCGATGTAATTATTGTCGCTTCCGTTTCCTGTATCTATAACTTAGGCGTACCGAGTTCATATTTAGAAGCTAGATTAGTTTTGGAAAAAGGGAAGTCGATCGTTCGATCCGACTTGATTAGGCAGCTGATTAAAATTCAATTCACGCGCACGAACGGAGAGATTAAACGGGGTGAATTTAGGGTCCGCGGCGATGTTTTCGAGATTAGGCCGATGTCAGAGAATATCGTCTACCGCTTAGAGCTGATCGGGCAGATCATATCCGACCTAAGCATCATTGATAACACGACTAAAAATATCATCGGCAATTTAGAGGAAATAGTCATCTTTCCGCCCAAACATTTCGTTTCGACCAAGCCGCAGCTGGAAGCGGCGATAAAAAATATTCAAACCGAATTAAAAGAACGCCTGGCTTATTTTAAAAAAGAGGGCTTGCTATTGGAGGCGGAACGCCTCGAACGTCGGACCCGTTACGATATGGAAATGCTGAGGAGCTTAGGTTATTGTCACGGGATTGAAAATTACTCCCGCCATCTGACCGGCAAGCTAGCCGGCGAAGCGCCGGATTCCTTGCTCGCTTATTTCCCTTGGAAAGACGGCCGACCGGACTTCTTAACCATCATTGATGAATCGCATATCGCCGTGCCGCAAATTCGGGGCATGTATAATGGCGATCAGGCCCGGAAGAAAATCCTATCGCAATACGGCTGGCGTTTGCCATCCGCTCTCGATAATCGGCCTTTGAAATTTAATGAGTTCGAAGAGCGTATCGGCCAAGTGATCTTTACTACCGCCACGCCGGGTGATTTTGAAGAGAAACATTCCCAGCAAGTCGTCGAACAAGTTATCCGCCCGACCGGACTGGTCGATCCGGAAATTGAAGTTCGACCGGTGTTTAACAAACAAGAAAACTACAGTCAGATAAACGATGTCATGAAAGAGGTCAGTAAAATCGCCAAACTGGGCGAGCGGGCGATCATCAACACTTTAACCAAGAAACAGGCCGAAGATCTTAACTCTTATTTCAATGAACGCGGCCTTAAATCTAACTATTTGCATTCCGATATCAAGACTCTGGAACGGACAGAGATATTAAAAAACTTCCGAGAAGGGAAATTTGATGTTCTGATCGGCGTTAATCTGCTACGGGAAGGATTGGATCTGCCCGAAGTTACTTTAGTCGCCATTCTTGATGCCGACCGTGAAGGCTTCTTGCGCAGCCAGACATCGCTGATGCAGACGATGGGTCGCGCCGCTCGGAACGTTAAAGGCAAGATAATCCTTTATGCCGATAAGACGACCGATTCGATGCGGCGGGCGATAAACGAAGCTGACCGGCGCCGCCGCAAACAGCTAGCTTATAATAAAAAACATAATATTACGCCGACTAATATCCATAAGAAGATCGAAGAATTTCTGGATATGGCGCAAGATTAAAAAATGTCCGAAAACCTCATTATCCGCGGCGCGCGGATGCACAATCTAAAGAATATCAGCCTGGAAATACCGCATAATAAATTAACGGTTATTACCGGCGTCTCCGGCAGCGGCAAATCGTCGCTGGCTTTTGATACGATCTTTGCCGAAGGACAGAGACAGTATGTCGAATCCCTGTCGCCCTATATGCGCCAATTCCTGGGCCAGAAAAAACCGGCTGATGTCGATGAAATAATCGGCCTGGCGCCTTCCATCTCCATCGACCAGAAAGCCTTATCACATAATCCTCGTTCAACGGTCGGCACCCTAACCGATATTTATGATTATCTGCGTGTCTTATACGCCCGAATCGGAGAAGTCTTCTGCCCGGTCTGCGGCACTAAAATCGAAAAGCTCACCGTCGAAGAGATGGTCGACATTATAATTAATCGCGGCCAGGACTTAAAGGAGGAATATGTTACTTTGCTTTCGCCGATAGTCCGGGACCGTAAAGGCGAATACTACCAAATCTTATATAATTACCTGGCGCTCGGCTATGGCGAATCACGCATCGACGGGGTAATCCATTCTTTAAGGGAGCAGGTCAAGCTCGCCCCCAAACAAAAGCATGACATCGATATCGTCATTGATAAAATATTACTGACTGACCAAACCAGGATGTTTGAAGCGGTCGAAAATTCTCTGGACTACAGCAAAGGCTTGGTTATCGCCAAATATAAAGATCAGGAATTTTTACTATCAGCCAATTGGACCTGCCCGAATGACAATTTTTCTTTTCCCGAGGTCGAGCCGCGACTATTTTCCTTCAATTCACCGCACGGCGCCTGCCCGGAATGTTCTGGACTAGGCAAGTCCGATTTTTTTAGCGATAAGAAATGCGCCGTCTGCCATGGCGAACGCTTAAGACCGGAAGCTCTATCAGTCAGGGTAAACGGCAAGAATATTGCCGAGGTCAGTAAACTGCCAATTAATCGGGCACTCGACTTTTTTAATCGCTACTATGAAAGGATGACCAAACGCCAACGGACGATTGCCGAAAATGTCGTCGTCCAGATCATCAGCCGCTTGGAATTTTTACTTAAAGTCGGTTTAAATTATATTTCCCTGGAACGGGAAGCGCATACTTTATCGGGCGGGGAAGCCCAACGCATCCGATTATCTTCGCAAATCGGCTCACACCTGTCACGCACGCTTTATGTTCTCGATGAACCAACTATCGGCCTGCACGAACGCGACACGGAACGCTTAATAGATACCTTGAAAAAACTGCGCGATAAGAATAATACCGTTATCATTGTCGAACATGATGAGCGGACGATCTTAAAATCTGATTATTTAGTCGATATGGGGCCTTTGGCGGGCGTGCACGGCGGGGAAGTTGTCGCCATCGGCCCGACTAAAGACTTGCTAGATCCCAAAAAGAATAAAACTGCCGCTAAGAAGTCTTTAACTCTCCAGTACCTAAACGGTGAGCGCACGATTGATTTGCCGACTAAGCGGCGCGAACAGAATCACGGCGTTTTAAAAATCCGCGGCGCCTACGCTAACAATCTAAAAAATATTAATGTCGATATTCCTTTGGGACGTTTGGTTGGAGTCAGCGGCGTCTCCGGTTCCGGTAAATCTTCCTTGCTTTATGATGTCATCTATAAGAATATCACTCACATCAAGAACCGGCCGGGAAAAGCTAAACTCGAAAACGTCAAAGACCTAAAAGGGGCGGAATACATCAATCGGGTAGTGGTTATCGACCAATCACCGATCGGCCGTACGCCTCGGTCGAATCCGGCGACCTATACGGGTATTTTCACGCCGATCAGGGATTTTTTCGCCTCTTTGCCGGAAGCGCGAGAACGAGGCTATTCTATCGGCCGTTTTTCCTTTAATCGCTCGGGTGGGCGTTGTGAGGCCTGTGAGGGGGCGGGAGCGAACCTGATCGAGATGCACTTCCTGCCACCGGTACTAGTCGAGTGCGAGGTCTGCCGTGGCAAGCGCTTCAACCGCGAAACCCTGCAAGTAAAGTACAAAGGCAAAAATATCGCCGATGTCCTGGACATGACCATTGATGAGGCAATCGAACATTTCGAGGGCAACTATTTTATTACCGACAAATTAAAAGTCCTGCAGTCGGTCGGCTTAGGTTACATCAAGATCGGCCAGAGTGCGACTACTCTATCAGGCGGGGAAGCGCAGAGAATTAAGATCGGCAAAGAACTGACGCATACTTTAGGCAAGCGGACTTTATATTTATTAGATGAACCGACGACCGGCTTGCACTATTACGATATCGATATGCTACTTTCCGTCCTTAATAAACTGGTCGAAAAAGGAAACTCAGTTTTGGTCATCGAGCACAATATGCATATGCTCAAATCGATGGATTATATTGTCGATCTCGGACCGGAAGGCGGGGAAGAGGGCGGGCGAATCGTGGCCGCCGGCGCGCCGGAAGATATCGTCCGCGAACCAAAAAGCGTCACGGGTGAATATTTAAAGGAATACTTAAAATAGTTTTTATGCCCCATCCGCTAAAAAACAAACTTAAAACCATTCCCAAAAAACCGGGCGTATATTTTTGGTTGGATAAAAAAGGAAAAATCCTTTATGTCGGCCGAGCCACTAGCCTGAAAAATCGTCTCAGCCAATATTTTCAAAAGGGAATCGACTCGCGAATCGGCGAAATGGTCGCTTCCGCTGCCGACCTAAAGTATGAAACGACCGAGACCTTGCTGGAAGCGATTATTCTGGAAGCAAAAAATATCAAAAAATACTGGCCTAAATATAATATTGTCGACCGCGACGATCGGTCGTTCATCTATGTCGTAATTCCGAAGACGCCATATGCCAAACCGCTCGTCGTCCGTGGAACGGATTTAAAAAAATTTCCGACGACTAAAGCCAAAGTTTTCGGGCCCTATCAATCCTGGCATCTTTTGCAGAACGCCCTGCGTCTCATCAGGCGCGTTTTTCCTTATGGAACCTGCCGGCCCAACAGCGGCCGAGCTTGTTTCGACTATCAGATCGGCTTATGCCCGGGGGCCTGCCTCGGTCTGATAAGCGCCAAAGAATATCAAAAGAATATTAATAACATTTGTCTATTGCTCGGTGGCGAAAAAAAACGCTTGGTGGCTAGGCTCATGAGAGATAATCCCGACAAAATAAAAGTTCTGCGCCATCTCCAGGATGTTTCGCTTTTGTCACGGGAAGATAATCTAAAAGAGAAAAAGATAAATCGCTTGGAGGGCTATGATATTTCTCATCTCCAAGGAAAGGAAAGCTACGGCTCGATGGTGGTTTTTGAGGATGGCGAAGCAAACCGGCAAGAATATCGTCTTTTCAAAATTAAAGACGCTCCCGAAGGAGACGATGAACGCGCGCTCGCTGAAGTACTGCTCCGACGATTTAAGCATCCGGAATGGTCACTACCAGAACTGATCATGATCGATGGCGGCAGTCCGCAAATCAGCTTTCTGAGCCGGGTCCTATCGGCTCATAATATTGAAATTCCTCTGGTCGGTATTTCGAAATTAGCCGGTGACCGACTGGTTTTTATGGCCGGTATCAAAAAGCCCTGGCGCGACCTGGCTAACAATATCAAACCGACCTTACTCAAGCTGCGCGAGGAAGCCCATCGCTTTGCTAATTACGGACGAAAGAGAGGCACATTTTCTCTTGACAAATCTCGTTAATCTGCTAATATAACAACATAACAAATCATTACCACAGACAGCCAGCCGGTCTCCCGTCTAGGAGCCATAAGTCTCGCCGAGGTAAAATTAGCTAATTTTAGCAAATTTTTAATCTGTGGTAGCACGGATTTTTTATTAATAAAAATTATTAATGAACCATTCCGAACTTATTCGGAAATAAATTTACTATATGCCAAAGAACAAGATTCAAAAACAGGAGATCCTCCGAACCTTGAAGGAAAAGGTAAAAAAGTCAAAATCGGTGGTATTCGCCGGTTTCAATGCCTTGACCGTCAAAGATAATGAGAATCTTCGCGCTCAGCTCAGAAAAGAGAACAGTGAATATTATGTTGCTAAAAAAACCTTAATGAACCTGGCGTTTAAAGATAATAAGTTAGACATCAACGTCCGGGATTTGGACGGCAAAGTAGCGGCTATCTTTTCCTATGAAGATGAGGTCGCTCCCGCTAAAATCCTGGGGAATTTCCGCAAGGATAAAGAACGCGAAGCAAAAATCTTCTTCTTGGGTGGCATCCTGGAAGGGAAACTGCTATCAAGAGACGAGATAGAAGCCTTATCCAAGTTGCCGAGCAAGACGGAACTGTATGCGAGATTGGTCGGTTCGATTAACGCGCCGGTTTCCGGCTTCGTTAATGTCTTGGCCGGTAACCTTCGTAACCTGGTCGGCGTCTTAAAAGCCATCAGCGAAAAGAAATAATTAATTAATAATAATTTTAAATCTATGGAAGAAAAAAATGTTGTCGTACCGGCCAAATTCGAAAAGTTGGTCGGCGAAATCGAAAAGATGAGCGTTCTGGACTTAGCCGAACTTGTTAAGATCCTGGAAGAAAAATTTGGCGTTTCCGCTTCTGCTCCAGCCATGATGATGGCTCCGGGCGCGGGTGCGGCCGCTCCGGTGGAAGAGAAAGACAGCTTCGACGTCGAATTAACTGACGGCGGCGCTAATAAGATCAACGTCATCAAGGCGGTCCGCGAGCTGACCGAATTAGGCCTCAAGGAAGCCAAGGACTTAGTTGACGGCGCTCCGAAGATGGTGAAGGAAGGTGTCAAAAAAGCTGACGCGGAAGCGATGAAAAAGAGATTAGAAGAAGCCGGCGCGAAGGTAACCTTAAAATAATAAATTTCAGAGGGAAATAAAAAAACAGGGGCGCAAGCCTCTGTTTTTTGTTATTGAAAATTAAAACGATTGCCAACTTATTACTGATTGAGCGTAATCTTATAGATCGCTTCGCCGTCCAGGAAATAAGCGACCCGACCGCTTTCATCGACCGCGAAATCTTGCGGCTGATTTAAAGAATCGGCGATATATTGAGCCATCAGATGGCCATCTTCCTTGGCGAGGACGGCTAAGCGCTTCGAACCTGGCTCAAAGATATAGATATACTTCGCGCCGACGATTAATTTATTGGCACCGGTCATGACTGGAGAGGGAATGGCCGCTGTAAAATCAGCCGCTTTCCCGAGATAGAATTTAAGAACCTCACCATTCTGCTTCAAGACATAGATATCGCCATCGACATACAGGTCGCTCGCTTGGCTTAGGTCGGCCGGCTCTTTCAGCCAATCGCTCGTCGCCCCGAATCCGTCCTGGCCGCGCGTCTGACGATAAATCCGGCTCTGGGCCTTATCAATGGTATATAAATTATTATTCGTTCCGGATTTATAGACTTTAAAACTGACAATATCGGCCGAAGCGGCAATCTCCGGTAATTTTATCGCCACCGCACTCTTGGTTTTCGGATTAAATTGGATAACCTGCTTGGCGTTATCCCAATAGTATAGGAATGAATTCTTGCTATCGAACTGCGGCTTAGACAAACTAGCTGCCGCCGCCATTTCCGTTTTGGTCGAAGAGGCGGAATCGGGCTTTAAGCCATAAATGAACTTGTCGCTCGCGCCTTGTAATATTCCAAAAGTCTCATTGCCGGTAAAAGCCAGGCTCTTTATTTCCAGCCCGCTCAAGTCATTGACTTTAACCGCCTCGGGATGGCTGATCTTCTGGACTTTTTCTTCCTGAGCGCGGAGCTCGGCCTGCAGTTTATCGTAAGCGGCCAGGTCATCCTTATTCTTGTGCGGCAAGGAAGAAGCGATCGCCTGCGCTTCTATTAAGGCGGATTTTGCCCCCTCGTCATCATTGTATAATAAATGGGAATCGATCAGGTTTTTCTGCTCTTCGATCTGGGCGATCAGACTATCAAAATTCTCCCGAGCGATCTTCCGCCGATGGCTGGTCACGCCGACAATGACGCTGATGACAAAGATACAGGAAACTGCTCCCAAAACGATGAACAGCAACCTCTTTTTCTGATTCAGGGTCTGAAGCCAAGCCTTCGCTTTCGCCGACAGCCGGCCTACGACACGGAAATGGAAGATATTCCCCAGCCTTGATCCGGCTTTTTTCAACCAATTGACTAATCGACCCGGATTCTTTTTGAAAAAAATCTTTTCTTTAATGAAGAAAGAGTCGGGCCGGGCCGTATTCAAGCTTTTAACGGTGCCCAGATTCAAAACTGGCTGAACAACACTTTTCTCTTCCGGACTGAACTCCGGCTTGAATGAGCGCTTAACCGGCTTGGCCGGCTGTAAGCCTTTAATCGCCTTATGAAGCCTCTTAAAGATATGGGAAAAATTGATCAAACCGGCCGGAGAGAGCATCTCTTCCGTTTTCTGCTCCGTATAATTCAAGGAGGAAATGGAGCTATGCGCGGTCAGGCTCTCTTCCGGTTCTTCTTTTACCTCCGCTCCGGCTAGCCCCATGGTATTTTTAATAATGATGCCCAAGAAGGGAACATAGGCGTTTATCTGGGACAAAACATTCTTGATCTGTTCTGCGGCCGTGATCGGCGGCAGCTTAGTGACGATATTCACCATATCCTTACCGGATAGGTATTCCGGCATTGCTTCGCTAGTAAAGATAAAATAAGAGTCAGGCGGAATTTCGCCGCTAATGACTGAGGAAAAGAGGTTGGCTGCTTTAGGAACAGCCGGATCGTCGCGGCTAATCGGCGCCTCTTCTTCGGTCGCGTTGACTTCCACGTTGATTATCTCATAGTGCTCACCGTGACGATATAATAAAAGCGCCCGATTGCGTCCGAAATTGGCGAAATGGAGCTTATTTTCATAGATGACGCCGATGGTCAGGCTAGTCGAAGCGGTATTGAGCCGAATCTTTTCCGCCAAGAGGAAATCGGCTAAGGCTTTATTGATCTTGCTCAGGGCGGCTTCAAAGATATTCTCGATCTTCAGGCCTTCTATTTTGCCGCGGAGCATGATCTTCTCATCGTTATAATAACTATCCTGCAAAGCCGCGATTAAAAAATCAAAAATCTTTTTGGCCTCGGATTTCTTGCCACTGATCTCGGCTAACACAAAAACTTTTCCGGCAAGATTTTCCTTCAAGGTGTCGGGCTGGGCAACGTAAACGTCGTTCAGGCCGGCCGCTTTACCGGAGTTTAAAATGATGGAAGCGATTTTATTATACATAAGCAAAATACCAAACCAAAAGACTAATCTTTAGTTTGACTGTTTCTATAGGATATTATACTATAAACTCATAAATAAAGAAATATGCTTAAGGCGCTTTTTGGCTCCGAGCCAAGAGTAAAAATCTTAAATCTGCTCCTCCTGCATCCAGAACTCAAATATAGCCTGCGGCAATTAGCGCAAAATCTGAATCTACCGAACCCGGCTCTACGGCGGGAAATCGACAGCCTGCAAAAATCCCAAATAATAAAAACGGCAGCCGCGGAAAGCGGACGTACCCGTTTCTTCATCATCAACCAAGATTTCCTCCTCTATCCGGAGATACGGGCTCTTTTTATGAAGGCTCAGATACTCTCCAGTCATAATTCCATTACCGGATTACAGAAGACCGGCCAGCTCAAGCTGCTCCTAATGACCGGTCTCTTCACGAATTATCCGGAAGCGGTTACCGACATCCTCGTCGTCGGCCATATCAAGCGCGGCGCCTTCCTTAAACTGGTCAAAGATCTGGAAAAAGATTTGGGTCGGGAAATTAATTTTACTATTCTGTCAGAAAGGGAATTTCATTACCGGCAAGAGATGATGGATATTTTTTTATATAATATCCTTGAAGGAAAAAATCTCATCCTTCTCGACCAATTAGGACTAGAGATGAAGAAAGACTAAAGATTAATAACCGATTATTATGGGACGATATCTCATCCAAATACTCAACATCATTTGGCAAGCCGTCAAATATGCCATACTCCTCGGTATTCTGGCGGTTATTTTGATATTGATACTTCTGGGTAGCGCCTACCGCGACCTGAAGGCGGTCGGTCAGAATGGCCTAAACGGCAAAGGTAACCTGACCGCAGCGGTCAACTACGTCAAGTCGCAGGATTGGCCGTCAGCCGCTGAAGCAGCGATTAAAGCCCGGGATAATTTTAGCGCCTCTTTAGATAGCCTTGATAAAATCCGGCTCAATCCGGCCGTCAAAAGTCTCCCACCTGTCCGAAGTCAGGTCAATGACCTGGAATATCTGTTAAAGACGGGAGAAATATTAAGCCGTAGTCTGGAACGCACCGTCCCTCTAGTCCAAGAGGTGGAAAAGATTCGTTCCGGAGCCGCCAGTCGTAATTTTATCGACCTGACCGCGGCTGACAAGGCAAGGCTGCTCCGATTATTATACGAATCGGAACCGGAACTTAACGGCTTGAGAGCTAATCTGGATCTCGCCCTCCTGAACCTGGATAAGATCCATAAGATCGGCGTCTTGTGGCCGGTCTACTCTCAGATTAGCGATGTCAGGCAAGAGCTGAATCAAGCGGCCGTCTTAATGGATAAAGCGATACCTCTGATGAAACTATTACCGGCTCTCGCCGGCTATCCGGAAACCAGTCGTTATCTGATCATCCTGCAGAATAATGATGAACTACGGCCGACCGGCGGCTTCATCGGCGTTTACGCAATTCTGGAAACCAAAAACGGGGAAGTCCTGTCGCTCAAAACTGACGACAGCTATCATCTTGATATGCCGGCCTCCCTGAGCGACCAGTGGACCAAGGAACCGCCCGCGCCAATCAAGAAATACCTGAAAGTCCAGAAATGGTATTTTCGCGACGCTAACTGGTCACCCGATTGGCCGACATCGGCCCGCCAGATAGAGGAGATATACCGGGGGGAGCTCCGAGCCACGAACCAGCCCGATCCGGCCTTGACCGGCGTCATGGCTATCAACCCCGAACTGGTTTCCGATCTTCTGCGTCTTGTCGGTCCGATCACGGTCCGCGGCGAGACTTATACGTCTGACAATCTCCAACCGCTTTTACAATATAATGTCGAAGTCGCCTATAAGGAACAGGATATTTCTTCCTGGGACCGCAAGGATATCATTAATGAGCTAATGACGGAACTTAAGCAGCGTCTCTTTGATTTGCCGTCGCAAAAATGGACGGAGCTACTGAGCATCATCGACACCAACATTTCTGAACGCAATCTCCAGCTCTTCCTAAATAATTCTAACTGGCAATCTCTGGCTCAATCCCTGCGAGTTGGCGGGGAAATAAAAAAAACCACGGGCGATTACTTGATGGTCGTCGATTCTAACTTCGGCGCTTTCAAGAGCGACGTCGTCGTCAAAAAGAATATTGATTATGCCGTCGAGCAGAAGAAAGAAAAATTAACTGCCACTGTCAAACTCAATTACCGCCATGAAGGCGATTTCGACTGGCGGACGACGCGTTATCGCAGCTATACTCGGATCTATGCACCGCTAGGCAGCAAATTCGGATCACTTTCCGGATTGGACGAAGCCACAGCCGACTTGAGCGTTACCAATGATCAGGCGCTTAACAAAACCGTCTTCGGCTTCTTCTTGACGGTCGAACCGGGAACGACCCGGGAGATAGCTGTTAATTATGAGCTACCCGGCAATCTGAACCAGGCGG
>Ga0172381_10004390_pt1 | contig 14620 bp, 28 predicted proteins | sample Leawel6488metaG_FD_119754 | JGI IMG/M metagenome (GOLD analysis project Ga0172381, IMG submission 119754) | Leachate microbial communities from a municipal landfill in Southern Ontario, Canada - Leachate well 64-88 metaG | ecosystem: Engineered > Solid waste > Landfill > Unclassified | place...
TAGCTGACATTGAGACAATATTGAAAAGCAAGCTGTCAGCAGAGGATATATTGATGTTACTTGTGGAGAAAGAAGAAGGAGAAAAGAAGAAGGTGCGGAAGACGCGGATGCATATATATGCGTGGGATGAAAAAGAGCAGATGATGTGGGATTTGGATAAGCAGGGCAGTGAGGCAGCAGGATTGCTGGAGTTGTGGTTGAAGTATCCAGGGGTTTATACATTACAAGTGAAGGAGGAAGAGTATGAATGAATGCCATGGTTGTAATAATTGTAAATGGAGCAAGCCTGAGCAATTAGATGTGAATGAAATTGTTCAGCTTGACTCCAGGAAGGAACGTGCGGAAGCATCGGATAGACCTGGATTGTCATTTATGCCTATTTTGCTTGCTGCTGCGATAGGAGGATTAAGGCGAACGACGGAGGAGTACGAATTGGAATACGTGTATTGTTTTGACAGAAAGAAAAAGAAGCGCGGGAGTGATTTTTGTAATAAATGGGAGGAGAGGGATGTTAGATAGTACAGGAGTTTTTGTTGTAGGAGCTGTATTTTTTGTGATAATAGTGGTAGTATGTTTTATGGTGCTTGTTTGGGGAAATGCAAAAATAAGGAGGATGAAATGATATTTACTTTTGTATTGTTAGAAAAGATACTTATAGTGCAATGTAATACATTGCCAAAGCAGGTAAAAAAGCGAGTAGCAGATGTTTTAAAGATAGGAGGTACAGAGAAAACGGGTGTAGTGACGAAAGAGGTTTTTGTGTTTTTGCACAAGAATGATTATGATGCGCATGAATTTGATACAAATGAGGAGAGAGATGAGGCATGTATTGTTTTATTAGAGAGAATGAAAAAGAAAAAGCATGCTTGGGTATTATTAAGAAAGGAAGATTGCTTTGTTGCCGCGAGTAACGACCAAGGGGTCACGTCTAAAAGTGTAATGGAGTATGCAAGAAGTAAGAAGAAAGTGATAGGTTTGATTATATAACATAGAGGAGGAAAGTAAGATGGCGGATTTTATTTCATATACAGGAGCGAGGTTCACACAAGTAGATAGGCAGCAATTTGAAAAAATATTTAAGACACCGTTATTGCCTTGGTTGAATCCACTGACAGGGTTTGATATTGTGAAGTTTGACCTAACGTTTTTGCATTCGCCAGCAGATGTGAGTTGTAGTACATATATACGAGAAAAGTTCGGGGTTTTTGCACAGGAGTTGATAGGTGACTTTATACATAGACCAAGTGTACAGGAAGAACAGTTGTCAGTGGGTGGAAAAGTCTTTGTGAGAAGGAGTAAAGGTAGATGTAAAGAAAGGAGTAATTATGAATGAAGATAATGGGGAAAGATTTGCGATGCAGTTGCCTACGGAGTTTGTTGAAAGAATGAATAGATATAAACATGGTAGGCAGATGTCTGATGAAGAGAGAAATATGAAAGTAGCAGAGATGGAGAGAGCATGGAAAGCATATTGTATTGCTGAAAAGAAGCTGGAAGCTCTTTATGATTGGTGGGATACGTCAGAAGTAGAGGAGCATTATAAAGAGCCGATTTGGTATAATGCGCACAGAAAGTTGAAGAGATTGCAAAAAGCAGTGGATGTCTTGAAAAAGGAGATATTTTATATCTTGGTGAGTGCGGATGGAAATAGTGAGGAGTACAGTCCAGGGTGGTCGATGGCAGCGAAGGATTGCTACGAGGATTTTTGTTTGAAGTATAAACGAGATGGCGAGATATTGAGAAGAGCAAAAGCGAGGAGGAGTATGAGTTAGGCGTTAACTGTATAACAGGAGGGTACACGACAATGCAAGAGGTTGAAGCATAGGTGAAAAAAAAGTATTGCAAGAATAGGAGTAGCGCTTGTGGTTTATTGTATAAAAGGAGAAAATATGAAATCAATAGAAGAGTGGATGGAGCAAGAAGGCAGTGCCTTGACTGAGGGTATTAGAATAAACTTGGAGATGATTCAGGATAAGGAAGGGCAGTTGCGCGCAATAATGACATTTTTGCGTAGTGAGTTAGCAAGGGCAGATAAGCCAGAGTACAAGCATGAAACAGCAGACATATTGACAGCATGCGGAGTTACAAGCGAGCGGTTTGATGTAATACATGAAAAGATAGGAAAAATTGTGATAAACGAGAAGGTGCATTTCTCTGAATGTATTGAGGAGTTAGAGAAATTTATGGACGGCGATGCAATAAAGTTAAGGTCATGGTTGATGGTGTCTTTGCTTACTATTAGGGAGAAAATAAAGGAGAATAGAATACGTGACCAAGTAGCAAAGTGGATGAAAGAAGCACAAGCAGAGGAGGAGTGATGGAAAAGAAGACGATTGTGTTTTCTGCGTTTCCGGGTATGGGAAAGAGTTATTGTCATAATGAGTGCAAAAAGAACAAGAAGTTTGTGACACTTGACAGTGATTCGAGTAAGTATTCATGGAGGCATGCAAAGGGGGAGAAAGTACGAAATGGGAAGTTTCCGGAGAATTATATTAAGCATATAAAAAAGAACATGGGGAAGGTAGACATAATTTTTGTGTCATCGCATCTGGAAGTGCGTAGAGCGTTAAAGGCGGCGGGTATTAGGTATTATGTAGTGATACCGTTGATAAGTAGAAAGAAGGAGATGCTTGCATTGTATAAGAAGAGAGGGAATGACAAGGAGTTTATTAAATTGTTACGGAATGAATGGGAGTGCTGGGTAGCTGCAATAGCATTGCAGGAGGAGGAGGCGGATGTGTTTAGGCTTGCTGAAGAGACATTTTTGAATGACATGATTGAGACACTTGTGTATAATATACGAAGGAGAGATTATGGCAAAGGCAAGTAGAGTAATAACCGCTGAAACACACTTGTTGAGAGTAATTGATATACTATTGCAGTCGAAGGATGCAGAAAGAGTGGCGCTGGGAGAGAGGTTGAAGACACTTGTGCTTGTAAACAAGGAGGAAGAAGATGGCAAAGAACAAGGAAAAGCGTAGAAGAATGCTGAATGAGGAGCGTGCACGGCGTAAAGCAAGAGGAGAGCGGATAGAAACAGCTGAGCAGCGTAGTAATCGGATACAAGAGAGTAGACGCCCCGGGCAAGAGCAACGGGCAAGTATTGCTGAGTTTGCTGAGTTAGTCAGTAGGGGGAAGGTATGAGTATTACTTTTAAGTTTGGGGAAGTGGGGAGTGCATCAATAATGCCGTTCGGAGCAGTTCAGGCGAGTGTAATAGAAGACATGGTAGATATGACATTACGGCAGATAGCTGAAAGATTGAAGAAGCAGGTTGCGAAAGAAAAAGCATGTGATATTGAATTGATAAGTATCGAGTTTTCGTATAAAATCGACAATGAATAGGAGGAAAACATGGATAGAATAGCCGAGGATGGGTTTATTAGTAGTTTTACTGGTATGCAAAAAGAAGTACATGAGAATGCAAAGAAGCACGGTTGGTGGAAGTTTCCGCGTAAGTTTGGGGAGTTAATTGCTTTAGTGCATTCAGAGCTAAGCGAAGCGTTGGAGGCGTACCGTGAGGTTGGAGACAGTATAGGAAAGACATATTATAGTGGAGAAGAAAAGAAGCCAGAAGGAGTGCCGAGCGAGCTTGCTGACGTAGTGATACGTGTGATGGACATAAGTGAGAGGTACGGGATAGACCTTGCCAGTATGATTGTAGAGAAACATGAGTTTAATAAGAAAAGAGAGTATCGGCATGGCGGGAAGGCTATATGAAAGCATATAGATTCAATCATACAAGTTGCACAATTGAAAAGATAGAGATACAAACAATAACAGCAAAGACATATACATACAAGACTGGAGCATTAAAAAGAACAATTAAAATGAAATTGAATAGGTTAGATGAATGCACAGATGTGTCGGAATCATTTGAAGTAGTACGTAGATATGCTATGAAGTATATAGATAAAGAATATAACAAGGCATACGCAGCAGCAGAGTTTTACAGAGATGCTGTTCAGCGCATGTTTGTTATAGAAGAAAATGATATAAAGGAGAAGAGCAAATGAAAAAGTTATGTGAGATATGTGGTAAAAGAGAAGCAGCTGTTCCTGATAGAAACAGAATGGGAAGGCCGATAAAAAGAATTTGTATTGAGTGTAATGCAGAGAGATTACGGGGAGACTTTAAAAAGTAGTAGTGAAGCCGAGAGGCAAGTGACAGAGAAGAAGATTGTAGTAATTGCAGTTGGGCAATAAATATAGAACTTGAATAGGAGGAAATATGAAAGTAGTAATAAATAAGAAGATGTCGAACGGTAAGATAAAGAGGATAGTGTCCAGACCTGAAGACATAGTAATCATAGTATTAGAACCTTTAGATATGGAGAATATACGTAACATGAAGGAAGGCGAAAACATATATGCATATGTGGGGATACCAGCCGTGCATGGACCACAGGTAAGAGTGCGGAAGATATTGAAGGAAATGATAGAGCATGAGAAGCATTTAGATGTGGTAAAAAATTCAGATTCACGGCAGAGGTGGAAAGGAACAGAGGAGGAGTATGACGAGTTGCTTGTTTTGGAGTATGAGCTTGTCCAGGGTTATTATAAGAACAAGAAGGATTATGACAGGAAGACGGAGAGGTACAATGAATTAGTAGAGCGGGGGAAAGGGAAGAAGAGGAAAAGAAGGGAGGAAGAAGGATGTTAGTAATAATAGCGGGAGCGATATTTATATCAATATTAAGTGGATTAGTAGTTGTGGCTATGACATGGGTAGGGTGGCATTGTGTGCAGTTTATAGCTTTAGAAGTGTTTGACAAGGTGTTGCCTGACATGTCCTGGGGTGTGATATTTGCAGTAGTTATTGTGATTACGATATTGAGAGTGTTATTTGCAAGTGGGAGAAAAGGATGAAAGGAGAGTAAGAAATGAGTAAGTATAGAGAAGACATGAGAATAGATGTGAAGTATTATGATAATGGGTTAATGTGTGTTCAGAGTAGTAGGGGGGAAAGAACGCATTGGCATAATACAGCGATTACGGAGAAAGATGAAGATATATGTAATAAGGAAGTGGATGCTGTGTTGTTAGCGATACATTCAGTAAGGGGAGAAGACCCTGAAGTAATAAAGATGCGGAGAAAGGCGGAAGCAATGTATATAAAGGAAGCGGAAAGGATATTGCAGTTAGTAGGTACATTCAGTATAGAACAGCGCAACGTGTTAGGAGACATTGTGGATGAGCTGGAGCATATGGCAAGAGCAGTAATAGTGTTAGCAAAAGGAGATAGTGAACGATAGTTAAGTAAGAGCGTACATTGAGAGTAAGAGAAAAGAGAGCAGAGAGTGTAGTAGGGAAGGTTGAGCGTAGGGTCATGGGAGGTGGGAAGTAGAGGCCTTGTATGTTAATTGAAAGAAGTGATTTATGAATGAAGATATATTAAATAAAGTGATGAAAGAATCAAATTTAGAATTGTCACCTGACGAGTACGAAGCAGCAAAAGAGATTTTTGCTAAAATGGAGTCAGGTGATTTTAGTGTGTTAGAGCGGGTGTATACAGAAGACTATGAGGAAATACCAGTAAGCATAGAGGAGTTTTTATCTGAGCCACAGTATTTTGGTAATGTGACAGACCGAGGGCGCGGGGTATATCCATATTGGAAGGATGCATTGTCGAGGGTGTTTAGTGAGGAAAGTTATTGTAGTGAAGTAGTGCTGACTGGACCAATAGGAAGTGGAAAGACGAGTACGGCAGTTTTGGGAATAGCATATTGTTTCTATAGGTTATTGTGTTTGCGTAATCCGCAAGAGTTTTATGCTTTGATGTCGTCAAGTCCTATATTTTTTGTATTTTTTAGTTTGACAATTGATTTTGTTCAGGACAGTAGTTTTGCCATGTTGATGGAAGGTATGATGAAGAGTCCGTGGTTTAGTGCAAGGGGAGAAGTCAGGGGTAGGGATTACAAGCGTATAGAGTTTCCGAAGAAGAATGTGCATATTGCATTAGGGTCAAAGTTTGTGTTAGGTGACGGTACTCTTGGCAAGAATGTGATAAGCGGTTGTTTTGCACCAGAAGAGACAATAATGACAGCGAGTGGAGGGAAAGTGACCTTTGGGGAAGCCTATGAATGCGGTGGTGTTTCTTTGTTGGGGTACTTGCCAGTAAACAAGAGTGTTTATATTGAGAATGCCGAAATAGTGTTGACAAAGAAGGAAGAAGACATATATGAGGTGGAGCTGGAGGATGGTATAGTTATGAGGTGTACGATGGACCAGAGATTTTTGGTTGAGACTACGACAGGGGAGTTAAAAGAGAAAGCATTGATGGATATAGATATAGAGACAGAGAGTATAGTGAGAGTGAACATAGATGCAGAGGAATTGAATGAGGACACTGTTTTGAGTAATTGGGATAGTTTTGATAACAGGAGGATGCCATGAGAAGGGCATTATTTGAGAAGGTATTAAATGAGAAGAGTTCCGGGATGTTTAGAACAGATATGACAGGGATGCCTATATACGATAATATGTTAGAGAAGCCGGAGTATTTTGCACAGACAAAGGGTATGGTGTTTCGTATAGAGTGGATGGGACCAAAAGAGTATTTGGTAGCATGTGCGCAGGGTAGTTTGGGGTGTCGATGTCGACTCTTATTCAGGGGAAGTCTGAGTTGAAGATAGCAAGAATACAAGAAAATTTGGCTGGAGGGCACAAAGTACCAATGTTGGTCTTGGAGTATGCGGAAAATGGCAAGTTTAGGGGGCAAGAAGGGAGACACAGAGCAATAGTTGCAGTAAAGAGAGGGGAGAAGGAAGTACCTGTGATGATAGTAAGAAGAATAATACGATAAGGAGCGAGTATGAAAAAGAATTTGTTTGAGAGAGTAATTTTAGGAGGAAGACGCGTAGTGATTAGGGGCGGCGGCGTATCGACAGGGAAAGCAGGAGTAGAAGTGACAAGGCGTGAGGTAAGGGTAGATGGTAGAGGTGTGCCAGTTGACATAGATGGAGTGTACAAGCCTATAGATTGGAACAAAGAGACAGTTGTTCGTTTGGACGATGGGGATATGATAGTTGTGTCAAATAGTAGGGTAGTAAATGAGAGAGTAGAAGATATGGACGCAGAAGAGGCAGCCGGTGTATTTTTGAAAGATGTGAATGAGTTACAAAAGGCGATGTGGCGGAAAATAGATGATGCAATACTCCGGGCAGTTGTGCAGAAAACAATAAAGAAGAATACACAGGAGATTGTTGACGCTGCTTTGAGTACAGAGGAGGGGTGGAGAAAGACGAATGCTCCGGTCAAGAAGAGAGAGGAGTACTCTTTTGCTGGGCTTATGGGTAGTATTGTGATAGATATTCGCGAAGGGCTTATTTGGAAGTGTACAGTGAATGCTGAGAGATATGTATTAGACTTGGAGTTAAAGGGGAGTACATGGGTAGAGGTATAGGGGTATTTTACATATGAAGGAGAAAGGAGTTTAGTATGAATTGTTTACGCAGGATGTTGGAGAGTATATCACAAGCGAGATACACAGAGCTGGAGGGTGTTTTAGGCAAGCTGCGCAATGCTGACAGGTTTTTGACCTTTGTTTATATGCTTATGGACAAAGACACTGATGATGTCAGCGATGAAGTTGCACGAAAGGGTACGTTTCGTGTCAGGGGTGACACGTATGAAGTTGAAAGTGTGTTAGACGGAGAAGACAGTGGTGGGTATGGAAATGCAGAATATACTGGAAAGGTGGAGTATAAGATAGTGGATTTGGAAGACAAGTGGAACATTTGGGTTAGTATTTTATTAGAGATAAAGATTTCAAAGATGATTGTGACGACGGTGCGGGCGTTATACAAGTGGGATGGCAGGCAGTGGAAGACAGAGTTGCGTAAAGCAGGGGCTGAGGTGAGAAGATGATTAAAGAAGAAGCAAAATTTAGTAGCAGTGTTATATTTGTGCAAGACGAGTTGCAGATTGCAATAGAGAATAAGTTATTGTCAAGTAGTTTAGTGCGGAATGTTTTCAATGCTGTTGGGATGACTGCTGTGAGTCTTGCAGAGTTGTGTAGGGAAATAGGTGTATGGAGTGATATATTGACAGAGAGTAAGGATGGAGTGACAAGTATTTTTGAGTTTACACGGCGTAAGGAGATGCAGCGGTTTAAAGATGCGGTATGGGGTTGCGATAGTTTATTGCATATCAATATAACAAATAATAGTGGGCATTGGGCATTGTGGGGTGGAATAGAGAGGACACTATATAGACAAGACAAGGAATATGCGTATAGTCAGAATTTTGAATGGAACAAAGGTAAGGGGTTATTTTTTGGGAGACAGTGGTTGAAGACACAGGGAGTTGACATATCCGAGGTGACATGTGAAGTTGAGTAAGAGTAAAATAAAGGGTATTAAGTTTTTGCGTAGGGGAGATGTGTATGATGTAAAGGAGACGTTGAGTCATTTGTTTGTATTGGGTAACGGGTTAGTAGCGCATAATTGTTTGGATGAGATAAGTGAATTGACAAAGTTTACGACAAGTGGGATGGTAAAGGCGAAGACGATAGCACCGAGTAAAGCTTTAGAGGTATATAGGAGTATTAGTAGAAGGATAGAATCAAGGTTTATGAAATTAGGGAAGGTGCCATTTCCATTGTGGATGATAAGTTCAGCGAAGGAAGAGCATGCATTTTTGGAGCAGTATGTAGCGACAGTGAGGAAGGACACGCATGTAGCAATATTTGATGACCCAGTATACAAGGTAAAGCCGATGACAACATATTCTGGATTGGTTTTTGATGTTGCGGTAGGGGATAAGTATCATGATAGTTTTGTATTGAGGGGAGAAGATAAGGAGTTATTACGAGAGCGGGGATTTAGATTGTTTGAAGTACCTGTGGAGTATAGACGTAGTTTTGATGTTGACCTTGACGGAGCGATAAGGGACATATTAGGAGTATCTGTGAGTAGTTCACGGAGTAACAAGTTAATAGCAAATAAGGACAAGATAGTAGATGCAATAGAGAAGAAAGATGATGGTAGTCGTAAGCAGAATCCAATGAAAGTAGAGACTATAGTTATGGGGTTGGAGAGTAATGAATCAATAGCGGATTATGTGGAGACAGAGCGGTTATTTGGGAACGAGGGAGAATTAAAGGATAGTCAGATTATGAGAGTGATACATATAGACACAGGATTGACTGGAGATGCTCTGGGTTTGTGTATGGGGCATACTCCAGGGAAGAAAGATGTGTCAAGAATATCAATGGAGGGTACGGAGTACAAGAGCAGTGACGACATAGTAAGGGTGGATATATTTGTGAGGATAAAAGCGAGGGCTGGGTCAGAGATACCATTATGGAAGGTGAGAGAATTTATAAGTTATTTAACGAGTCGTGGGGTAAAGATATGGAAGATAACGGCAGATGGATTTCAAAGTAGGGACATGTTGCAGTTGTTAACAAAAGCGGGATATCAGTGTGAGCTGGTGTCCGTAGACAAGACAGATGAGGCGTATGTACAGGTAAAGAATGCTATATTGGAAGACAGATTTTTGATGCCGGAGTATTCGTTGGTAGTGCAAGAGTTATCCGAGTTGGAGCATGATAGGTTGAAGCACAAAGTTGACCATACGGACACAGGTACGAAGGATGTTAGTGATGCATTGGCGGGTGTAGTGCATACTGTGATTGCTGATTTGAGTTCTTTTGATGTGCATGCTACGATGTCGGAGTATGCAGCAGCGATAGAGGATACAATGAAAGAGAAACAAAAAGAAGCATTATGGTATGTAAGTGATTACCAAGATGTTGATAAGATTGTAGAAGTGAAAGATGTACGGGGTAGGGTAGTTGACCCAGCTGAAAGGACAGTTGAGAACAATTTTGGATTGGGAAAGCATTTAGTATAAGGAGAGTATTATGGCAAATAAAGTTTTGAATCGATTAGCGACAATGTTTGGGGGAGGGAATACGAAAGAGAGTCCTATTAAGAGTAAGGAAGTAGATTATGATAGAATATCAGATGTGTTAGCGCAGAGTACAGGCATGTCGGGGTATTTTTTAAAAGCTGTTGAATTGCAGCAGGACAGGGAGATGCGGTACAGGGATTATGACAAGATGGTAGAAGACCCGAGGGTAGCAGGAGCATTAGAGTTGATGAGTGATGATTCTGTTCAGTATTCAAAAGCGAAGAAGGCAGTAGCATGGGTAGACACGAGTAAGAAAGAGATTAAGGAAGAAGTAGAAGAGTTATTTATGAGATTGCAATTGAATGATAATTTATGGGACTGGGCATTTTTAACTGCACAGTATGGTGACTTCTTTTTGCAGATATATGCGGACGAACAGAGAGGTATATATGCTGTGGGGGATGACTTATATCCTGGAGATGTTGAGCGGTTTGACATAAACGGGTTATTGATGGGGTTCAGGTTTGCAGGAGAGACGATGAACAGGCATAATGCTGAAGTATTGATGAAGCCATGGGACTTTGTGCATTTTAGGATTTCAGGAACACAGAAGCGTAGTAGGTTATTGAGGCAGAGTAGTTTGTTTAGGAATATAGATGGAGATAACAAGTATAGAATGACGACGAAGTACGGTATGAGTTTAATAGAGGCGCCACGGTATGTGTACAAGATATTGCATATAGGTGAATTGAGTTTGGGATTAGCAAGAGTGGCGAGAGCAGGGTTGCAGCGAGTAATAAAGACGCCTGTTGGGAAGACAGAGCCAAAGAAGTGGCCGGAGATAATCAAGCAAGTGCGGAGTTTGTTTCAAGAAGATGAATCAATGAAAGTAAAGAGTGGTACAGGGGAGGATGGAGATTATGCATCGTTATACGCACCGTTGCAGTTTGCGCAAGACATATTTTTGCCAGTGCCAGACGACGGCAGGTTTGATTTGAAGGTAGATGATTTAACACAGGATGTTGACATAAAGGGTATAGTGGACTTGGAGTATTGGAGAGACATGTTGTTTGCAGGATTAAAGACGCCGAAAGCGTTTCTTGGATATGAGGGGGACTTGCCTGGAGGTATAGGACAGAGTGCATTGTTAAGGATGGATATAAGGTATGCGAGGACAGTGAAGAGGTTGTTTCGTGCTATAGTAGTATCATTGAAGAGACTTGTAATGATACATTTGGCCTGGAAGGGTATAAAGTTTAACGAGGACGATTTTGAGATTGTCATGGATTTTTGTAGTACTGCAGAGGAGGAAGAAAGGAAAAATGTATTAAATAGTGCTTTGGACAGTGTTGAGAAGGTACAAGCTTTGCTGCAGAATCTTGGTGTTGAGTATGACAAGGAGAAGTTTATAGAGATGGTATTTCAGGAATTATTGCAAGATACAGGGATTGATTATAGTAAGTTAGTGGTGCGAGTGCCAGAAGAGGGCAAGGAAGAGACATTAGAGTCATTAGTACGTACAAAGAAAGTGCAGGAGTCAGAAGTAGTTAAAGCATTCGAGAGTGTACTTATAAAAGAAGAGCGTAGAGCATTAGTGGAGCAGCCTTTTGCGGACACGAGGCAGATATTGCCAAAGGCTACAGGGGAGCAGAAAAATGTATATGAGAAGATAGAAGCAGTGTTAGAGAAGGAGTTAGCAAAGCAGGTAGAGACAGAGAAGGAGAAGAAAAAATGAATGCAATAATGGATTTTATTGCGGGATTTGTTGTGACATTTGTTGGTGTATGTTTGGGGTGTTTATTAGGGTATAGAGCGATACGTTTTTATGATATGAAGACATATGAAAAGAAGGAGGACAAGGATGGAAATGTTGCAGATGCAAAATTATTTAATAAGTCTGAAGAAGACTGAAGTATTTAAGAAGTATTACAGGCCATGGGGGACATACAGGCGTCAGGGATTGACTGGAGCATTGGGAACGACGTATGATGCGTTGAAGTTCTTTTATGGCGTTATTGACAATGTGCAGACACTTATGACGAACACGACAGATGAGTATAGGGTTGATGGTGCGGGGGTTATTCAATTGATAAAGGATGTGGTACAGTTTTGTTTGTCAGATGATTCTGTCATAACGATGGAGGAGTTTAAGTTTTTTGTTGATTATGTTATTGGAATGTATGAAGGATATGCAAACAAGGTAGCGAAGGCAGGCATTGCAGGAGAAGAGCAAGCCAGCGAAAGACGCGAGGTAGTTATGCAGGGGTTTACAGAGAGTTGTAAGGACAAAGCATTTTGGAAGAATTTGAATAGGATAGATGAAAGCATGGAGATAGAAAGTGAAACAGAGAAGTGGGCGTATTTAAAGAATTTGAGTAGTTTTATTACGCATATAATAATAGAAGGGGAGCAGAAAGGTAGTTATGCCTATTCAGCGGTGCAAGAGTCAGTGAAGTTATTGCAGAGAGAGCTATTAAATATGGAATTAGGCATATTGAAAGTAAAGAATGTGCATAGTTTGGTGGAGGAGGTTGTTCAGGGTATTACAGATGTGACATTGCGTGAAATAGTTTGTGACGATGAGGTTGATGTAGGAGTATTACAAGAGAGGACAAGAGCCCTGGGATATGACGGGGAGACAGTAGTGCCCTGGGAGACGGTGGTAGCTGGATTTGGGGAAGTGTGGCAGATACTTTTGGACTTGGGTGTAAGTGCAAGTATACAGGAGTATTGGAGGAAGATGGTTGAAGAGTTTCAGATGGTAGTATCAAAGAGTATGAATAGTAAGTCTTATGTATTTTTTAGGGTAGTATTTCCGCAGTGCACTTTGTGGGTGATGTATGGGATGGATGTAGTAGTGGAAGACGCATACAAATTTACGGTAGAGGTAAAGGGGGTCATATGAGTATGGTGTTTGAGATTGTAATTTCAGGGATAGAAGGTGAAATAGATTTGGAAGAAATGAAGACAAAGGGGCATGTAGCGATAGGGAATATTCTGCGGGGAGCCTGCGGTAGTTCGCATGAGTATTATAGTTATGGGTGTTCATTGAGTGATATGAAGCCAGAGATGCACGGTGACAAGATTGTATTGAGGTATGAGCTTGCAATTAAGAGGGTATTTGCCTTTATGAAAGTGAGTTTAGATAAGGAGAAGATAGGCAAGTTGTTGTTGCCTATAGCGAAGAGGGTGGATTTTATGTTAGGGAATGATGATATTGAAACAGAAAAAGTGCATGTGAGTGTAGTATAGCTTATGTGTATGTTATTAAAAATAGAAACGGAGGACTAAGATGAAAATGAAACTTAAATTGTTTGAAGGTTTAAAAAGAGTTGTGAACGAAGAGTTATCAGTAGAAGAGGTTGCTGTCTGGCGTGCGTATAAAATTGAGACATTAGAAGAGATAGAAGCATGGCTTGCTGCCGGGTTTACAACAGCAGAAGAAGCGGGTATGTGGAAGATGTTGGAAGTAATGCCAGAAGAAGCAAAAGAGTTGCGTGAGATAGGAGATTTTGAGACAATAAAGATGTGGATGGATGCAGGATTTAATGGAGTTGCAGAGATAGAAGATTGGATGTCTTTTGCGAGTGACATTGAGATTGCAAAAGCTTGGAGGGATGTAGTTCCAGAGATAGAAGATGCAAAGTTATGGAGTGAGAAGGGTTGGGAAATATCTCTTGCCGGTATAGAAGACATTACAAGATGGAAAGAGCTTGGTATGGAAGTGGAGGATGTAGTTGCATTGACTGGAGCAGGGTTAGATTATGACAGTGCAAGTGCATGGTTAGGTTATGTAGCAGATGTAGGGCAGATTTTACTTTTTGTAGAGAATGATGTATCTGTTTTGGATATAGTGAAAGATGAGTGGATAGCAGCGACTGTAGACGGGGGTGATTATATAGGATTTAAGATTTGGCTTGATGCAGGATTTACATTGTTAGATGCAGTACGTTGGAGAGCAGCAGGAGTAGACCTTGCAACAGCGAAGCAGAAAGCAGAAGCAGGCGAAACTGCACCGATATGGGCATCGAAGGGAATTGCAGATGAGAACACAGAAGAAGTGTTGTCGGATGAAATAGAGTTAGAAGTAGAAGAAGATGATTTTGAGCCACTCGAAGTAGAAGACATTGAAGTTGAAGAGATGCCTTTTGAATCAAGAAAGAAAAGTAAAAAAGTGAGCGAAGGTATAAATGCTGCAAACGGGGATGACCCAGAAGCACCAGTAGAAGGCGAAGATGACGACGAGGAAGAGAGACTTAGAAAGATGCAGTACGGTTACGGACAGGCAAAAGAGAGTAGGAGAAGTAAAGTTGGAAGGAAAGTGAATGAGAATGTAGAGTATTCATTCAAGGTTGAGTGGTCGCAGTTAGTTGATAAAAACATTATGCAAGTAGATATAGAGTACGGAACAGAATCACTGTTCAGTGGCAGGGTTAGTAGCAAAGAGCAAAAGCAGATTGAGGGTTTTATTATGGATTTAGTAAAGAAAGTAAAAAAGTTGGAAAGTAAGTAGGAGGAGGAAGTAATGACAAAGAGATATGTAGTTGACCTGAAAAAAGTGCTTGAGAAGAAGCAGAGTATTGAGTATGTGTCCCTGCTTGTTGAAGAGATAAGGCGTGGCAACGGTTGTGTGACAGTGAGGAAGCTGGAAGAGAGAGCGGGGAAGATGTTTGCCGGTGTGTACGGAGCAGGGTCAGACAGTTATAAGACAGGTCTTGTTTTTGTGCCAGTAAAGTCCTTGAAGGAGCAGGTAGACGCAGAAGA
>Ga0172381_10004391_pt1 | contig 14617 bp, 6 predicted proteins | sample Leawel6488metaG_FD_119754 | JGI IMG/M metagenome (GOLD analysis project Ga0172381, IMG submission 119754) | Leachate microbial communities from a municipal landfill in Southern Ontario, Canada - Leachate well 64-88 metaG | ecosystem: Engineered > Solid waste > Landfill > Unclassified | place...
GGGAGAGTACTTTTTGCAGAAGTGAAACTAGCTAGCGAGACTAAACCATGGAGACTACTGTACCGTCAACCATGGGCCAAGGGAGTGTCGGCACGGCACATCCCTCCATTTCATCGATCGCTAGCTCTTCCTCCACCTTGGGGAAGGAGCCTGTTACCATAGCCGACCTCGATGACTCGGCATTCGACCTAGGAAAGATGGCTTCGACGCTCCAGGAGTCGCCATCATACGCAAAACGGAGGAACGAGGATCTCAAGGTATGGGTTGGCTTCGATAGCAGTAGGGAGACAGGATCCATGCCACCCTATTGGGAGATAGTGAAGGGGGTGTACGCGAGCATACGCAGACCAGATGTGGGCATCCTCTGGTGGGGCGCCAAGGCCGGATGGGCTAGCCCAGAGGTATTCGGTAGTGTGAGGTACTGCAGGGACTCCCGTGAGCCGTCGAGCTTCATCGACTACATTCCCAGTCATCATCCCATCGAGAAGGTTATCCTCTACGTCACTGGCGATATACCGCTCGATGGAACGGTAGCATTGGAGGAAGCACTGGCGCCGAAGGAGATAGGGCAAGTGGAGGTGCACTACATCATTAGTTCACCAAACGTCACCCTAGGTGCAGCCCTGCCGTTCATGCGCCGTTTCCCATGTAAGGTATTCGTGAACGAGACTACGCTCTGGGCTGACACGCTACCCGAGCGCGAGATCATACTGAACCCTTACACACAGCTTCCCTACTTCCTCGCCAATGCCAAGGCGCTGTTCCGACGCCTGGCAATCCTTCACTGTGGGACCAGGGCCATGTACCGTTCGGATGTTGGGTGCCAAGAGTGCGCAGAAGGGCTTCGCTCCCTCCAGAAGGTACTCCTAGCTCAGTGCACCACAGCTGCTGTTGATTGGAGCCCCGCTGTGAAGCTTATCAAGGGTGGCAAGCTGAATGAAGGCATGGAACAGATCCTTCTCCTAGGAAAGGCATGCTCCCCAAGCGTTTCTGCCTCTAGCACTGAACTTAAAGTACAGCAGTACATCGAATGGATGATCTCTATCTGTGAGGCACGCACTAAGGTCCCAGCGTTCGGTTACCTCAACGGCTCAGTGCTGGATACGCCATGCAGCCTCTCAGCCTCCTCGGATGCGGGTGAAGCGCGTGCATACTCGGGGCATAAGCACTTCTTCCTCGAGCCCAGGTATGATGGCACCGCGCATAGCCACCTATCAGGACCATGGGGGCATGAGGCGCTGATAGGAGAGTTGGAGGAAAGGCTTAGGGCAGAGGAAGCACAGCCGGTACATAGGATGCGCATAGTGGACGAGAAGACATTATTACCCCCGCCCCCTCCACCTCCATTGAGCTCCTCGTCTGACTTTCCTCCACTGGGCACGACGGCGGCGAAGAAGCTCCGAGCTAAGCTGGCACCAGCTCCTATCCCGGCGAAGTTTGTACCAGCTATCGTGGTTGCACCACTAGTTGCACCATCGCCAGAGCCTCTCCCACCTTCGAAGCCCCTAGCGTGGAAGTGCCCCATTAGCCTCGATGCCGACATACCCTGCTTGCTATTCAAAGCTCCTGGCATGATGGATGAAGAGCATAATGTACCAACCTGGAACTACCCAGATGGCGTGGCCGCAGTTGGCCTCCCTTCTATGTTTGCCTTCGCCCATCCACTCATGCTGGACGACATCCATTCTAGGCTCGATCATCCTGTGGGAGAGAATGCTGCAGCTGAGATGCTGCGCCACGATCAGTGCATCACGGGCTACCAGACGCGAGCGCCCATCGGCTCGCTCGTACCATTGGACCTCGGGTGTCACTCTATCGAGACACTCAGGAAGAACTTGAACGCCGTGTACCGTACCAAGGATCTCTGTAAGGATATGCTGTTCCCACTGATGGCGCTTGGTACGATCTCCTACGTCATCACGGAACGATGCGAGTATCTGCGTAGTGACGAAGATCTAATGGCGTACCTATGGAAGGCACTGCACGACCTCGCGTCCACACCCGCTGTAGGCGATGGGAAGGTCATGGTGGGCGAGCAGGCTATCCCGATCCGTGGCATGCCCATGGGGCTATTGTGTTGGTTGCAGTTCCAATGTCAGCCCCAACTCCAATGCCAAACTGGGATAGGCGAGCAGCCTCCACGGCATGGCTACTTCCCACCAGGCTACATTCCACTGATGTCACACATTCTACAAGCGTGCGGATATGGGAACGCAGTGGACAATGCCCGGCTCGCCCAGAACCTACGGTTGCTCAGCCTTACGAAGAAGATCACGTCACTATGCAGTGAGTGGCCATCAGTCGTGAAGGGTGCAGCTTCTCCAGATGCTTCTCCAAAGGATCTGCTACTCCTTCCACCAAGCGCGCCTATCTTTGAGTCGTTCGAGGATAGGCTGCGCGCATGCTATCAACAGTACATAGTGGAGGATGGCCAGTTCATGTGCTTCGTAGATGGGCCGGCATCTCAGCCTCTGCCCAGCCCCATCGCTGGCTACTCTCCTATGGAGCTACATCGGATCCTGCAGTACATCGGCGGGCCCAAAGTGACTACTGACTACGTCAAAGACCTTTCCTCGAGCACCGATAGCATGCCGTCAGCTAAGGAGGATAAGTCCTATCTGATCCCATTCGAGCTACTCTCTTCTCCCAAGGCACAGACGCCCAACCCAGTGTGCAACTGGGGGAAGGAGAAGGGATTCCCCGTCGAGAGCCTCTGCTGGACAACGTTACGCCCATACATGCAAGAAGGGACGCCAGGCCTAGAGAAGAGCTTACGTGCAGGCCATCTCCATGGCCTCTTTGAGGCCTTGTGTGCAACGTACATCCAGCTAGCCCAGGTTATAGGCCGCTACCCATCCACGCGTGAGATGGTCCGCTGCCTCTGGGGAGAAGTAGCTGGGTCGAAAGTCGTTGCTGCCCCTACACTTCCTCCATTCATCCTCGAGGGAGCGCGCACCGTATGCAGGATGTATGACGAGGCAATGCAGCGATACTACGACCTCCCCGATTTAGTTGCCTTCACTACAGTAACCGAGATGAGCGAGGTAGAGGCCCGGAGGTGTGTGATGGAGAACTTCGCTCATCCCCGTTGCCATACTGCTCAGAGTGCTGCTCATACCGCTAGTAGTGCTGCTAGTAGTGGCAGTAGCGTGACCAGTAGTAGCAGTAGCAGTAGCGTGACCAGTAAGAAGTGGGTGGAAAGTAAGAAGCGGGTAGAGGGTAAGAAGCGAGTAGAAGGTAAGAAGCGGGTGAAAGGTGAGGAGTAGGAAGCTCGCCCAAAATGAACTTTTTGTCCGCCTAAATGGCTACCTCCACTATCATCTCGATAGGCGCCGCCAAGCAGGCAGTTGAGGCTGAGATCGTCAGCACTAGCATGGTCGATGTTGGGAGTGAGATCCTTGACGACATCATTGACTGCATGTGGATGCACATCAAGGACCGCCTCATGAGCAAGAATGGTGGGCATCTCCCCAAGTTGACACTCGACTACTATCCAGTCATCACCTTCATGGCGGAACGCCTCACCTCGCATCTCTTCCTGTATCAGGAGCTCATAGAGACGCTCAACGAGGATGGTCCCTCCGTGGAGGAAAGGGAGAAGATCCGGGAGCTGCTCCGAGGCTTCGAGGAGAAGGCCATGGATGACATCATCAAGAAGGCTGACTCGGACAACGAGTTCAGCGAGGTGCCAAACTGCGAGACCATCTGCCCGAAGTGCGGGGAGAAGATGGTCTGGCAGAAAGCCGTGCAGACTCGGTCTGCAGATGAGCCTAGCACTGTGATGGAGAAGTGCCTCAACCCCACGTGTGGGTGGTGCACTAGGCACGACTGAGTGCATTATATAGGTCCCAACCCGAAGTACTCTTTTTTGACCATCCAAACCAAGATGTCGCACCTTAGGAAGGCCCAATACGTCAACTACCGCGATCTGCAGCTGGAGACCAAGGAGATCATGTTCGATGGCGGTCTAGACCCAGATGCCAACCCTCCCATCTGTCCAGAGAAGGTGGAAGGGATCAAGCTGACCCTCTTCACCCAGCAGCGCATCGTGATAAAGCCCCTCCTGGCATTGGAGACAGACAACGTCATCAGTAGCGTTCTTCCCCCCATCCCTCGGGGAGACGACGATGAGGAGAACGCGGAACTGAAGGAGTTGCTGGAGGAGAACCATCGTAGGGAGGGACTCTTTAGGAGTGACTCCTGGTTGATACATATGCCAGTAGGATGTGGGAAGACGCTCACCTTCTACGCCATGATAGCCATCAAGCGAGTGCCAGATCGCCGGACCGTGATACTCGGCGTGGACTTCCCCCATGTCTTCCTGGCGGCTACGACGTTGGAGGTGAAGGATATGCCCAAGCAAGACATAGCTACCCTTGCTAGGATCGGGATGACAAACTGGTACTTCCAGGACAGGATGCCACACTTCCCCTCCATGACCCCCAAGATCATAGAGACGAGGCGCGTGTCGGACGACCAGATCATCCCCACTAACCTCTTCGTGGTCGGGCCCCACCTGATTGATCAGATGGCCGCGTATGCGAAGACGCAGACGACACTGCGCTACAAGACACTGGAGACCCTGAAGGACATATCGGAGTTCGTAGTGAACGCCTGCATCGACATTGCTACTACCTTCGAGAACTTGGACCTGCTCATCATACCTGCGATCACCTACTCGAGGGCTGACACGGTAGTGCTAGAGGGCTATGCAGCTAAGATCCTCAAGGAGAGTGATATGACGCGGAGCACGAGTGTGGGTAGGATCCAGAAGCTCAAGAACACCCTTCTCCTCCGGCAAGCAGCCCTTCCATCCACGGACTTCTTCACCGCCCTCTGCTCGACTTCCTCCAAGGAGTTGTACTTTGCGCGCGTAGCATATGACGACTACGACATGCTGAAGCTGAGGGAATCCTATCCCATTCCAGCCATCTCGCACATCTACATCTCCGGTACCTCTAACTTCCAGCCTGGGAATGCGTACGGGTTTGCTGCAAGGCCTGCCTACTTCACCTATGCCCGACGAGCTATGGCGATCGCAGTGAAGCCAGAGAAGGTCATCAAGATCATGGGCCTCAGTGCCCCTAAGCGATATGCAGTCGAATGCGTGGAAGGAGCTACCAAGTCGGTGTTCCGGCACTTCGTCACCATCATCTGCGACCTCATTGGCTGCTACATGCAGATCACCAAGTCGATCCACGAAGGTCTAATGGCGAGGGATGAGATGTTCAATAGGGGCCTCGTTGGCACTGGTGGAGCCTCTGAGCGGCGTTGCGACATCAAGTTTAACCCCTACGCTGTTCTCCCAGAGGAGTATCAGAAGCTATCGCATCCACTGGATGCCGTCAAGGCAGACATCGAGAAAGCGCTCAATGGAGACTCGGTACTAGGGCTGTACCAGGCAATACGTCTCCTCCATCGAGTGGGGAAGGAAGCAGGCATGCTGATCCTTCCCGAGGTATTGGTGGAGGGTGAGATTCCTCCCAACTGTAGTCTGGCCACACTGTCGGTTATGCTGTATAGGAAGATCTATAGTGAGCAGATGCGGCTGAACCTCATTAGCCTCTCCATCGAGGCTTTCTTCCACATGTTCTCGACGGGCGGACAGAAGGGTTACCACCCAGCATTCAGGTACTTCAAGTCTGCCTTCACTAACTACTGCAAGGTGTTCTCCTACCCTCCATGTACCGCAGGTATGAAGGAGTTGTCCTCTGTTCGGGGAGAGCGGCGTTTCGCCACGCACGTGATCCCTTCCCTCGCGACAATCGAGACCACGGAGGATGCTAATGAGCTCTGGAACTTCGTTGGCACTAACGTCAATGACCTACAGCCACTAGAGTATCTGGCCTTCTTGGCTCCCTACATGCTCCTCGCCGTCGAGAAAGGAGGGAACTTTGGCAATGCTCCGATTGACCCCAAGATGTTTCTCAATGGCCTCCAGAACGCGAAGGACGTGGTTGATGGCATAATGGGCGTGGTCACTGGCCGGCTGAACACTCCAGAGTTCTCCAAAGCTATTACCACCACGTGCAGGGTCTGCAAGGAGAAGGCCCACCACCCCATCATGCTGAACTGTTGTGCCAGCATTGTGTGCTTCAAGTGCTTCCCCCTAGCTATACTACGAACACTGAACAAGCTGCAGTGCAGAGCATGTGAGCAGTCGGTCTCTCGATCTGACTTGTGGGCCCTCAGTATGGCTGATCGTCCTATCGATAGCCTCGATCAGCTTGCGCAGGAGTTCCATGCCATCAACGCAGCCATTGGAATTGCCAGGGGTGGGAAGGGACAAGGTGCCGCTATGGAGGCATACAAGCTCGTGAATAAGTTCTACGTGCCCCTCTGCCCTACGGTCATAGGTGACCTCTCCAAGCATGCCGTCGTCAACGCTGCCCAGATTACTGGCCACACTACTGTGCTACATGACAAGGTTACCTCCATTCGCATCTTCGTCGAGAAGCTACGAACACGGTACACTGGCCGTCCAGTGAAGCTCATGATATACTACGAGTACCCAGATGCTATCAAGGACCTCACCAAGATGCTCGAGTCGATCGGGATGGCATGCTCTGTCTTCAATGCCAAGCAGGGCGAGTACTATCGCACTGTCCCGAAGGATCTGGCCATCTTCATCACCGACATCACCCTATGCTCGGGCTTTAACTTAGAGTACCTGGACGCTGGAATCTTCTACAATCCTCCCCGCTCTCCAGCCGTCGAGACGCAAGCGATTGGGAGGATGTACCGTAGCGGACGCCCCCAGGACCTGGATCTGTACATCCTCATCCTCTTCTACCCATGCGAGTTGGATACTTCTACCCATCTCCCCATCGATATCGAGGCCATAGACCTCGGGTCTGGCGTGAGCCTAGAGGTGGAGAAGAGCCGGCGTGCTAACTTCACAACTATGACGGCTACCTCATCGCATGTCCCTCCTAAGGTGATCATTCCCAAGGTGGCTCACCGTACTCCGCCTGCCTCCACTTCATCCTCCACGCCCACTACTCCAGTAGCCACTTCCTCTACTACTCCGCCGGCGGTCACACCCACTCCATCCTCCTCCACGGCTTCACCCATGACGGTAGTCAGTACACCACCAGTGGTCACACCCACTCCACCAGTGGCCACACCTACTCCACCAGTGGTCACACCCACTCCACCAGTGGAGAAGAGAGATGTACCAGTGGAGAAGAGAGATGTATCAGTGGAGGCTTACAAGCCATTCACTGGGGATTACGACGCTCCTGTGTACCCAGTGGCTGCACCAGAGGGGAACAGAAATGTGCCAGTGGAAGCTTACAAGCCATTCACTGGGGATTACGATGCCCCAGCGTATCCGGATGCCGTCCTTCCCACTAGCGCGGAGAAGAATGAGAAGGAGCCAGCGCCAAGTGCGCCTAAGGTCTATCTGATCGCTGATGCGAATAAAGTGGAGCCAACTCCGAGTGCACCAAAGGTCTACGCGATTGCTGATGCAGACAGGCTAGTAGCCAACCAGGCCATGGAAGCGCTTACGCCGCTGGTCGGCGCGCTAGCGAGTGCATACGATGATGACACTAGCTCCATGGAGAGGATGATGAACGCTGCACCAAATCGGAAGATCATCACGAAGCCTGCACCGAAGGCGGGATCAGGGAAGAAGGGTGTTGTGCGGCGCTCACGACCAAAAAGTGGAGCTACCGCTACTACTACTCCTCCCACCACTACTCCCACTACTACTCCCACTACTCCTCCCACTACTCCTCCCACCACTCCTCCCACCACTCCTCCCACCACTCCTCCCACCACCACTCCTCCCACCACCACTCCTCCCATCACTACTCCTCCCATCACTACTCCTCCCATCACTTCTCCTCCCACCACTACTGCAGTGGTGGCAAGTGGTACTGCAGTGGTGGCAAGTGGTACTGCAGTGGTGGCAAGTGGTACTGCAGTGGTGGCAAGCGGTACGACTACGTAACGAACGTGTTTGGAGTACCTAGCCAGTAATTGAACCAGGAGAGCAGCAACTGCTTCACGTCTTCTCCTCGAGCATCGAGCAAAGCGGCAGCTATCATGTGCACGGGGCCGAACGGGTTGTGAGCAGCGAACACCCCGAAGAAGTCCAGTGGCCGGATGAACGACTTTTTGATTGTGGAAGGGAAGCACATGTTCCTAAACTTCTGGGCAGCCATGCCAGTCTGCCATGCCCTGGAGAAGACGCTCGTCTCCCGCTTGAGAGACGAGGATGATTGCATCATATACGTCTGGGAGAGTTGCTCTAGGATGTCCCTGTTAGCAGCCTTGTTATCATCGACACCACCTCCACTACGGGATGAGTCAAAGAAGGCCTTGTCCTTCGAAGGGTCCTGGATAGCCTGGCTTAGGATGTAGCAAGCTGCTTGGTCGAATACAAACACGACAGCGATCGACTTGAGCGCTATCACATCCTGATGGATCTCCGACGGTGTACGCCCCTTCGTCGGGATGGCGCACATTGCTTCCGCTAGCGTGGAGAGAGCCTCCATGTCCACGTGCCAGTCCATGACTACAAATATCACCGAGTATCCCATCTTGAGCGCAGTAGCTGCCTTGCTAGTGTCTATAGTCTGAGAGATAGCCGTCTTGCTGGCGACGACCAACTCTCCGCGATGGTCATTAGGATTGCGTCTGGTCGACTGCCAGTGCTGCCTGACAGCGGTGGCCACTGCAACTAGGTCCTTCAGCTCATCTTCTACGCCGTGATAGATGAACAGACACTGCTGCCTATGGTGCAACTGAAGCATGGCCTTGACAGCATCCTCCAGGTTGGCTATGCATGCTGCTTTACCGTTCTGTAGCTTCTCCCGTTGCGCAATAACAATCTTCGCCGTAGTTGGGTAGTTACGCTCCGCTGCCCCACTATTCACTTGGATGACTTGGTTCGTCCCCATTGTCACAGGCACCGGAGTCCTCGGGACTCCAGTAGAACTACCAGCACCAGAGGTCGCCACTTGGGCAACAGGGCGCATCTCGGTTTCTCCGAAGGTAACGGTCTCCATGGTATAGCTGAATCTTTTCCCGCGCGCAAAAGATGGCAAGTGTCGTTTACCCCGATCACAACGACGAATTCGGAAACCGATACCGGCGTGGCTTCGGCACAGAAGCCGGTGACTACCGCTTAATGGGGCAGTTGACCATTGACGGGCTAGCCTTCTTCAACTCCAATGTCCGCATGAACGCTGACCTGATCCTCTCCGACACTAGTTACATAGAGATGGTGACGGCCGACATCTACAACTTCTCCGATGCGCTCATCGAGATGAACAAGAAGTACACTGGCCCTGCAGCCATCCCCACTGCTGGGCTGAGCATATACCGTGGAGGAGGAGGCTATCAGGATGCCTACCTCCACTTCACCGAAGACCCAACTCGTGTGACCGCAGAGTGGAGAGTAGGGCTGAACACGGACATGCTTCGAGTAGCGAGGATCGAGGATGGCGTCGCGACTGCAAGAAGTGCGATGTGTTGGGAGACCACAGCATTGGGCATGAAGCTCATTCCCAACACCAGTGTCCTCCTCAACGCTACCGAGATCGCCTCCTCCATCCCGTACGAGGGCTCTAACCTAGGCCTAAATCCAGACATGATAGCGTTGCGATGCTATAGCGCAGGACCAGTTCTTCGAAGCGAGATGGACCTCGGGTTCACCACTGCCACGTTCGACACGCATCTCTTCGGCTACATGGCCACCATCGCTTCCGACAGGGTCATACGCTTCGTGCTAGGCGCCACTGAGTACGCGAGGGTGAAGTTCGCCTTCGATGACGATATCCTCCTGGGGACGGATGCTGATGGTGCTGCGTTGGTCCACACCGACAAGGCAACCTTGCGCGTGGAGTGTCCATCCATGAGCTTCAGTGCCACACCTGGAACGGACGAGATGATCATCACCCCTGCAATGGTCACTCTGAACGCTGACCTCGATCTGGGTGTCTACGGGATCATCACCGACACCATCGAGACAATCAGCCTAAAGTACAACCTGCCAGTTGGGTTTAATCCTATCCCAGTAGTAGGAGGGTGGGGAGGATCCATTACCTATGGAGGCATTACCTACACCGAAGCCACTAGCTTGAGTGGGCCATGCATGCAGTATGAGGTGCAGATAGACTACACCATCATCGCACCTGGCGATCCTACCGAGCAGACTACACTCGTCGTGCCAATCAACATCAATGGTAACCTGAACAAGGGGCGTAACATCTATGGCGTAGTCCAGCTGCTGGTAGCAGGAGTGGTGACCCAGTTCTCGGGCTTGCCTCCCAACGACATGTGGGTACAGCCTCCCTTCCAGATTGACCCAGTGTTCCTCACCTACCCAGGTAACCTCAACGGCTACCACCTCCTCTCCATCAACATAGCCAAAAAGCCAGGTACATGGCGTATCATCGTGACCGTGGTCACCACGCCATAACCTAGCTCGTGGTTCTTTTTGCTTCTATTCCTTCTCCGCACCCTTCTCCTTCTCCTTCTCCTCACCCTTCTCCTCACCCTTCTCCTTCTCCACGATAGTAGTGGTGGGAAGAGTAGTGGGGAGAGTAGTGGGAAGAGTAGTGGGAAGAGTAGTGGGAAGAGTAGTGGGAAGAGTAGTGGGAAGAGTAGTGGGAAGAGTAGTGGGAAGAGTAGTGGGAAGAGTAGTGGGAAGAGTAGTGGGGAGAGTAGTGGGGAGAGTAGTGGGGAGAGTAGTGGGGAGAGTGGTGGGGAGAGGCACACTGTTCTTCCACGCCGTGCTATCATCCATCTCGAGCGAGAGTAGCGTGACGATGAGGTCTGACATCTTCCTCGCGGCTGGACCCCTTGGGTTCTTGAGGAGATGGATGAGGTTCGCCTTAGCATCCGGCAGGTATTTGTTGGTTGGAACGACGCCAGTCTTGCCTCCATGTATCCCCAGCGTGCACTCGTACAGCTCCACGAAGCCAGGGTTGACACTAGACTGCCGTCGGTTCTGCACAGCGTCGTGATGCTCCAACACATACTCGATGATGGTCTCACGAGCCTCCTCGGCCTCATGTATAGGCTCATACAGTTGGGGGAAGACGCGCTTGAAGGTTTCTCTCTCGCCATGTGCTAGACAGAGGGACCTAGCTACGACAGATCGAAGTGACAAGGGAGCACCAATCTGCCTCTCCACGAAGGAGTATAGGGGGGACTTGATGATGAAGTCAGGGTCACTCTCTCCAGTTCCCTGGTAACGGAGGATGAAGCCCAGTATCGGGCTAGCAGGATTGTGCCAGGCGATCGACTTCGTAGACTGTTCGCAGAGTGCCTTGATGGCAACTGCACGCTCGCTATCTGGTACACCTGCCAGCAGGTCGGGCGGATGGGGTACTCCGATGTCAACGTTGGGCACCATGATGCCCTTCTCCCGATCGAATGTGGACACGTGCCAAAGTCTGACGAGTGAGTCAGCATAGTTGAGCACATGCATGCGACGATCGTGCAGGACGAAGCCATAGCTGTAGTCCCGATTGAGCTTCTCGATTCCTCCCCACTTGTTCAGTGGGCTATCCAGTGCCTCATGGAAGGAAGTGATGAATGGCGGTGCACCAGGACGAAGGGCCATCTTCGCCGTCTTCGCACGCCGCTTGGTGGCGACGGTCCACTCGCCCTCCGTGTAGTACATGTAACACACCGAGCCAAATAGAACTGGCTCCACGCGGTACTCCTTATTCGCAGCCAACTCCAATGCGTGTGTCAGTTGAGTGGGAGTAGGCGAATACACCTCGGGCGGGCCTCTTCCCAGGAGGATAAGGGTGTTCCTGGAACTGAGGGCGAAGACACTCGTGGCGAGTGGCCAATACTGTGGGGGAGGCATATTGCCATTGCACATGTGGAAGATGCTAAGCAGTGTGGATACTCCACTCCCTACCTTACTCTCTCCACTCCCTAGCGTATAGGTTCGTAGACCAAGATTGGAGGAGGTTAGGCGTCTCTCGAGCGCACGGACCCTATCGAGTAGCTGCTCCTTCTCCAGGAGAGCATTCAGTCGAGCGACTAGCGCGAGCATCTTAGATTGGGAGTCCATTATGTTTCTGCTACTACGGCAAGTCTTTCCGTACCGTAAATACCCTCACTTTTGTAGGAGTCCCTCAAATGGACCCGACGTCGATATACCTGGTGACCGAGGAGATCCTCAACCAGCTGGATGTCAAGAACGAGGAAGACCGTCTGAAGGCTGTGCTCATCTACAGCTCTGCCAAGTACCTTCTAGATAGTCTAGTTACCGCCTGGTACAAGCGGTACAACACGGTGGCTAGGCTATCCCTAGATCGGTTGGACTGGAAGCAGAAGCTAGACCTCCTAGTGCAGATCAACTGGATCATCCCAGTGTACTCATACAAGGTTGGCATAGCCTACCGCCCCAAGCGTGTTACACAGCAGTGGATCATACCCACCTTCCTACTGGCGAAGGGTAGTAACCCGAAGGAGATAGCCGCCAGTGTCCGTCGGATGAGCACGAACGATTGGAGGTATGGAGACCCTTCTCCAGACCTACTGCTGTGTGGCTTGACTGCCAACCACCTTCTCCTCCATAGTGAGGACGGGCCTATCGCGAGTATATCGGAGCAGAACCGACGTGAGGCGTATAGCAACGCGTGCAACGCAATCATGGAGATGGGCGCAAAGCACACGCGTAACGTTCCGTTCGCTGGCTTCACGCAGCACTCCTCCGCTACGGTGTGCGCGTACTCGTATATGCACTACTCATCCTGGTGGAACATACAGTATAGGTTTGCTCCCTTCACCCCAACAAGCATGGCATTGTGGGTAGACCCTGGCCACTTCGTCATCCCAGGTGTCTCCCACGCTGGTTACATACCGGAGAGGATGATAGCAGCGTGGACTACGGAAGAGAACGCGAAGGCCCAGATCATCCCGCTCTTCTTCCAGCAGATGAACCTGCTATCTAGTCTCTACTTGTCATCACAGGTGCACATGCGTGACTCGCCTATTCCAACGTTCCCCGCTATCGTCAGCGAGGTGACGAAAGTAGCTACTGCCTTGTCCAAGACCAACGCCATGCCCAAACCCTTGGGGAAACCTGTTAGCAACAACCAGATCGTACTGAAGATCGGGCTCCTCCTCCCATTCATGCGTCAGGTCGACAAGAAGTCCAACCTCTCCGAACTACTAAGGCGTGCGGTGAATGATCAGGCCTTCCGAACGGCAGTGGGAAAGGTTGTGATGGAGGAGCGCAAAGCGTCCACGTATGACCCCCAGCGGGCGAGACAGATCCTCGGCCTGATAACCCGGATCAGGATGCTCACATCGCTTACCGAGAAGGATAGCGCTCTCCGTTCCCTCAAGAAAGAGGTGAAGCTGCAGGACAAGCAGTACGTCGATGCACACACCGGGACCGTCATGTTCTGTGAGCACGTCATGTTCGAGCTAGAGCTGACTGCGAAGGGATCCACGGATGAGGGCTATGAGCAGCTGATCCGGAAGTACGCCACGAATGCGCACATGGCCCTTGGAGGGATCGCGAGCCTCGAGCCGACGATCGTCGAGTGCAAGCTATGCGGCATGGATCTTGGCACCAACTGGCTAGTGGATAAGGCAGAGTGGGGAACAGAGACCGAGACTAGGGGCAGTTACCTCGATGATATCATTGGAGGCCTCACTGCCAAACTAGTGGGGAGCAAGTCGTTCGCCACACGCATTCCTCCCGTCGATCTGATCAGAGAGTTGCGCGCACTGGTGTGGGCGCCACTCTCTTCCGAGTTGATCAAGATAGGACGGACCTCCTCCAAGGATAGGCTCGTGAAGGAGCGCTTCCTAGTCCTAGCTGCTACCGTGTCAGGTCTATATGCGCTATCTAAGGAAGGAGCGCCCATCACGTACGACGGGCAGGCGCTCGAACGATACATCTCGAAGGAGTACCTCGATGTCTTCCAGGCTATAGGCATCCTCCCCAAGTCTGCCATCGCTCACATGCTTGACTTCTGGCCGAAGACGCTCGCAAAGTTCTATCAGGATCCCCACACTGCCTTAAGGGCCGCCCTGTTGGGCATCGTCGGCATTCGTGCGAACAAGAAGCTACACTTTGAGATGATGAAGCAGACCCTCTTCCCACTCCGAGCATACATGCCCAAGGACTCCATCGAGCCTAAGGATGTTGCTACCAAGGACATCAAAGACCCAGGTCTACTTGCCTACTATAACACCGTCGTCCATCCGAAGGAGCTGCCATACGTCCCTAGGGTGCCACCGCGCCACGTTAAGCTTCCTACTGCATACCCAGCTCATATCAAGGCACAGATACCAACGGACAAAGCTGCTCACCGCACGAGCACGGGAGGAGTAGACGTCCATACCGAGAAGGAGCGACGTCAGGCATTCGCCGATGCCCTGTTGTTCATCTGCCCGCGCCTTCTCCTCTCCAAGGAGAAGGACCTTAAGCCTGATGGGAAGACGCCCATCACCCTCCTAGAGTCAGGGCTAACCCTATTCCCACACTCGTTCGTGTCCTCGACTGTCAAGCATGGTGGTGGTACCACTCCACCTGCCACTCCACCTACCACTCCACCTACCACTCCACCCACCACTCCACCTACCACTCCACCTACCACTCCACCTACCACTCCACCTACCACTCCAC
>Ga0172381_10004392_pt1 | contig 14616 bp, 7 predicted proteins | sample Leawel6488metaG_FD_119754 | JGI IMG/M metagenome (GOLD analysis project Ga0172381, IMG submission 119754) | Leachate microbial communities from a municipal landfill in Southern Ontario, Canada - Leachate well 64-88 metaG | ecosystem: Engineered > Solid waste > Landfill > Unclassified | place...
ATCTTCAATAAAGCTCTTCATCATTGAACCAAGGGAAGTCGCACTCTCTGTATCGAGCGACGACAGATCTTCTACTTTCAAATTAAGTTCCTGAATGGATTTAATTACTAAAGGAGTAAGTTTTGAATAATCAACCATCCATGGTGTTTGTCCTTGTATTAAGGATACTTCACCATCATCTCCATTCCTGGTTACAGCTCCTGGAAAAATATTATATAAATCTTGAGCGATAAATCCTGTCATCTTTTTTTGTTTAGGATCATTAATAAAATTAAAATCTAATACTTTAATTTTTGCTAAATCTGATAATCCAAAACTAGTAGATGTAATGTTTTCTTTGATACGTCTATCAGATGAAGTATTGAAAGCAACTGTAGTAGCAGAATCTTGTGAAATACTTCCTAAGACTGTAGCATCTGGCCTTTTAAATGTAATCATTTGTGAATCATTTGCTCCTAAGTTGTTTCCAGCTACTATTAATAATCCATAATTTTGATCATAGTCTTCTTCAGATAGATTTTCAATTCTAGCTATTGGTATGGTTTGACCTGGATCTCCAGCAACATGAAATATATTAAGAGGAACTACTGCTCCAATACCAACTTTTCCACCTGAAACTGGAACAATAGAAGGGTCTCCAGTTGTAGTTGAATGAGTTCCTGTTGCAAAAATAACACCTCCTAAATTTATTGCATTAGATGTTGCATTTGGTAAAGATATATTTGTTCCAATAATTATATTGTTTAAACCAATATCATTTCCAGTAAAAGACATACCTGTTTGATAACCAAAAAGATTTGAATAAGAAACACCAGAAGCGCTGTTTCCTGCTTTATATCCTAAAAAGTTTGAATATGATGAATCACCTGAATACTTACCAGCACCAAATCCTAAAAAGTTTGAATTGGAAGAATTTGGTGCCCTATAGCCAGCTTCAAAACCAAAAAAGTTTGAATTAGAGGCGTATGTCGCTTCATAACCAGCGACAGATCCAAAAAAGTTTGAGTTTTCAATATTTGTTGCACCATAACCACTATTGGATCCAAAAAAGTTTGAGGAATGGGTATCTGTTGCTCCATAACCAGCAGCCCTTCCGAAAAAGTTTGAGAATGAGGCATTTGTTGCGCCATAACCAGCATTGAATCCAAAAAAGTTTGAGTTAGAAGCCTCTGTTGCATTTCTACCAGATTCATTTCCGAAAAAGTTTGAGAATGAGGCATTTGTTGCGCCATCACCAGCACCAAATCCAAAAAAACTTGAATTAGAGGCATTTATTGCATTAATACCAGCATATCCACCTAAAAAGATTGAATTATTAATAGAAGTTACTCCACTCCCTGTTCCAGACAATAGAGTTGAAAAAAGATTATTACCATTTACTATGGTAATAGGAGAAGCAGATGGAATATCTGTTGTAAATGCAAATTGTTTTCTTTCTGCTCCTGTAGTAATCGTTCCATAAAATGCATCATTTAAAAACTCAACAGCACCAACTTCAGCAGTAGTATTCAGTGGTCCTGAAGTAAACTTAAGTGGTGCAGTTCCGATCTCTGTTGTACCTGCTGGTAAGTGTAACCTAGCTGTTGGTATTGTCATTCCAATTCCTACATTTACTGCATCTGCTCCTATTCCTCCTAATACTAAGCTATTACTTGCTCCTACGATTGCATTGTAACCTATGGCTGTGGCATTGGTTAATGCTTCTGTTGCTACTTCTGCATTGTAACCTATTGCTGTGTTGTTGCTTCCTGTTGTGTTACTAGAAAGAGTAGAAAAACCAATAGCAGTGTTGTTGCTTCCTGTTGTGTTGGAGCCAAGAGCACTATATCCATTAGCTGTGTTGTTGCTTCCTGTTGTGTTAAAATTAAGTGAAGTAAATCCACTAGCTGTGTTGTTGCTTCCTGTTGTGTTAAAATTAAGTACCCCAAGACCAATAGAAACATTACAATCTCCAGTTTCATTTAAATTAAGTGCAGATCTACCAATAGCTAAATTTCCCAATCCTGTCATTGTTGAGTTTCCTGAATTACCAAAAAAATAATTATCATTACTTATATTTGCAGAAATTACATTTATACCATTGTACATATAAGCAGAACCTGAAGAAATATTTATATTACCTACTACATCTAATTTTTGAGATGGTGTTACTGTTCCTATACCTACATCACCCCTCAATACTGTTTTTGTAATACTTGCATTACCTAATGTCACAGAATTACTTCCATTTCCATATGCGCTTGCTCCAATTACTATTTCATTTGTATTGCCACTCAAGCTTGCCCTAGTGTTATACCCTAAATAAACTGAATTGTCTGAAGTTTGATTATATGTTCCTGCTGTAATATAGTAACCTGCGTCCCTTCCTAATGCGGAATTAAAACTTCCTGTTGTATTTCCACAAAGAGAGTACGCTCCACTTGCTGCATTAGAACTTCCAGTGGTATTTAAACAAAGAGAATATGCGCCATTTCCAGCATTATAATCACCCGTACTATTGGTCATCAAGGATTCAAAACCAAAACCTGAATTTTTAATACCAGTTAAGTTTTCATATAAAGTCATGTATCCTACAGCTGTATTGAAATTACCTTCTGTATTTTTAGATAATGCTGCAGATCCTACAGCAACATTGTCTCTTCCTGTTGTATTGTAAGTCAAAGTCAAATAACCAAGAGCTGTATTATAATAACCGGTTGTATTTGACCAAAGAGCACCTGTTCCAACTGCAGTATTTCTATAACCCTCGGTATTATAATAAAGTGTTCGAGAACCAATGGCAGTATTGTGATATCCGGTAGTGTTACTACGCAAAGAAAGAGACCCAATCGCCATATTGTCATAACCTGTTGTGTTTGAATAAAGAGATTGATATCCAACTGCAGTATTGTTGTCTGCTAGGTCAGTGCTACTTCCATCGGAAGACAAACCTGCCTGATAGCCTAGAAAAGTATTATATTGAGCTCCTGGCACTATGTATTTCCCTGCTTGAAACCCTAACTTTGTATTATATTGACTCAAGGTTGGATCACCAAAATCAATTAAATCTATAACTTGGATTGTATTATTTGGTGTTACTGTCCCGATACCTACCTTACCCCCTACTACTGGTGTGATAGATGGATTTCCTGTTGTTGTAGCATGTGTTCCAGTTGCAAAAATTACACCTCCTAGATTTATTGCATTTGCGGTAGCATTTGGTAAAGATATATTTGTTCCAATTATTATATTATTACTTCCTATATTGTTTGCACCAAAAGTTTGTCCTGTGTGAAAACCAAAAAGATTAGAATAAGAAGCATCTGTTGCATCATAACCAGTAAAATAACCTAAAAAGTTTGAATTCTCAGCATTTGTTGCATTATAACCAGCAACTCCTCCTAAGAAGTTTGAAAATTGAGCGTTGGTTGCATGATGTCCAGCACCAGTTCCTAAAAAATTTGAAGCAGAAGCATTAGTCGCTTGATAACCAGCTTCAACACCTAAAAAGTTTGAGTCAGAAGCTCCAGTAGCTTGATATCCGGCATTTTCACCAAAAAAAATAGAATAATTACTGGAAGTTACTCCATCGCCAGTACCAGTTAATCCAGTTGAAAAAAGATTAGTAGAATTAACTATTTCAATAGGAGAAGCACCTGGAATAGTTGGTATATTTGTCAAATCGTCATAATCTTTATCCCAAGCAATAAATACTGGATCAGTTTCAGTGGCTATTTTCACAATACAATCACCATCTGGATCTTCTGGATCACACCCTGGATCTAAAATAGTACCTGCATCATACCCCCCAGCTGGTGAATCAGTCCCCGCTGGTAAAACAACAGCCAGTACTCGAATAGTAGTAGCAAAAAAAATAAAAAAAGCAAAAGATAAAATAATCTTTAGATGATTTTTGAAAATATTTTTTATTAAATTCATATACCTTTATATTATAAATTAAAAATACTCATATAACAATGTTAATAAGTCTATTTTTTACATAAATTACCTTTCTTATCTCTGCTCCATTTATAAACCTTAAAACAGCTTCATTTTTGAGTGCTTTTTCTTTTATAATTTCTTCACTTTCCGAAACCTGAATCATAATCTCAGCTCGAACTTTTCCATTCACTTGTATTGCAATTTTCACTTCATCATCTTTTATCAAATTCTCATCATATTTTGGCCAAGATGAAAGATGGATGCTAGAAATTATTTTTTCTTTTTTAATTTTTAATTCGTAATTGTTAATTGTTAATTGTTTATATAGTTCTTCCGTCATATGTGGAGCAAAAGGGGCTAAAATTTGTAAAAACTTTTTAAAATCGTCCGTGTTTATAAATTCAGATTTTTCCATTTCAGTAGCTAAAATCATCATCGAAGAAATAGCAGTATTAAAATGCATACTTTCAATATCTTCTCCAACTTTTTTAATTGTTTTATGAAGAAGTTTTTTTAATGCGAGTGAAGAAGCAGACAAACAATTTTCAGAAACGTGTGGGTCCCCTGTCCTCTTGTCTCCGAGGGCGCAGTTTCGAAAATTATTTGTCTGCTTTGTAACTATCTTTTCTCCAATCCTCCAAACTTTTTCTATAAATCTTCTTGACCCAATAATACTTTCTGTATTCCAAATAGCTCCATCTTCAAATGGCCCTAAAAACATTTCATAAACTCGCAAAGTATCTGCACCATAAGTTTTTATAATATCATCAGGATTCACAACATTGCCTAGTGACTTAGACATTTTGACACCACCAGCCCCTAAAATCATTCCATGTGAAGTTCTCTTTTTATAAGGCTCAACCATGGGTACTAATTTCAAATCATATAAAAATTTATGCCAAAATCTTGAATACAAAAGATGGAGCGTGGTGTGTTCCATTCCACCATTATACCAATCCACTGGACCAGCTTTTAGCTTATAGCTTTTAGCTTTTAGGTCTTTATTCGAAACATCTGACCAATAATTAAGCTTCTTTGGATCAACAAATTTATTTTTATTTTTAGGATCAATATATCTCAAATAATACCAAGAAGATCCTGCCCAGTTTGGCATAGTATCTGTCTCTCTTTTTGCTTTGCCTTTACACTTTGGACACTTAGTATTTACCCATTTAGAAATACCAGCTAGTGGTGACTCACCTGTTTCTGTCAAAGTATATTTTTTTACTTCTGGTAATTTAAGTGGTAAATCTTTTTCTGATAGTGGTACAAGTCCACACTTATCACAATTAACAAGTGGTATTGGTTCACCCCAATATCTTTGTCTTGAAAAGACCCAATCACGTAATTTAAATTTCGTAACCATCTTGCCACCAACCTTTTTTGTAATTTCTTGTATATCAACTAATGGTCTATCAATAATTGGTAAATTGTATTTCTCCGCAAAATCTCTATCACGAGTATCGTGTTGTGGAACTGCCATAACTGCACCTGTACCATAATTAGCCAAAACATAATCAGCAATCCAGATAGGTACTTCTTCTCCATTTGCTGGATTAGTTGCTTTTATTCCCTTAAGTTCTATGCCAATTTTTTCCTTATTTTCACCAGTTCTTTCTAATTCAGATTTTTTCTTTATTTCATCAATAAATTTACTTACTTCATTTTTATTTAAAATATTTGGTAAAAGTTTTTGCACTAAATCATGCTCGGGAGCGAGTACTACATAAGTCACACCAAATAAAGTATCAGCACGAGTAGTAAAAACTTTCAAAACTCCTAAAAAATTCTGAGAAGTACTTTCTGCTTTATACGCAATATTACTTTCGTTATCGGTTGTCAGGTTCGAGTGCGAAAAGCGAGAAAGTAGCTTCTCGGAATTTTTTGGTAAAGTTATTTTAAAGTCAATTTCACTTCCCTCTGATTTACCTATCCAATTTCTCTGTGAAGATTTAACACGTTCTGGATAGTCTACCAAGTCTAAATCTTTATCTAATCTTTCAGCATATTTAGTGATAGCCAGCATCCACTGATTTTTCATTCTTCTCTCGGTCATCTCTCCACAACGTTCACACTTTCCATCAACCACTTCTTCATTGGCTAAGCCAATCTTACACCTTGGACACCAGTTTATTGGGATCTCAGCTTTATATGCTAATCCTTTTTTGTAAAATTGTAAAAATATCCATTGAGTCCATTTATAATAAGCTGGATCAGTAGTATTTATCTCTCGTGACCAATCAAAAGAAATACCAAGAGATTTTGCTTGTTTACGAAAAGTATCTGTATTTTTTTTAGTAATAACTTTAGGTCTTTTGCCTGTCTTAATAGCATAATTTTCTGTTGGTAACCCAAAAGCATCCCAGCCAATTGGATAAAGAACATTATATCCTTCCATCCTTCTTTTCCTAGAAACAATGTCCATCGCAACCTGACCACGGACATGCCCTACATGTAATCCATCACCAGATGGATATGGAAATTCAATTAAAGAATAATATTTTTTACCCTTAAAATCCTTGGCTTTATAAATTTCTTTTTTCTTCCAGTTTTCTTGAATTTTCTTTTCAATTTTTAAATGATTATATTCTTTCATTTTTTTTGTATTATCTTTTGTAAGTTTTAATTATAACAAAATTATGCTATAATATAAAGTACGAATATAAGACTGTCTGGTCTTATATTTATTATATTTTATGACTCAAAAAGAAATAAAAATAAGAAAAGCTTCTGATAAATTTGTGAGGTGGATTGGTTCACCTTATTCATTATTGGTGCATACTATTTTTTTTGCAGTAATGATAACTTTGGCTTTTTCTGATATTGGTTTTGATAAAATAATGCTTGTGTTGACTACCATAGTATCTCTTGAAGCAATTTATCTTTCCATATTTATTCAGATGACAGTAAATAAGCATACTGAGGAATTAGAAGACGTTTCAGAAGACATAGATGAGATTCAAGAAGACGTCGATGAGATTCAGAAAGATGTGGATGAAATTCAAGAAGATTTCGAAGAAATCCAGAAAGAAGAAGATGAAGAGGACGATGAAACTGAAAAAATAATAATCAGTAATAGAAATACACTAACTAGCATAGAAGACAATTTAGGGAAATTAGTTGAAGAAGTTATAGCGTTAAAAAAAGAATATAAAAAAAGCGAAGAAGTTAAAAATTAATTTTTAACCCAAATAGCAGTATTGGCTAATGAAATTTTTCTATCATTAGATTTTTCTAATACACACATTTCACCTACTTCAACTTTTCCATTTAAATCCCCGCCTGCATCAGCTATGCCTGAAGCATTGCGGGCAGGTTTCATAGTTTCTTTAAGTGCATAACCAAGAGATAAAGCAGAAATATCTGTAGCATAAGAAGTTAAAATTACAAAAAGTGGTTTATCACTTAGAATCTTTTTAATATTTTCTAAAAGCTTTGGTAACTTTTCTTCTAATTTCCAAATCTCACCATTAGGACCTCTACCAAACTTTGGTGGATCCATTATGATAGCATCATATTTATTACCTCTTTTTACTTCCCTATCTAAAAACTTCATTACATCATCACAAATAATTCTCATTGGCTTATCTTCTAATTCTGAAAGTATTTGATTCTCTTTGGCCCATGCCAAACTTTGTTTTGAAGCATCCACATGAGTGACTTCTGCCCCAGCTCGTAAAGCAAATAAACTAGCTACACCAGTATAGCCAAAAAGATTAAGGAACTTTATTTTTTTATAAGAAAGACCAGAACAAGGATTTTCAGAAACGTGTGGGTCCCCTGGACTTATGACTCCGAGGGCGCAGTTTCGAAAATCCTTGTTCTGGTCTTGAATCATGGCCTCTATAAAATCCCAATGACTTGCCTGTTCAGCAAAAAATCCAAAATGTCTAAAGGGTGTCGGTAAAACAAAAAATTTAATACCTTTATAAGAAATTTCCCACTTTTTTTCTATTTTATTTTTAAATACCCACCCGGGCTTTGCGCCTTTTTGTGAGCTCCAAAATTTTCCATCAACTTCACTCCACTCTTTTTTAGATAAAGTTTTCTGCCAAAAAGCATCTTCATATGGTCGTACAAAAGTATACTTACCTACTCGCTCCAACTTCTCACCTTCTCCTGTGTCTAGTAGCTCATAGTCAAATTTATCTTTTGTATATAAAATTTTTATCTCTTTCATATTTTATAGTTTACCACGAAGAACATCTATTTCTTCATTTTTATTAAGTTTAATTAACATTGAAGGCTTACCTCTCAATGTACCTCCTGATAAATAAAAATCTACATTATTTTTAAAATATTTTTTTGCCTCAGTTATATTTTCTGCTGACTTTAAATAAGATAAATTTGCTGATGTAGATACCAGTGGACCAGTTTTTTTTAAAATCTCTAATAAAAATTTTTTACTTGGCAATCTAAATGCAACAGCCTTAATTCCCCTATGTAGATATTCAAACTTTTTATTATTACAAGGTAATACAATTGATACATTGCCAGGCCAAAATTTATTTAAAATATTTAAATTTTGACTTTGAATATTTATCCCGAATTTCTTTAAATCTTTTATAGAAGAAATTAAAACAATAAATGGCTTCTTTTTATCTCGTCCTTTTATTTCATAAATTCTTTCTACTGCTTTCTTTGATAAAGCATCACCAACCAAGCCATATATAGTATCTGTTGGTATTACTCCGACTCCCCCATTTTTAAAAATTTTTATTATTTCTTCTTTTTTCATTTATATTTTGAATTTTATCTACCCTTCGATAAACTCAGGGTTATTGAGTTTATATTTTAAACTCAATAACATCTCCATCTTTAACTATATAATCTTTTCCTTCGGCACGAACTAGGCCCTTGGATCGAGCATTTGCATAGGAACCAGAGTTTAATAAATCTTGCCAATTTATTATATCAGCCCTAATAAATTTATCCTTAAAATCTGTATGGATAGCCATTCCTGCTATGGGAGCAGTACTACCTTTTTTAATTGTCCAAGCACGAGTCTCGTCTTCACCTGTAGTTAAAAAGGTCTCAAGACCAAGAAGTTCATAGCTTTTTTTTATTAAATCATCAAAACCTTTTTCAAAAACCGGATCAACCTTTACAGAAATTCCAGGTAATTTTGTTTCAATATTTTCACTAGCCTCTGAAACATTTAAAACATAAAGCATTGGCTTTAGGGTAAGTAAATTTAAAGATTTTATTATAAATTTTTCTTCTTCACTTAAATTAACTTCTGTGGCCATCTTTCCTTCTTCTAAAAATTTCTCTATCTTCTTTAAAATAGATTCTTCTAGGATTGCTTCCTTTTCTCCTTTTTTAACTTCCCTATTTAAATTAAGAATTCTTTTTGAAACAACTTCCATGTCTGATAAAATTAATTCTAAATTTATCACTCCTATGTCTTGCAATGGATCAACTTTATCTGCTACATGAATCACAGAATTATCATGAAATGTCCGAACTACATGTGCGATGGCATCCACTTCACGGATGTTGGATAAAAATTTATTTCCCAATCCTTCTCCTTTTGAAGCTCCAGCTACTAATCCTGCAATATCCACAAACTCTATGACGGCTGGAATAGTTTTTTTAGATTTTGAAAATTCTGAAAGTTTTGAAACTCTTTCATCTGGCACAGGTACGATACCCACAGATGGATCAATAGTACAAAAAGGGTAATTTTCTGCCGGTACACTCTTTTTAGTAAGCGCATTAAAAAGCGTCGATTTCCCGACGTTTGGCAGACCTACAATTCCGATACTAAGAGACATAATGAAATACTAGCAAAAACGAGAATAAAAGTCATCAAAAATTATTTTGATTAAGATAAAAAATAAATTACAACTTTTTGCCACCAAAATAATATATTTACTTTAATTATATTGTAAATATACAAAACTTTATTTATTACTGGTTTTATAATATTGGTCTTTATATAATTTGTTATATTACTTACATTTTCAACAATAGAGATTGGCTTAACTATTTCAGTAACTATTGGAGCATTTTCTTTTTTACAAATATTTTGCTCTAAAATACTTGGGGAGATAAAAGTATCACAAGTCGTACAAATGTTTTTCTTTTTATTATTTGGAGAAATAAAAAGATTACATTTTTCAACTGATATTACATCACCAGTAATTTTACTAATAAATTTACTAGAAGAAACTGACGGAATATCATTTGTGATTTTTTCTTTTACTATGAGATTATCTATTTGTGCTGGTATTTTTATAGGTATTTCTATTGGTATTTCTGACTCTGTAGTTGTAATAGTTGTTGTAGTAACTGTTAATTCTTGTATTAAGGTCGGAAATATTACTGGAAATTTCTGTCTACTACCAGTAGTAGTAGGATGAGTTCGAGTACTTAGAGGGCGCCAATCAGTACTTACCTTATAATCAGATGAATTACAAGAGTTTGTATTAGAACAATTAAAACTAATTCTGCTATTATCTGACTCTATTGTGGCATAGCCAGAAAAATATCCATCTTCATCGATGGTAACTCCACTGAAACTAATCCAACCTAATTTTTCACCCCAAGCATTACCACCCAAATTCCCTTCTGCATCATTAGTCACGCTACCTCCTGCCAAATTATTTACATTTAAATTTATCCAACCATAATTTTCATTCCAGGCATATCCTGTTAAAGCTATATCGCTGATTTGTACATTTCCATTCGATAAACCAAAATTTACCCAACCAATATTTTCTCCCCAAGCATATTTATTTATAGTATTTATAGTGCCATTTATCTCAGAAGCAAAAACAGTAGAAATGTTAAATATTCCTAAAATAAAAGTTAAACAAAATATTATAAAAAAATAATTTTTTTTAAACATAAAAAACTTCGAAATAAATACTGTATCAAATTTTATTAATTTTTTGTTTTAGTGGTACTTATTGCTGGTTTGCTTACTGTTTCAGTATTTTGAGTAGAAAGTGGTGCAGCTTCTATAACCTTATTGGTATCTGGCCTATATAAAAAGGCTTTTTTAGCAGCATAATAAATCAATACCTTATCACCATTTAAAGCATTGGCAAAGAATGGTTCACTAGAAAGTTTTTCTTTATCTTGAACAGTGGCAACAGCTGGTGATTCACCCTCTGGAAGCATAATTAATTTACTAACAGTAGATACGAGCTCAGCTGTTTCTTTTTTAGCTATTGCATTTGGATCTCTTGTTAATTGCCTGTATTTTATAAAATAATATACACCAAGTCCTGAAACAAAGATGAGTAATGCGACTAAGATTAAAACTGTTTTTTTATTTACATATTTTATATTTTTTAAATTTAACATAAAATTTTTTATTGACCTACCGATACTTTCTAGTATCGAAATTAATTAATAATATTAAAATTATTCGACAACTTGAACACTTTCTTCTACTTGTTCCTGCTCTATTTCTTCAACTACAACTTCTTCTATTGTGGTAATTTCTTCTATGACTTCTTCTGTGCTTATTTCTGTTTCATTGTCAGTTTCAACTATAACTTCTGGTGTTGTCTCTACATCAGTTTCAATTATTACTTCTGTCACTGTTTCTAAAACCAATTCAGTGTCTATAGCTGAATTTTCATCAGAAGATATTTCTTCTACACTTATTTCTCCCTCGATTACATCTGGAACGGGTGTTTCAATATCCTCAATTTCAGTATCAATATTTATATCTGAAATTATTTCTATATCATTATTTATTTCAATATTATTACTTGAATTATTTATAGGACTAATAGATTGACTATTCAACAATGCATCAAGTTGTGCCTTTGTAATACATGTCTCATCACCACTCTCCCCTACACACAATGTCTTTTGATGACTAGTATTTGTAAATATTTCATCGAAGTATCCACGAATTGCTGTAATTCTAGCTACAACAAAATCAGTTAACAATTTTTTACCAGCAGTAATCTTTTCATTTATTATTGTAATTGGATTACGAGCAACTTCAGTTTGAATATCTAATACGAGTGTAGTAAGTCCTTCTATGGTAGAAATATCACCGAGCAATTGTTTTTGTTCTTTTATTGTAAAGTCTCCAGGTGAATATGTATTTTTAATAAATACAATTACTTGACCAATTTCCTCTCCATCATAAGAGGTTAAGGCTTGTCCAATAACCATGCCATCATCAGTAGCCTTCATTGCTACTCCAGGGATAGAAGAACTAGTCAAAAAATCTCCAGAATTAATAGCTCCATTTTCGACAGATACATTCACTGGAATACGACCAGAAAGAGCTACCAAAGCAGGAGAACCAGTTGGAGTAGTATCATCACCGAGAACTAAACCTGGTTTCGTAGTAATTACTCCTAATAAATTTTTGTCATATGCATTTTCACTTTTTGTTATTCCAATTAATAAATTAGGATCAATCGAAACAACCGTTCCAGGTGAAAGAAGTTCCTCACTATAATACATTTCTGCAAGATCAGCTCCTGTATCTATAACCATTGCGACAGCCGGTCCACCGATACTAGAAGCAGACCCTGCTGAAGAATACCCATAAAATACATATGCTTGAGCTGAAGCTCCAGGATTAGTTATCAAAGCTGCAGTATATAAATTAGGACCATTTGTACCATTACTTGATACCAATTGAGCTGTTCCTGTATTTAATAATGAACCAGCATTACAAGATGAACCAGTTCTAACTTCTAAGCTTATTGTTTGATCAGCATTACTTCCACTTTTTGACCATAAATTAGCATAGACATAAACATCACCAGTTGCAGTGGATGGAGTGATAGATATAGTGCCAATAGATGTCGCAGTAGCACTAGAAGTACCAGTAATTAATGTTTCATTTAAATCTGCCTTAACTAGTTGAACATTCGAACCACTTCCACTACCACCAGTTGATATACAATTTGCCCAAGCTCCATTCTCATAACATCTAAATTTATTCAGAGCAGTACTATAATACATTCCTCCATTGGTACCAGCTGGATCAGCAGAACCATTATCAAGAACCAACAGGTCAGGAGTAGCAGTAGCACTATTTCCAATCCTTACACTGCTACTAGATGATGTAGGTCCAGTAGTAAATCTAATACTACCTGTTCCAGAATTAATATTTACAGCAGTCGTACTAGTTGTATTTCCAATTGTTATAGTTTTTGCATTTGCACTATTACCAATATTAATTGCTCCTGTTGTAGTTGAATCTAACGTCAATGCACTACTTGTTGTTGAATTAATAGTTCCAGCTCCTGCAAAAGTCAAAGCAGTAGAAGATATTCCTATTGTGTCGATTGACAATACACCAGTGAGTGCACCAGAGGTTGAAACATTCAATCCAGTTGAAGCAAAAGAAAGAGTATCAAGTGTATCACCGATAGTTATGGTGTCTGCGTCGGCATTTGTTCCTAATGTGATAGTGTCACAATTTGCAGAATTACAAATAGAAACTGAAGTTGCATTTGTATTTCCAAATGTTAAAGATCCAGAAGTACTTCTATCAAAATTATTTGCAAATACAGTTCCAGTAGTTGTAATATTATCAGCTCCAGTATCAATACTTCCAAATCCTGAAGTGATTGATCCAGTATCCAATGCTCCAGTTCCAGTAATAGCTAAGGTTATAGCATCATTAGTATCCACCAAGGTTGCATCTTTACCATCAAGTCTATTTAATTCTGTTGCACTAAGAGTAGAACCACTTAGCACAAGCGTAGAATTTGAGTTTCCTATAAAGTTTAAAGTATCTAGTGCTGAACCAATATTAATAGTATCAGCTATTGTATTATTCGTTCCAATATTTATTATTTTTCCACTAGCACCAGTACCAATATTTACTGTACCAGTAGAAGTAGAATCTAATGTCAAAGCATTTGTACCAGATGAATTAATTGTTAAAGCACCACTTGTATTAATAGTACCTCCATTTACTGCCAAATTACCAGATGTTGTTATATTTCCAGTTGAACCAATAACAGAAAATTTAGAGCTACCCGGTGTTCCATTGCCAACAGTCAAAGTAGCAGATGGTGTATTATCTCCTATTCCCAAACGTTTTGTAGAATTGTTCCAGAATAAATTAGTATTATCTTCACTTATTAAGCCAATAGAATCTCCAAAACCAATAGAACCAGTAGTATATTTACCAACTTTTGCATCAGTTAATTTTACTAAGATAATTCCTGCAGTTGAATCAGACTTTGTAACATAACCAATTATCTCTCCATAACTTGGAACAGATGGCTTAGTTGTAGTAAAATTTCCAGGTGTGGTAGAGGAAAGATATAAAATATCGCCAGCACTAAATGATGAAGTATTTAAATCATGGATTGACCCACTACTTACAACGTAACCAATATCACCATCTAATATGTTATTAGTAGTTATACCAACAACCTGGGAAGTTATTAAAGTATTTGCTTGTGCTAAAGCAATTGTTGGAATACCAGAAACATCAGCTCCATTTATATATACGGCACTACCATCTGGAATAGTACTACCAGTTGAATTCATAACTTGTATCCAGTTTTCTTGTCCAATGTTTAATGTTTGACCTGCTATAGAATTATAATATGCCAAACTTTTTTCTACAGAATCATAAAACAACCTACCCTCACTGTAAGTTGGACTAGAAGTAGAAGTAAAATCAACATAATTTGGAACAGTCATTGAACCATTCAAAGTTACAACCTGACCACTTCTACCAAGTGAAATTCC